>ERZ857629.68-NODE-68-length-151586-cov-6.101121_pt1 | contig 151586 bp, 145 predicted proteins | sample MGYA00519700_ERZ857629 | MGnify/ENA primary metagenome ERZ857629 (study PRJEB31778, sample SAMEA3449351) | human gut metagenome | biome: human gut; feature: human-associated habitat; material: faeces | place: United Kingdom | collected 2010/2012 ... | reverse complement strand
GTAGAGCACTCGGCTGTTAACCGAGTTGTTGTAGGTTCGAGCCCTACTCGGGGAGCTAAGACAACAGAAACAGACAGCCGAAGGAAGGCAAAAAGATGCGGCTCCATGGTCAAGCGGTTAAGACATCGCCCTTTCACGGCGGTAACACGGGTTCGATTCCCGTTGGAGTCATTAAAAGTATGTATATTTCCATAGGAGATATACATATAATATTATATATGGCGCAGTAGCCAAGTGGTAAGGCAATGGTCTGCAACACCAGTATTCACCGGTTCAAATCCGGTCTGCGCCTCTCATGAACTTCTAAAAATTAAGTTTTTAGGGGTTTATTTTTAGCCTATTATAATCGATATCTGCGCTTTTCTTTTCAAATTACGCTATTTCCCTTATATTCTTAAATTTCGTAATCCGTTATAAATCCTCTAAAACAAAAAATCGTTCTATAATGTGGAAGTAGGATGGACTCAAATTTGTTTTGCCTTGTTTATCTGTAGGAAGACAGGTTTTGATGACTACCTTGTAATTATTTCCAAGCATCTTAGCGACAGATTTCATTTCTTGATGGTAGATTCCTCATCATGATAGACATTATTATAGTATGTTATTTAGGAGATGGATTCAGGATAAGGACTTCATCTGTCGTTGGATTAGGCAACTTGTGATGGAGGAGTAAAGACTTAATTGTTGATATAGATATAAACATATAACTGGTGGTCATTTCCATTGACAGGAGCAGATTTTTTGAATATACTAACAATAAGTAAATAAATAATTTACTTATTGAGAGGATGCGGTAAGTATGTTATATGAATATTTAAAAGAAAACTATGAGCCGGGAGAACCTATTTTTTCAGGAGATATTGAAATACCGGGGGTGTCTGAAGAAAATCTTCGTTATCATTTAAAAAAACTTACTGATGATGGTATTCTATCCCGATTTGAGGCTGGAGTATACTATTTTCCCAAAAAGGATATTTTAGGAGAAAAGGTAAATCTTTCTTCAGAAATGGTTGCTATTCACAAGTATATCCGACGTAGAGGAAAAAGAGTCGGATACTATTCAGGATTTACATTAGCAAATCGGATGGGTTTATCCACGCAGGTACCATTTACAATAGAGATTACGAGTAATTATGCTCCGGCACAGGTTCGGGAGCTGACAATCAAGAACAGAAAATACGTTATTCGAAGACCGATAGTGGAGGTAACAGATGATAATGTGTCCGTGTTGCAGTTTTTGGATTGTTTGAAGGATATAGAGAGGTGTGCGGAAGTGGAAATGGATGTTTGCGGAAGGATTTTGTCTGAATACGCCAGACATAACGCTATTACAAAGAAAAGAATAGATGAGTTCATTGCGAATTACCCGCTGAAAATTTATAAAGCAATATACGAAACGGGGGTCAAATATGTATCTGCATGAAGATGGAGAAGTATTTAGAAATTTAATTTTGCAGGTTGTCGATAAAAATGGCAGAACACCAAGCGTGGTGGAAAAGGATTACTATGTAACATTGATATTGAGGTTGCTTGCAGAAAATTTAGAGCAATGTGTTTTTAAGGGTGGTACTTCCTTGTCGAAAGGATTCCATGTGATAGACCGTTTCTCGGAAGATATTGATATTACATTTGCTGAACATATCGGTGAAAGTAGAAGATTCATATTCGTCTGTATTTGACCTTAAGGATGATAGGCTGCCACAGTATGTAAAACTTGAAACAGCTCTGGGTTCTTACTCTTTTCCAACAGAAGTAGTTGAAATAAAAAATTATATAGGGGATTATTTGGCGGAACGACAAAGAGAGGATTTAGTTGAGCAATTTTCACTTGGAAGGTTTTTCATGAAATTACAATCGTTGGAAAGAACCTACATTGATAAGGTTTTTGCCTTGTGTGACTATTTTATGCAAAACAAGGCTAAGAGGTTTTCCCGGCATTTGTATGATATTTATAAATTAAGTTCAATGATAAAATTTGACGAAAACTTTGCAAAACTGGTAAGAGAAGTGAGAGTGCATCGTGCACAGATGTCAATATGTCCGTCAGCAATGTCGGGAGTAAATATACCGGATATAATCACGCAACTCTGCGATACCGCCTTTTATGAAAAGGATTATCGGGATACTACAAGTTATTTTGCTGCAGATTTTGTTCCTTATGAAGATACAATAGCAAAATCGCGTGAGATTGCATCCGGAAACCTGTTTGTGGAAAATGATTGATGAAAAGATGCAGGTTTCGGAAAAAATCTGTGCATGTATGTAGATACTATCCGGTACTTTTATATTAAGTATTAGTCCACACAGCCAAGCACTTCCCCTATCGCTCCCTGAATCAATAAATCGGCGTAGCTGTCTCTGGGAGTGGGAGCCTTATTAATCACAACTAATTTATCCCCCTGAAAATAATCAATTAATCCAGCCGCCGGGTAAACGGCAAGGGATGTTCCACCGATAATCAGCATATCTGCATTATGGATATAATGGAAAGCTTCATTCAAGGTCTTTTCATTCAGCCCCTCTTCATATAAAACGACATCCGGCTTAACAGGACCGCCGCACTTGGTGCATTTAGGCACGCCGGTGGTATGTAGGATATAGTCTAAATCATAAAATTCATGGCAATGCTCGCAGTAATTGCGCAGCACCGAGCCGTGGAGTTCCAACACCACTTTGCTTCCCGCAGCTTGATGCAGTCCGTCAATATTCTGGGTAATCACGGCGCGCAGTTTTCCCTGTTGTTCCAATTCTGCCAGCTTTAAATGTGCAGCATTTGGCTTTGCATTGGGAAAAAGCATTTTGTTGCGGTAAAAACGGTAGAATTCCTCCGGATTTTTGCGATAAAAGCTATGGCTGAGAATGGTTTCCGGCGGATAATCATATTGCTGGTGGTACAATCCGTCTACACTTCTGAAATCCGGAATGCCGCTTTCGGTTGACACACCTGCACCTCCGAAAAAGACAATGTTGTCATATTTATGGATATAATCTTTTAAAGTCTGGATAGCCTCTCTTAATTCGCTCATGAAACAGGTTTGCTCCTTTCCGTTTTCTTTCGACTTGGATTAAAAACTCACGAAGTGGTGCCAAGACGGTTGTGGTAATCGCTTGCTAAAACTCACGAACCAGCGCATACGCGCTTTTTGCCTGCTGGCGCAGGCGGTTCGTTCGTTATTGCGGAACAAAACCAAATGTCTGCTACGCAGCCGCTTGGTTTTGTTCTCGCATACATTATACCACAAACAAAGAAAAATATAAGAAATTATTAAGAATCTGCGCCGCTGCGGCTATTGAGAAGCCTTTGCCCAATGTGATACAATAGAACAATCAGAGAGTCGAAACCTTTTAAGAGGCGTGAAACATATGAAGCGAAGAAAAGGGGATTTAATCCCGTTTGAAAAAAGTAAAAAAGTGATATATTTAGAGAAGAGGGGCAAGCTGGACAAAAAGCCCGTAGGGGCAGTCCTCGCCGGTATTTTTGCCGCTCTTTGTCTGCTCTACTGCATAGGAATTGCTCTTTTTGTGGGATACGGAAGCAAATTTTTCCTGATATGGGGTGTCATAGCGGTTCTGTTCGGGGGACTTTCCGTGCTGCTTGTCCACAGGGAATGGCTGGAGCGAATCCCGAAATGGTTAAAAAGATGTTTTGTGGTATTGGTATCAATAGGACTTTTGTTTTTCATTGTGGTGGAAGGAATGATTTTCAGTCGCTTTGGGGTAAAAGCGCAGCCGGGAGCGGATTACGTGGTGGTGCTCGGCGCACAGTGGAAACCGAGCGGACCGAGTTACCTTTTGCAGAAGCGTCTGGATGTTGCGTCAAAGTATCTGCTGGACAATCCGGAGACAAAGGTGATAGTGTCCGGCGGTCAGGGCCCAGACGAGCCTGTCAGTGAGGCGCAGGGAATGTCTGAATATTTGATGCAGGCAGGAGTGGAGGAAGAGCGAATCCTTTTGGAAGACAAGTCCACCAACACCTGTCAGAATCTGACATACAGCGGGGAACTGCTGGATAAAGATAAGGACAGAGTAGTATTGGTAACCAATAATTTTCATATGTTTCGGGCATTGCGGATTGCCAAAAAGCAGGGATATACCCACTTGGAGGGGCTTTCCGCCGGTTGTTACCCGGCAATCCTGCCGAATAATCTGTTTCGGGAGTTTTTTGGCACAATCAAGGATTTTTTGGTAGGAAACCTGTAAAGGAGAATAGTATGGATATTAATGTAGGTGATATTGTAAAATTAAAAAAACAGCACCCCTGCGGCAGCCGGGAGTGGGAGGTTCTGCGTATCGGGGCTGATTTCCGGCTGAAATGTTTGGGATGCGGACATCAGATTATGATAGCAAGAAAACTTTTGGAGAAGAATGTCAAAGAAATTACCGAAAAGTCTTGAAAATCAAGGATTTATATGGTAACATATTAACTCGTGATACAATATTTTCCTTGCTCGCAGTCAGTTGCGGGCCAGAGACCAAAAGGAGGTAACAAAGCATGAACAAGTATGAATTAGCCGTTGTTGTTAGCGCTAAAATCGAAGATGATGAGAGAGCAGCTGTCGTTGACAAGTGCAAAGCTCTGATTGAAAGATTCGGCGGTACCATCACAGAAGTGGACGAGTGGGGCAAGAAGAGACTGGCTTACGAAATCCAGAAAATGAAAGAAGCTTTCTACTATTTCATCAAATTTGAGGCTGATAGCACTGCTCCCGCTGAAATCGAGAGCCGTATCCGTATTATGGAAAATGTTATCAGATATTTATGCGTTAGACAGGACGAGGCATAAGAGAAAGCGAGAAAATAATTATGAATAAAGTAATTCTTATGGGACGTTTAACCAGAGACCCTGAGGTAAGATACTCACAGGGTGCGAATCAGACCGCTGTGGCACGGTTTTCCGTTGCGGTTGACAGAAGATTTAAGCGTGAGGGCGAGCCTGACGCGGATTTCTTTAACTGTACTGCATTCGGCAAGCAGGCTGAGTTTATTGAACGCTATATGCGCAAGGGCGTGAAGGTTGTGTTGTCGGGAAGAATTCAGAACGACAATTATACCAACAAGGAAGGCCAGATGGTATACAGCGTAAGAGTTATGGTCGATGAAGTTGAATTCGCTGAGAGCAAAAATGCTTCTTCAGGTAATAGTGACGGTGGATTTCAGGGCGGCTATAATGGCGGCAACAATGCACCTGCCCCTTCAGGCGCTGGGGACGGTTTCATGAACATTCCGGACGGAATTGACGAAGAATTACCGTTTAACTAAGTTTTGATTAAGAAGGAGGCATTCAAATGGCTTACAATAAGGCAGAGAAATCTGATTCTCCGATGAGAAAAAAAGGCGGAATCCGCAGAAGAAAGAAAGTTTGCGTATTCTGTGGCAAAGATAATGTTATCGATTACAAAGATATCAATAAGTTGAAGAGATACGTATCCGAGAGAGGTAAGATTCTTCCTCGTCGTATCACCGGCAACTGCGCAAAGCATCAGAGAGCACTGACCGTTGCTATCAAGAGAGCACGTCACCTTGCAATGATGCCCTATGTTCAGGAGTAATTTCGCAAAACAAGGACCAATCATCCGCCGGATGGTTGGTCTTTTTTCTAACTACGCTTAACGACGTGCGTTCCGACACATTCTAAAATCCACATTTCCGGTGAAAACAGGAATCTAATGATAAATTTTGGCATAACATCTCATTTTTTGACAAATTAAATTGTAGCATAGTGACGCAATATTTGATATACTATACAGTAAGGGATTTTTTCATATTAAGTGAAATTGCAGGACGACGTTAAGGCGCAGATTGGGGTACCGATAATGAAAAAACGCATGAAGTTAAAGGGTCGGATTAAGACCTACATACAGTTCTGTATTTATCTGGGGGTATTACTGTGGACGGTAGATGCAGCCATTTATCTGATTGATGTTCGGGCAGGAATTATGCTGTCCTGTTTTGCTGTGTTCTACTTTGTCATTACACTCTCCCTGTATTTTTACAACAAGCCGATAATCATGAATGAGTTAATCAGCTTTGCCACGGAGTATGGACAGATTCAGCGAAAACTGCTCCGGGATTTGGATTTGCCCTATGCACTTTTGGATGACGGCGGTAAAGTTATATGGACCAACATTGCCTTTGAAAATGTGGTGCATCAGGGAAAGGGTTACAACAAATCCATTACAGCGCTGTTCCCGACGATTACCAGAGACCGTCTGCCGGATGACAGCGGTGTGGATGAGGCGCAGTATGAACTGGAATATGAGGGCTGTGAGTATGTAGCAAAATTCCGTAAAATTTCTTTGAAGGAAATGGCGGAACACAGCGATATGATAGATGCCAAGGACTACAATGGCTACCTGATAGCCGTTTATCTGTATGATGAAACGGCACTGCACATTGCTTTGCAGGAGGTGGACGACCAGAGCCTTGCGGTGGGCATGATTTACCTTGATAATTATGATGAGGCGCTGGAGAGCGTCGAGGAAGTCAGACGTTCCCTGCTGATTGCGCTGATTGACCGGAAGGTGAATAAATATATTTCCGCACTGGACGGAATCAGCAAGAAACTGGAGAAGGACAAGTATCTGGTGATTTTGCGGAAAAAGGCGATTGCCAAGTTACAGGAGACTAGGTTTGATTTGCTGGAGGAAGTTAAGACTGTCAATATCGGAAACGAGATGGCAGTGACCATCAGTATCGGTATCGGTCTGGACGGATTGACCTATGCCCAAAACTATGAATTTTCCAGAAATGCCATTGATTTGGCTCTGGGACGAGGCGGTGATCAGGCGGTTATCAAGACCCCGGAGAGTATCACCTACTATGGCGGAAAGAGCCAGCAGATGGAGAAAAACACCCGCGTAAAGGCGCGTGTCAAGGCACATGCCCTCAGAGAAATTATTACCGGAAAGGACAAGGTTCTGGTAATGGGACACAGAATGCCGGATGTGGACAGCTTTGGCGCAGCAGTCGGTATTTACCGCATTGCCCAGACCTTGGGACGCAAAACCCATATTGTATTGAACGATGTTACCAATTCGATACAGCCTTTGGTGGAATTATTCCGCAACAATCCGGAATATGAGGAAGATATGATTATCAACAGCCAGCAGGCGATTGAGGCGGCGGGAAGCAATACCGTGCTTGTGGTGGTGGATGTCAACAAGCCCTCTATTACGGAGTGCCCGGATTTGCTGCGATTCTGTAAATCGGTGGTGGTTTTGGATCATCACAGACAGGGTACGGAAACTATTGAGAATGCCACACTTTCCTATGTGGAGCCTTACGCTTCCTCGGCGTGTGAGATGGTATCCGAGATTTTGCAGTATACTTATGACAATATCAAGATAAGACCGGAGGAGGCAGACTGTATGTACTCCGGAATCATGATTGATACCAACAATTTTGTAACCAAAACCGGTGTGAGAACCTTTGAGGCAGCCGCTTTCCTGAGACGTAACGGCGCGGATGTCACCAGAGTGCGCAAGCTGTTCCGCGCGGACGCACAGGAATACAAGGCGAAGGCGGACGCAGTCAGTCAGGCGGAGATTTACAAGCAGTACTTTGCAATTTCCGTGTGTACGGCGGACGATTTGCCCAGCCCCACCATAATCGGTGCGCAGGCGGCAAATGAGCTGCTCAATATCAAGGGCGTCAAGGCGAGCTTTGTTCTGACGGATTATCAGGGCAAAATATATGTCAGCGCCCGTTCCATTGATGAGGTCAATGTCCAGATTATTATGGAAAAAATGGGCGGCGGCGGTCACATGAATACGGCGGCGTGCCAGTTAGAGGGTGTCGGACTGGCAGAGGCTATCGGAATTGTGAAACATACCATAGATACTATGTTAGAGAATGGAGAGATATAAATGAAAATTATTTTATTACAGGACGAAAAAAAATTAGGCAAAAAAGGTCAGATTATTGAGGCGAGCGAGGGATATGCAAGAAATTACATATTGCCGAAAAAGATTGGCGTGGAGGCTACTCCCAAGAATCTGAACGATTTGAAGCTGCAGAAAGCAAATGAGGATAAGATTGCACAGGAGCAGTTAGATGCGGCAAAAGCGCTGGCTGCCGACTTAGAGACGAAGCAGGTTATTGTCAAAATCAAGGCAGGAGAGGGCGGAAAGGCATTCGGCTCCGTTTCCACCAAAGAAATTGCTGCGGCATGCAAGGAGCAGCACAACATTGAAATCGACAAGAAGAAAATTGTACTTGCAGAAAATCTTAAGAATTTTGGCTCTTATGAAGTAACCGTAAAACTGCATCCGCAGGTTACCGGCAAGCTGGTGGTTAAGGTAGTAGAAGCATAACAGGGAGTATGAGAAGATGCCTTCCATGGAAGAAAATGTATTAAAGAGAGTGTTGCCCCACAGCGTTGAGGCGGAGCAGTCCGTTATCGGTTCCATGATTATGGACAGGGAAGCCATTGTGGTTGCCTCGGAGTTGATTACGGGGGATGATTTTTATAATAAGCAGTACGGAATTTTGTTTGAAACGATGGTGGAGCTGAACGAACAGGGCAATCCGGTTGACCTTGTGACCTTGCAGAACAGGTTGAAGGAAAAGGATGTACCGCCGGAGGTCAGCAGTCTGGAGTTTGTCCGTGAGCTGATTACCGCTGTCCCCACCTCGGCAAATATCAAATATTATGCCAATATCGTGGCGGAGAAATCCACCCTGCGCAAGCTGATACGCCTGAACGAAGAGATAGCCAACACCTGCTATGCGGGCAAGGAAAATCTGGAATTTATTCTGGAGGACACGGAAAAAAGAGTGTTCCAGCTGGTGCAGAAGCGCAATACCGGTGATTTTGTGCCGATACGGCAGGTCGTTATGAATGCCATGGACAAAATCGAGACTGCATCCAAGAACAAAGGAAGCGTTACGGGAATTGCCACCGGATTTATTGATTTGGATTACCGTACAGCGGGCATGCAGCCCTCTGACCTGGTACTGATAGCCGCACGTCCTTCCATGGGTAAGACGGCGTTTGTACTGAATATTGCAGAGCATGTGGCATTCCGGCTGAATAAAGGCGTTGTGATATTCAGTCTGGAAATGAGTAAGGAGCAGCTTGTAAACCGTATGTTTTCCCTAGAGTCCAGTGTGGATGCCCAGAAGCTCCGTACGGGCCAGTTAAATGACCAGGAGTGGGAAAGACTGATTGAAAGTGCCGGCGTCATCGGAAGGTCGAATCTGATTATTGATGACACGCCGGGAATCAGTGTATCGGAACTGCGCTCCAAATGCCGTAAATTCAAGCTGGAACATGATATTTCCATGATTATTATCGACTACCTGCAGTTGATGTCCGGAAGCGGAGGAAGGTCCTCGGATTCCAGACAGCAGGAGATTTCCGATATATCAAGGTCATTAAAGTCGGTAGCCCGTGAGCTGGGTGTGCCGGTGCTTGCACTGTCGCAGTTGAGCCGTGCGGTGGAGCAGAGACCGGACCACCGTCCTATGCTGTCCGACTTGCGAGAGTCCGGAGCAATCGAGCAGGATGCCGACGTGGTTATGTTTATTTACAGAGACGATTACTATAACCACGATACCGAGAAAAAGGGTGTTTCTGAGATTATTATTGCAAAACAGAGAAACGGTCCTATCGGCACGGTGGAACTGGCGTGGCTGCCTGAGTACACCAAATTTGCCAATCTGGAAAGACCGAAAGATAACGGTTAAACGATTTTACGAAAGAGAATGCTGGAAAACAGTGTTCTCTTTTTTAATTTATTATGCTATCAAGCGAAAGGGGATAATCATGAGCGATTTAATGTTGATTTCAGATGCTGCAAAAGAGGTAAATGTGGAAAATCATGTATTGCGTTACTGGGAGGAGGAACTGCACCTGCCCATCAAGCGCAATGAATTGGGACACCGTTATTATACGAAAGAGGATGTGGAGCGGTTTAAGCAGATTAAGAGTATGAAAGAGAGGGGATTGCAGTTGAAGGCGATTAAAATGATTTTGAAAAACGGAAAGATTGATATTCTTTCAGGGCAGCAGGAGGAAGCGCTTGGTGCGACACAGAACGACACACAACCCGAAAATACCCCCTCCATGGCGATTGATATTGTGGACAGCCGCGATATACAGGAAACGGATACGAGGAACGGCGTGGACAGGCATGCGGTCGCAACGGAGAGCAGAGAGGACAAGTCCAGACGCTTGCAGTGGCTCTTACAGCAGTTAATCAGGGAGACGCTGCAGGAGAACAACCAGCAGCTGTGCAGTGATATTAAGGACAGTGTGGTGAAGGAATTGGATTATCAGTTCCGCCTTCAGGAGGAACATGAGGAGGAGAGAACCCGCAAGCAGATAGAACGGAGCGAGGAGTATTATAAAAAGATGGACGAGCTTCTTCGGAAAAAAGGCGAAAAAAAGAAAAGGCATTTCTTCTTTTGAAATGCCTTTTCCAAATGAACTGTTATAATTAGTCCTCGGCAATAGCACCAACAGGGCACTGTCCTGCGCAAGAGCCGCAGTTAATGCACTTGTCTGCATCGATTTCAAATTTGCCATCGCCCATGCTGATAGCGCCAACAGGGCACTGTGCCTCACATGCACCACAAGCTACACAAGAATCACCAATTACAAATGCCATAATAAAAATCCTCCTTATAATGTGCATCAAAGAATTCTTTGATAGAAATTTATCAATAACCATACTTATTTTAATATAAACAAGAGTTGAATACAAGCCTTATTTCATAAAATTTATCATTTATGAATGGATTATGCTTTTCCTTCTTTCATGTCGGCATGGCGCTGGCGAATACCGTCCAGAATGACAGCTTTTTTCTTCAGAAGAGCGCCCTGCTCCATGGCGGGAACACCTTTGAGCCGATAAGGAATTCCCAGCTTCTCATATTTTACAACTCCCATTGTATGATAGGGTAAAGCATCCAAAGCCTTCAGATTGCTGAACTGACCAATAAAATAGCCGAGCTGATACAGGTATTTGTCATCATCTGTAATACCGGGGACAATGACATGGCGTATCCACATATCTACTTTCTTTTCGTTCAGATAAGCGGCAAATTTTAAAATATTTGTATTGGGCTGGGATGTCAGCTCTTTATGCTTTTCCGGATCTATATGCTTGATGTCCAGCATAACAAGATCGGTAAGCGTCATCAGTTTATCCATTTTTTCCATTAATGCAGCATTATCCGGATTAAATGCAATTCCTGAGGTGTCAAGACAGGTATGGACATTCTTGTTTTTAGCCAATGTAAACAGTTCGATCAGAAAGTCCATTTGCATGAGAGGTTCTCCACCGGTAACGGTTATTCCACCGTCACGGTAGAAGCTGGCATTTCGCTCATACTGTTCCATAATGTAGGATGGCTCCATTAAGGTACCTGCGTTCATTTCCCAGGTGTCGGGATTGTGGCAGTATGCACAACGCATAGGACAACCCTGTACAAACACAACATAGCGGACTCCGGGACCGTCAACTGTTCCAAAACTTTCCAATGAATGAATTCTTCCTTGCATAGAATACCTCTTTCTTTTTAATCAATTGTTTTTTTGTTTAACCACGCCTTGCCGTGGAAGCGTATCAGGAACAGGAAGAAGCGTACTACCCATTCCAAAGACATACATACCCAGACACCCTCAACACCGTAACCTAACGGAATTGCGGCAATATAACCGGCACCCACGCGGATAACCCACATGGTGATCAGCGATACAACGGAGGAATATACCGCGTCGCCCGCAGAACGCAGGGTGTACGGCATGATATTGGACATCGGCCAGAAAATCGGCATAGGTATCATGGCAATCCACATCAGCCGCAGAATATAGGGGACTGCGTCCTCCGAAGGATGGAAGAAGGTAAGCAGCCATGGCATCAGGGGAATGAAAATAATCAGGGAAACCACAACTAATGCAGTGCCCAAGTAAATTAATTTTTTGCCGTACCATCTTGCCTTCTCTTTTTCTCCGGCACCGATACACTGACCGATGACGGTAGTTGCCAAATTTCCTACCGCGTAGGGAGCGGCATAGGCAAGACCGAACAGGGCGGTTCCGATGGCGTTGGCGGCAATGCTGGCAGTTCCCAGTTCTACCATATATTTTTGCACCAGAATACTTCCGCCGTAGAAAAATAACTGTTCCGAGCCAAAGGGAATACTGATTTTCAGCATGGAATGAAAAATTCCGGCATTAAACTGGAAAATATCTTTGGCGGTCAGGTGCAGCAGGCGTTTTTTCTTTAAAAACAGATGAAATACGGACATGCCGGAACCAAGCAGTCTGGCGAGAATCAGGGCAAGTATAGTACCCATGATGTCCCAATGCAAAATATTTATGAAAATAAAGCTAAAAATAAAATAAGAAACATTTATATATATCGTAAGCCGGAGGCAAATCTGGGTTTCTCCAAGCCCACGGAAAATTGCGAAGATAGCAGAGTATATCGAATAAATAATAAGCGATACACTGACACCGGACAAATACTGTATGGATTTGCTGACAACCAGTTCTTCGGCATTTCCATAGAGAGCATTTACAATCGGTGTGGCAAACAGAATCAATAAAGCGCAGATGGCAACGGATATACCGACGGTTATCAGTAATGTGTGCCCGGACGCTTCGTTAATTTTTTCCTGATCTCCCCGCCCCTTGTACTGCGCCACGACAACCGTTCCGCCGGCTGCAATAGCGTTGAGCAGACAGAGCACCAGTGTGGTTACAGGATTAATCATACTGACGGCGGCGACAGAAGCCTCGCTGGAGGAACTGATCATGGAAGTCGTCAGCATGCTGATAGCATTGATAAAAAACATATCCAAAATGAGGGGAAACAGCATTTTGAATATTTCCTGATAGGTAAACATGGAACTGGAAAACTGTGCATTCAAAAATTTATCGATTTTTGCTTTGAGTGAGGGTTTTGGTGTAGCATCCATAGCGTTTTCATCCTTATACCTTTTATTGTGATAAGAAAGGCTTTGGCATCCAAGGATTCCAAAGCCTTTTGCTCACTTATCAGACTTATCTAGCAGGTGATTCCATTAGAAAGACTCATGGAATGTACGGGAGATAACGTCAGCCTGCTGTTCGGGAGTCAACTTAATGAAGTTAACTGCATATCCGGATACACGGATAGTAAGCTGGGGATAGTTCTCAGGATGTTTCTGGGCATCCAGTAAAGTTTCTCTGTTCAATACGTTTACGTTAAGATGATGTCCGCCTTTAACTGCGTAGCCATCCAATAAAGAAACCAAGTTGTTTACCTGTGTTGCACTTGCTGCCATAGTTTTTTCCTCCATTCTTATTCTTGTATGGTGGGCGGAGACTATTTAAAGTCATCCAACCCATCCATAAGTGTAGGGACACTGCACGCCAGTGGGGTGCGGGAACAGTCTGTACATCCCATTGTCTGAACGCTCTTAGAATCATTGCCTGTAACAGCGGTATCAACATTGATATGCCCTACACCGTTGGTTATGCCGGAATCCAGCATTTTTATCAGGTCGTCAATCATTGCTTTTTCGTCCATTGTGTCACCTCATTTTTATAAAACAGTTTGTTTTAATTATTTGTTCAGGTCAATTTCGATGTCGCCAGCGAATACCTTATCTTCCTTACCAAGAGCTCCGGGGATAATGGAGAAGGTATTGGAGATACCATCCTGTGCATCCTCAAAGTTGATCTTAGCTACAGAAGACAGAGATGCTACAGCACCGTGGGTGTCACGGCCGTGCATCGGGTTAGCACCGGGAGCGAAAGGCTGTCCCTTTCTACGTCCATCAGGGGTATTACCGGTAGCCTTACCATAGGTTACGTTAGAGGTAATGGTCAGGATGGAAGTGGTAGGAATACCATTTCTGTAGGTGTGATGTCTACGTACAGCGGTCATGAATTTATGAACAATTTCACGAGCAATCGTATCTACGCGGTCATCATCGTTACCGTATTTAGGGAACTCACCGGTGGTCTTGAAGTCAACAATGATGCCGTCTTCGTCACGGATAGGCTCAACCTTTGCATATTTGATAGCGGAAAGAGAGTCTGCTACAATGGAAAGACCTGCAACACCGGTTGCAAAGTAACGTTTAACATCTCTGTCATGAAGAGCCATCTCTGCTCTCTCATAGCAGTATTTATCATGCATATAATGAATAATGTTCAGGGTGTTTACATAAACATCTGCCTGCCACTCCATCATATCGGTGAACTTCTGCATTACATCATCATAATCCAGAACGTCGCCCTCAACCTTGCGGTAACGAGGACCAACCTGTTTCTTGGTAACCTCATCGATACCACCGTTCAAAGCGTACAGTAAGCACTTAGCCAGGTTAGCACGAGCGCCGAAGAACTGCATTTCCTTACCGATAACCATGGAAGATACGCAACAAGCGATACCATAATCATCACCATGTACAGGTCTCATCAAATCATCGTTCTCATACTGGATGGAAGATGTTGTGATGGACATCTTAGCACAGTATTTCTTCCATGCTTCAGGAAGTCTGGTAGACCAGAGAACAGTCAGGTTGGGCTCGGGAGCGGGTCCAAGGTTCTCCAGAGTGTGCAGATAACGGAAGCTCATCTTTGTAACCATAGGTCTGCCGTCTACACCAACACCACCAAGGGACTCGGTTACCCATACAGGGTCACCAGCGAAAATCTGGTTGTACTCAGGAGTACGAGCAAATTTTACGCAACGAAGTTTCATAATAAAGTGGTCAACGAATTCCTGAATCTGCTCCTCGGTGAAAGTACCGTTCTTTAAGTCTCTCTGAGCATAGATATCAAGGAAGGTAGAAGTACGTCCAAGGGACATAGCAGCACCGTTCTGCTCTTTTACGGAGCAAAGGTATCCAAAGTAGGTCCACTGGATAGCTTCCTGTACGTTCTTAGCAGGCTTGGAAATATCAAAGCCATAAGAAGCAGCCATTTCCTTCATCAGCTTAAGAGCGGTCATCTGCTCGGAAAGCTCTTCACGAAGACGGATAACATCATCTGTCATAACACGTCCGGTAGAATCCTTCTGTGCCTGCTTGTCTTCAAGCAGTCTGTCAATACCGTACAGAGCAACACGTCTGTAGTCACCAATGATACGTCCACGTCCGTAAGCATCGGGAAGACCGGTAATAATATGAGAAGTACGGCAAGCTCTCATCTCAGGGTTGTAAGCATCGAAACATCCTGCATTGTGAGTCTTTCTGTGAACAGAGAAGAACTCGCTGATTTCAGGATCAACTTCATAACCGTTATCAGCACATGCCTTCTCAGCCATACGGATACCACCGTAAGGCTGCAGGGAACGCTTGAAAGGCTTGTCGGTCTGGAAACCTACGATAGTCTCCTTGCTCTTATCCAAATATCCGGGGCCGTGGGAGGTAATGGTAGAAACAACCTTGGTGTCCATATCAAGAACGCCGCCTGCTTCTCTCTCCTTTTTCTGCAGGTCAAGTACCTGTGCCCATAAATCTTTTGTGTTCTGTGTAGGTCCAGCCAGGAAAGACTCATCACCATCATAAGGGGTGTAGTTTCTCTGGATGAAATCACGAACGTTTACTTCGTAATCCCATTTGCCGCCTACAAAATCATTCCATTCTTCAGGTCTCATTTGAAATAGCCTCCTATAAAATTTGAATTAGTATAAATAAATTAACAGTTCTAATCCTTAGCTTCATTATATGTAAAAGCAGTCTTACAGTCAAGGCGAACAGTGTACTTTTTTCTATACAAAATCCCATATTTCCAAGGATTTAGAGCATTATCACAATTAATTTATATACATTTAATATTTATGAATACTTGTCAGATTAGGAGGAAAGGATTATACTTGTAACGACCTATGAGGAACAGTTCAAATGGATTCGTATGGAGAAAGGAGAATAATATGAGCGGAATCACGAAGGACATGACAATTGGTGAAATCCTGAATGTGAATCCTGATGTAGTGCCTGTTTTGCTGGATGCGGGAATGCACTGCCTCGGATGCCCGGCTTCTCAGGCAGAGTCTCTGGAAGAAGCAGCCATGGTACATGGGATTGATATTGATGAATTAATGCAGAAGATTCAGGCATTATAATTCGGTCGGTATTAATATAGGAAGGAATGACCGTAAAAGATAAGAAGTCCGTCGACAGAAAATGCCGGCGGACTTTTTGTACCTTGCACGTATTTAGTTTTCTTTGCCGCAGTCTAATGCCTGCAATGCCCGGTCGGCAATCAGGGATTCATAATGCTCCTTTAAGAAAACGGCGCTGGCAGGCATGCTGCGCTGCAGGGAACCGTATTCGGAAAGCATATTGCAGATTTTGTCGAAATCATCGCGGGAAGCGTTGCCCTGCGTCAAAACCAGAAGATAGGTGCCGTCATGTTCGTTCTTATATAAGGAACTGAGTCCGTTGTAACGGGAAGCGGTAACTTCCGCCGCACTGATAACGCGCTGCAGGGAGTGAAACCCGAAAATCCGGGTGCGCTTTTTGTCCTCGCTGTCGTTGTCGCTGACCGGCTGTGCGGAATCCGAAGCGGCGGGCTTTCTGGACTGCTGAATCCGACGGAACAAATCCAACATTTCCTCGGAGGACGCACCGGAATCAATCTCCTCCATATCGTCCGTATCCTCCATCACAGAGGGGGCAAATCTGGAAAAGCGGGTATCCAGCTCCTCAGGGTCCTCCACCTTGGTGATAATTAAAACAATGCACTCACCGTTTAAGGGGATTGCTTCTATCATAAGAGGAATATCTTCTGCTTCAAATCCGAATTCATAGTTTGCCTGCTGCATCATATCGCGAAAAAGACTCTTCGCTTTTTCCGTGCCGTAGGCGAGTTCACTTATTTTTAATTCGCGGCTTGCCAAGTCTTCCTTGGTTAACGTGCAGCGAATCTGGTTTTCATTTACTTTTTCTATTTTCATACGACTGCCCTTCCTTTCTGCATCCGATCCGGGTGCTGAGTGGCGTGTAAAATTCAATCACAGTAATGCTTTTAGAATAAAAGTATATTATACTGTCGGCTGTGTTTAGTCAAGAGACAGCGCTATAGTTTAAAAAAATTTAATATTCTATTTGTTGAGATTTCGTAAATAGGGTTGCACATCGTGAGAAAATCGGATATAATTACATATCATAGATGCCTTCGGCACTCTGTGCAGGGGAGGAGGCAGACAGTCTTGATTTCAAGTTGACCATATCATGGAACATTTCGTTTTTTCATCCTTTTATGTTTAGTATATCTTATGACAAAATTGTCGTTCTGACATTTCATTAGAGGATGTCTTACAAGTGCTTACGCGCTGAAATCCGGTTGTTCAACTACTAATTTTCACTATTATAATTCATTTTAAACATTTTTACCGTTAGCATATTTTGCTAATTTATGTACTGTCGAAGGCATTTATGAGTACCTGATTTTTTACAAAAATGCAGGCTTTGCGAAAATATTGTGTCACGACTTCCTTTTGGGTGAAAGCCTGCGGACAGGAGGAAAATTCCTTGCAGAATTTACAAAATGATGCGTTAGCTGCCGGGGAGAACGATATGCTGCCTCTGTGGCACCAAATGCAGAGGGAGGGTACGGCGTTCTATGTGGAAGGAAAAGCGGTATCTGCGTCGGAAGCGATTTCCAGTGCGGTCAGAGAGGACGGCGTCTATATGGCGGATTACGTTTTCGGTGATGCGGGAAAAGTGGAGCAGGTGCGGCTTGACAGGGTAAGTCCTGAATAAATGCCTATTGTAAGCGAAAGCCTTCGTGGCGGAATTTCACCCGGTGCCTTTGTATGGGTTGCCTCTCATGCTGACAGGGTGGAATTTTGTCAAAAATGGTAATGACGGCATAGAGCGAGTGTGCTAAAATGGTTACAGTGCGAAAACGGCAAAGAAGTTGGAGCACTGTAACTGGCACACCCTGCCGTTTGATTAAAAAAAGCGGCAGACAGGATTTTAACGGAACGAGGAATGAATTACTATGAAGAAAAAAGCAATACCGGTTTTATTTGCGATTGTATTGATTCTGATTATCGGTGCGGCAGCACTCGGAAAAATATGGCTGGACAAGTATTCTTACAGCAAAGAACCGGCAGACATGGACGAATATTATCAGGTCAGCGAGGGACAGTATGCCATTATTTTACAGGACGAAAGAGTGGAAGAGAAAGCCGTCCTTAAAAATGATAAATGCTATCTGGACCTTGCAACCGTTCATAAATATTTAAATGAAGCATTTTATGCGGACAAGGGAGAAAATCTTTTGTTATATACCACGGCGGTGGGAACTACAAGGGTGAATCTGGGCGAGAGCGTTTATACCACGGAGGAAGGCAGTACGGATGCTGGGTATACCATTGCTTATCTGGAAAATGATACCGTGTATGTGGCGCTGGACTATGTGAAATTATACACGAACTTTTCCTATAAAATATACGACAGACACATACAGCTTACGACAAAGTGGGGCAGCAGGGAAGTTGCGACCATCAAAAAGGACACCGCAGTGCGGCTGAAGGGCGGTGTGAAAAGCCCGATTCTCCGGGAACTTGCAAAGGGAGAACAGGTGGAGATTTTAGAGGAAATGGAAACATGGTGCAAGATTAAGACAGATGATTCCATTATCGGCTATGTGGAAAATAAGAGACTGACGGACAAAAGCACGGAGGAGGAAACTCCCGTTACGGACTACACTGCGCCGGAATACACCTCCATACAGTTAAACGGCAAGCTGAATCTTGGCTGGCATGCCATCGGCGGTGTGGGCGGCAACGGCACGCTGGACAGCATGCTTGCGGAGGCAAGCGGAATGAATGTCATTGCGCCGACATGGTTCAGCCTGAATGACAACGAAGGAAATTTTCGGAATTTTGGCTCGGCTGACTATGTACAGAGGGCACATGCAAGCGGACTGCAGGTGTGGGGCGTTTTGGACGATTTCAATTATAATAATGAAACGGGAGGCGGAATTGATGATTTGACGATTTTATCCTCCACCACAAAGAGACAGAAGCTGACGCAGGGAATTGTGGATGCGGCCGTGAGCTTGGGTCTGGACGGAATCAATCTGGATTTTGAAAAAGTAAGCTCGGATGCCGGAATCCATTATGTGCAGTTTTTGAGAGAACTGTCGGTTCTGTGCAGAAAACAGGGACTGGTGTTCTCTGTCGATAACTACGTTCCCTTCCAGTTTAATGATTATTACCGGCTGGATATACAGGGCGAGGTTGCGGACTATGTGATTATTCTCGGATATGACGAACACTGGCACGGAAGCGGTAATCCCGGAAGCGTGGCAAGTATCGACTATGTGTCCAACGGTCTGGATAAGACTTTGGAAGAAGTTCCCGCTGAAAAGGTGGTAAATGCCCTGCCGTTCTACACCATTCTGTGGAAGACGGACGGCGGCACGGTGACGGATTCCTACCTGACATTAAACAATACCGCAGAGTTTATGGCGAGAATCAGTGCGACGGCGGCATGGGATGAGGCAACCTGCCAGAATTATGCCGAGTGGACGGAAGGAACGGCAACATACCAGATATGGCTGGAGGATGCGGAATCCATCAGCGTCAAGCTGAATGTTATGCGAACCAAAGGAATCGGCGGCGTGGCAGTGTGGAGACTCGGTTACGGAACGCCGGAAGTGTGGGCGTTGCTGAATGCCTATGTCAATTCCTAAATGATGAAATCCCGGACATCCGAATAATGCCGCCTGAGGGTTTTGACAGTTCTGAAAAAATTAAGATGTCTTGAAAGAAATCAGAAAGCGAAAAAGTTCGGTCTGCACAATTACAACAGACCGAACTTTTTCTGATTTTATGAAAGGATGGTTTGAATTTAGCGTGCTTTTTTCAGATAAGCGCTTCCGGCAAAACCGAGAGCGGAGATACCTAACAACCAGAAGATAAGGCTGCTGTCCCCGGTCTTGGGAACGTCATCATACTCGTCATCTGAGGTCGTGTTTGCAGTCTGTGCAGGTGCGGGTGCGGCAGCGGGCTGCTCTGTAGCTGCAGGAGCGGTGGTGCTGTAATAAGCAGCGTCGGTTTTGATTTTACCGTCCTCAATGGAAAGTTTGCCGGCTGCAAAGCTGTACAGGTCGTAGAATGTCTGATTCGGGTCACTGCCGGTCACATGGTTTACGGTGCCGCCCACGCTGATGTATGCGTGCAGACCGGAATCATCCGTGATTTTTAAAGTATTTACGTTGTTGTTGAAAGTACAGCGGGCATTGTTGTAAACATACGCATTGTTGACATCGCCGTTGATAGCGGCAATGCTGTCCTTTAAAACGAAACAATCTTCAATGCTTTTTGCGTTAACGACAACCGTGTTGGCATGGAGAATGGTCAGGTTGCTCAGTGCAACGGGGATGTCCAAAATTTTGCTTGCCATGCCGGTACCCTCTACCACAACCAAGTCACCGTCCTTGATGTCCTGATTCATGTAGTACAGTTCCCTGCCGTTATTGTCGGTTTTCCATGTGGAGCCGACCTGATAACGCCATCCGTCGGAAGTGTCCTTTACATAGTAGGTAACGGGCTCCGCAGCTTTCACAGTCAGAGTGCCGAGACCCGGCAGCAGTGCGCAGATGGCAACTGCGGTGACAAGTGCAACAAATTTTTTGAGTTTTTTCATACGATAACCTCCTGAATAAATGTGTGCCTCTCTACGGTTCCAAAGAAAGATAGGTATCGCCGGGAGCGGTTTCCACGGCAACCACCACAAACCGTCCGCGTTCCGTGTGATAGGAACAGGTGGACAGGGTAAGAAAGTGGTCGCCGAACTTTGCGGTGACACCGGTGTCATAAAGAGACATTGCCTTAATATTTTGATAAAAATCATCAAATTCTTCCTCGGTATCTGCCTGAAAGAATTTGTAGAACTTGAATACCGTGTCGGTCTTTTTAAAGACCTCGGAGCGAAAGACCGCAAGAACTTCATAATTGCGCTGACATTCTTTCGTGTAGAGCGTCATCTTTTTATGCTCCTTGTAGAAATCCTCATCCGCATAGTCGGATAATGTGCCAAACATGGTGCCGGAACGCATATTGTGCCCGTGAATAATCAGATTGGTGGTGAGCGGATCCAGAGAACTGTCCGTGTCCAAAATCAGACAGCCGTTCTGGTCGGATTTGCCGTCAAAACCCCGGCGCAGATAATAGTTCTCGTCGCGGGGCGTCCACATCACGGGGTAATCAATCACCGTTCCGGGAATCTCAAGCCATGCCGCCATATCGTCGTTTGCAAGAAAGCTGTCCCGGTAAGGATTGGGAACCGCTTCTTTTTCGTTTTCCGTATCACCTGCCGCGCCGGAACTTTTGCCGGAGCTTCCGTCGGAACCCTCATCGGAATCTGCGTCTGAGTTTTCACCGGAACCTTCATCGGAATCTGTGCCTGAGTTTTTGCCGGAATCCCTGTCGGAATCTGCACTTGCGCCGGACTCCGCAGACTGTTTCAGGGAATCCACAACAGCCTCCGTATGCCTGTCCGACAGCCGCGCGCTTACAAACAGATAAACGGCAGCAGCAAGACAAAGGATGGCAACGGTCGTGAAACATATTGTCAGTATTTTGCGATGTTTATTCATAAGTCTATTATACGCTGAAATCCCGTGTAAATGCAACCGAAACCATGCTTTTTCCGGCACGGAAATTCTTAAGATTTCGTAAGGGATGAAAGCACCGTGTTCTTGAAAAACGGGTAGAGGGCATATATTTGTGGTAAGCGGGAAATTGTGAGGAAAAGATGAGCGATTTTCAAAACAAATTACTGTCCCTGATTATGGGGGTGCTGCTTTTGGTTTCCATGGCGTTTGTGGGAAAAGAGGCGGCGCTGTATGTGACCGGAAGAAATGTGAAAGCGGGTGCGGAAAAATATTGCGTTGTTATTGATGCGGGACACGGCGGCGACGACCCCGGAAAGGTGGGCATTAACGGTGCGGACGAAAAAGAGGTGAATTTGCAGATTTCCATGCTGGTGAAGGAATATCTGGAAGCGGCTGACGTGAAAGTGGTTATGACGCGGGAAACGGAGGCAGGGTTGTATGACGCGGGAGCCTCCAACAAAAAGGTGCAGGACATGAAGAGGAGAATTGAACTGATCGAAAAAACAGCGCCCGATATTACCGTGAGCATACACCAGAACAGCTACCCGGAGGAATATGTGCACGGGGCGCAGGTATTTTATTATGAAAGCAGTGCATCCGGCAAAAAACTGGCGGACTGTTTGCAGAGACAGCTTGTAAAGAAGGCAGACCCGGAAAACAAAAGGCAGATAAAGGCGAACAACAGCTATTATCTGTTGCGAAAGACGCCGGTGCCCATTGTGATTGTGGAGTGCGGATTTTTAAGCAACCGTGAGGAGGCGGAGAAGCTGTGCAGTGAAGAGTACCAGAAAAGAGTTGCGTGGGCAATCCACCTCGGAATCCTGCAATATCTGAACACCGATTCCTCCTCATGACACGCACAAATGCACACAAACGCAGATTTTGTGTTATTTCTTTTATTTTATAAAAAGGTATGCTATAATGAGCGCAGTAAAAGAAATGCGTTTCAAACGGATTCGGGAAAGTGTACTTATATTTATGGAAACAAAAGTAATTACAATACGGCAGACGGCGGACGGCGCGCTCAGTGCGGAGGAAGAGGAGGCGCTGCGTGAGGCGGGAGCTGTCATGCAAAGCGGCGGGCTGGTGGCATTCCCCACGGAGACGGTTTACGGTTTGGGCGGAGATGCGCTGAATAAGGAATCCTCCCGCAAAATTTATGCGGCAAAGGGGCGTCCCTCGGATAATCCCCTGATTGTCCATATTTACCGGTTTGATGATATTTATGAGATAGCAGGACAGGTTCCGGAGGAAGCAAAAAAAATCGCGGACGCCTTCTGGCCCGGACCTTTGACCATGATTTTGCCGAAATCGGATAAGGTGCCTTTGGAGACGACCGGCGGACTTAATACGGTGGCAATCCGTATGCCCTCCCATCCGGTGGCGCAAAAGTTGATTGAATACAGCGGCGGTTATGTGGCGGCGCCCAGCGCCAACACGTCCGGCAGACCGAGTCCCACGGTGGCAAAGTACGTGGAAGAGGATATGATGGGCAAAATCGACGTCATTATCGACGGCGGCGAAGTGGGAATCGGCTTGGAATCCACCATTATAGACCTGACGGTGTCGCCGCCTCAGATTCTGCGGCCGGGATATATCACAAAGGAAATGCTGTCAAAGGTTTTGGGCGAGGTGGACACGGATGTGACCATTCTTCGCGCGGACAGCGGACAGGCGCCGAAAGCGCCGGGAATGAAGTACAGACATTATGCGCCAAAGGGGGATCTTACCATTGTGCAGGGAAGCCCGGAGGACGTGACGGCATATATCAACGACAAAACCGCACAGGCACAGCGCGCGGGGGCAAAGGTCGGAATCATCGGAACAGAGGAAAACTTAAGCGCTTACCACGGTGACGTGATTAAGAGCGTGGGACACCGCGGGGACGAGGACAGTGTGGCAAGACATTTGTACACCATTTTGCGGGAATTTGATGACGAGGGAGTCACCCAAATTTATTCCGAAGGGTTTGAAACAGCGGGATTCGGACAGGCTATTATGAACCGGCTGTTAAAGGCGGCAGGACACAAAATCGTTTATCTGGACAAAAACAGCCCGGAAATAACAGAATAAATCACAGGGAGAATGAGAAAATGATAGCAATCGGAAGCGACCATGGCGGTTATGAATTAAAACAGAAAGTGATAAAACATTTGGAGGAGAGAGGCATTTCCTGTCAGGATATGGGCTGCAACAGTCTGGACAGCTGTGATTATCCGGTATTCGGACATGCCGTGGCAAAGGCAGTGGCAGAGGGCAAATGCGAAAAAGGCATTGTCATCTGCACGACGGGAATCGGTATCAGCATTTCAGCCAACAAGATAGCGGGAATCCGCTGTGCACTCTGCTCGGACAGCCTTTCGGCAAAAATGACCAGACTGCACAATGACGCAAATGTACTGGCAATGGGCGCAGGCATGGTAGGCCCCAATCTGGCAATGGATATTGTAGATACTTTTTTGGACACTCATTTTTCGGGAGAGGAACGGCATCAGCGCAGAATTAATCTGATTGAGCAGATATAGATTTTGCTGTATGATACATTTAGTGAAAATCAAATTTATATGGAACCTAGGAGGAAACAAGGTATGGCAAAAGTAGTAGTTATGGATCACCCGCTGATTCAGCACAAGATTGGACTGATTCGCAGAAAGGAAACCGGTACAAAGGATTTCAGACAGACCATCAGCGAAATCGCAATGCTCATCTGTTATGAGGCAACAAGAGATTTGAAGCTTGGAGATGTGGAGATTGAGACTCCTATCTGCAAGGCTACCGTAAAAGAACTGAAAGGTAAGAAAATGGCGATTGTTCCGATTCTGAGAGCAGGCCTCGGTATGGTAGACGGCGTGCTGGAACTGATTCCCGCCGCAAAGGTCGGACACATCGGACTTTACAGAGACCCGGAGACATTGAAACCGGTAGAATATTATTGCAAACTGCCTGCTGACTGCGCAGAGCGTGATGTATTTGTAGTAGATCCCATGCTGGCAACCGGCGGTTCTTCTGTTGCAGCCATTCAGATGCTGAAGGACAGAGGCTGTAAGACCATTCATTTCATGTGCATTATTGCTGCACCGGAAGGCGTGGAAGCAATGAAGAAAGCGCACCCCGATGTGGATATGTATATCGGAGCACTGGACGAAAGACTGAACGACCACGGCTATATCGTTCCCGGTCTGGGAGACGCCGGAGACCGTATTTTCGGTACAAAATAAGTATCGATTCGGTTGTCGTAAACTGCCGGAAACGGACTGCGGACGAGAGAGGAACAGAATGAACACAAAGAGAAAAGATTATATCAGTTGGGATGAATATTTTATGGGAGTGGCACACTTATCCGGTATGCGCTCCAAAGACCCTAACACGCAGGTCGGTTCCTGCATTGTGAGTCAGGATAACAAAATATTGTCCATGGGATACAACGGTTTTCCCTGCGGATGTTCGGATGATGAATTTCCATGGCAGCGGGAGGGGGAGGATATGGATACCAAGTATCCTTTTGTGACCCACAGCGAGTTAAACGCCATTTTGAACTACCGGGGCGGTTCGCTGGACGGCACGAAGTTATATGTATCCCTTTTCCCCTGCAATGAGTGCGCCAAAGCCATTATTCAGGCGGGAATCCGCACGGTGGTTTACGACAGTGACAAGTACGAGGGCAGCCCCTCCAACCGCGCCGCAAAGAGAATGTTTGATGCGGCGGGTGTGAGATATGTTCCCTACCACAGAACGGGCAGACAGATTACTATTGAGGTCTAGAAAGGTAAGGATGTTGAAAAGTGAGAAACCGTAGCAGAGTGGCAGTCATCCTGACGATAACCATCCTGGTGGGGGCGCTTACCGCGACAACCAATGATATAGTAGTCAGGGCTACCAGTACCAGAGAGCAGATTAAGCAGGCGGAGCAGGAAAAAAACGAACTGAAAAACCAATTGGATGAAACCAATGATAACCTGGAAGATTTGCGGGAAACCCACAGCTCTCTGAAAGGGGAGTTGAACAATCTGAATGCCCAGTTATCGGAGGTCAGCGCCAATCTGGACGATTTGGAACAGCAGATTGGGGTGAAAGAACAGGAGATTAGTGCCACGCAGGAAGCGTTGGATGAGGCAAAGGAGACGGAACGCTGGCAGTATGCGTGCATGGTGGTTCGTGTCAGGGATATGTACGAACAGAACGACACCAGTTATGTGAACGCTATTATCAATGCGGGAAGTCTTTCCGCCATGCTGAATGTGGCGGACTATTTCGAAAAAATCGCGGCGTATGACCGCAAAATGTTGGAAAATTACAAAGAAAACCGCAGACTGATAGAGGAACAGGAAGCACTGTTACAGTCGGAACGCGCGGAATTAGAGAATCTCAAGGTGGCGGCACAGGCGGAGCAGAGCAAGGTTTCCGGGTTAATCAGCCAGACCTCCAATTCCATTTCCAAATATGCAGACCAGATTTCGGATGCAGAGCAGAAGGCAATGGAGTACGAGGCGGAGATTAAGAAAAAGGAAGAGGATCTGACTTACCTTAAGAAAAAACTGGCGGAGGAGCTGGCAATGTCCCAGACAGCAGCCAATTCCGCATGGCGGGATATTTCGGAGGTGAGCTTTGCCGAGGGCGACAGAAAACTGCTGGCAAACCTGATTTACTGCGAGGCGGGCGGAGAACCCTATGCAGGTCAGCTTGCGGTGGGAAGCGTTGTCATCAACCGCGTGCTGAGTTCGGTTTACCCGGATTCCGTGGTGGGCGTAATTTATCAGCGAAGCCAGTTTTCCCCGGTGGCGAGCGGCAGACTGGAGCTTGCACTGGCGTCGGACAAGGCAACCGCGGCATGTTACCGCGCGGCGGACGAGGCAATGTCGGGCGTGACCAATGTCGGAAACTGTGTATATTTCAGAACGCCGGTGGAGGGCTTGAACGGTATCAGTATCGGCGGACATATTTTCTATTAATCGACATATTTTCTTGAAATTCATGAATAAGCATTACAAAAAAGGACTGTAGCGTTTGCTACAGTCCTAAATTATTTAACAGCGCCTGAAACCGGTCGAATTTATCCCGGTCAATCAAAGACAGCAGATAATGCAGCCGCCGAAGACAGGCACTCATCAGTTCCGGCGTAATCAGCTTGTGGTCTAAGGCGTCCGCCAGTTCATCCAAATCCATTACTTTTACCCTGCCGTCCGGATAGACAATGACATCCGCTAATAAATCCGTCACCGTTAAAGTCGCACCGTCGGGCGAAAAGGAATAATCCACAATATCGCAGTACCAGTAGAGCAGGGAATTGTCTGCACGGTAAAATTTGCTGACCTTTAACCCTTCTTTCAGCAAATAGCAAGAGCAGCCGTGGGAAAATTCCACCTTGGGCTTTAAGGTTGTCCACTTGGTGATGACGGTGTTTTCGTTGTTTTCCACAATAATATCATCTTTTAAAAGAATACATTCGGGGGGAATCAGTCTTTTTCTGTAAATCTGTAAAGTGTTCATAGGCTTTACCTTTCTGTGGCGTCTTACTCCTTTGTGGCTGTTTCGTCAAAGAGATTTGACAGTTCTGTTATGGGAACAAAGGGCATGGGCGGCACGGTGTGGGGACACAATTCCTTTTCCATCCAGATCATGTCGCACCAGATTCCCTGTTTGTAGCCGGATTTGTGGAAATGGGCAATGGTTTGATACCCGAAACTTTCATGAAAAGCGATACTGACAGGATTGGGGTAAGTGATGCAGGCACAGACATTGCACACATGCTGTGCGGACAGACACCTCTCCAGTTCCGTATAGAGCGTCCTGCCGATTCCGCCGTGGCGGCAGTTTTCTTTTACATAGATAGAGGTTTCCACGGACCATGTGTAGGCGGCGCGTCCCTTGAAGGCTGAGGCGTAGGCGTAGCCTAACAGTTCGCCGTTTTCCTCCGCTGCCAGATAGGGATATTTTTGCGTAATATTCCGGATTCTGTCTGCAAATTCCTCTGCGGAGGGAGCATCATATTCAAAAGTAATGGAAGTGTGCTCCACATAGGGAGCGTATATTTTTACAAGATTCGGGGCATCCTGCGGTTTAACGGGACGTATTATCATTTGCAAGCCTCCTTATATAAAAGGACATTCATAAAACTGTTACAAAACAGTGTAATGCGTTCTTTGCGACAAGTCAATAAAAGACAAAAAATATTTTGAAAATAGGGAAACTCAGTAAGGCTTTCCCTAGACAAAAAGGCATTTTATGGATATAATTTAGTTTATATAAAGAAATTGAAAAGAATGCGTAAAGATTCGGTGACGGGAGCAGAAAATGAAGAAAAAGCAACACTTTGACAAAAACGTATACCGCTCCTTTACATTAGTGATGCAGTTTAGCTTGAATATGCTGGTGCCCATATGTATGATGACAGCAGCGGGTATTGTTTTAGATAAAAAATTAGGAACTTCTTTTCTGGTAATCATAGGGTTCGCCTTGGGCGCCATAGCGGGATGGCAGAACAATTACCGCATGGCGAAAAAGATTTTCGGCGGGTCTGAACAGAAAGAAAAGAAGAAGCAGGATGACGGTAACGCAGATGGCAGATAGGTTAAAGAGTATAAACAGAACACTGCTGGAAATGGAAATGGGACTTGTTTTTTGGGGCATTGCCTGTCAGATTGTGGGAATGTTTTTGGTGAAGAACCGGTTATATTACACCAAAAGTCTCTGGTTCGGAATCCTTTTCGGCGTGGCAAGTATCGTGCATATGTACCGGTCTTTGGACAGAGCGCTTGATTATGACGAAAAAAGAGCCAACAAAATGATTTTTCGTGGGTATCTGTTCCGGTATGTATTGTTTGCGGCTGTTTTGTTTATCATTATGATAACGGAAGTCATGAATCCCCTTGTGGTGTTTCTGGCTTACATGGGAATGAAAGTAGCGGCTTTTCTTCAGCCGTTTACCCATAAATTATGTAATAAGCTGTTTCATGAGGAAGAAATTCCCAACGAAAAAAAGTAAGAGGGAGGTGAAAAGATGGAGCATGGGATTTTGTTATCCGGTGCGTCGGACATTGACTTTATGATTCACGGACTTGTGAAATATTCGTTCTTTGGACATGAGGTCTGGATTACAACTACGCACGTGTGTATGCTGATTGTTATGCTGATTTTGATAGGCTTCGCGATTGCCGCCAAACGCTGTATGGCAAAGGCATCCGAAGTGCCGGATGGTTTTCAGAATGTGGTGGAACTGATTGTGGAAAAGCTGGACGGCATAGTGGACGGCTCCATGGGCAAGAGCGCCCGGAAGTTTTATAATTATATCGGAACCATTTTTATCTTTATTCTGGTAAGCAATATATCCGGACTCTTGGGATTACGCCCGCCTACTGCGGATTATGGCGTGACACTGCCGCTTGGCGTATTGACTTTTACACTGATTCATTTCAATCAGTTTAAATATCAGAAGCCGAAGGATATTTGGGCAGGTATGTGTTCACCGTTACCGGCATGGCTGCCGCTGTGGTTTCCCATCAACCTGATTAGTGAAATTGCAGTGCCGATTTCGCTTTCACTGCGTTTATTTGCCAATGTGCTTTCAGGAACGGTAATGATGGCATTGATTTACGGACTGCTCGGCTGGATAGCCACCATATGGCCGGCAGCACTGCATGTTTACTTTGATCTGTTTTCCGGCGCAATACAGACGTATGTGTTCTGTATGCTGACCATGACATATATTTCAAATGCCATTGGAGACGGAGAAACAGCATGACAATAGTTAAAAATGGGTCACTGACCCTCACAAATAGGAGGAAAGAAAATGGATTTTAATGAAAACTTTATCTTAGGTTGTTCTGCAATCGGTGCTGGACTGGCAGTTATTGCAGGTATCGGACCCGGTGTTGGACAGGGTATTGCAGCAGGTCATGCGGCAGCAGCCGTAGGACGTAACCCCGGCGCAAAATCCGACATTACCACCACCATGCTTCTTGGACAGGCAGTTGCAGAGACCACCGGTTTGTACGGTCTGTTGATTGCAATGCTGTTATTGTTCGTAAAACCTCTGCTGCCATAACTTATCCGGAAAATATGACGGATGAGCGGTGGAAAGGAGGCAAAGAATGATACTTTTAACAGGTGGCGAGTCCATGGAGAGACTGTTTGATCTGGACTGGCAGCTACTGGCAGATTCCTGCCTTACTATCATTGCAATCTTTTTCCTGTTTCTGGCACTCAGCTACTTCTTGTTCAATCCGGCAAGAAAGATGCTGAACGACCGTAAGAAAAAGATTCATGACGAGCTGGAAGACGCAAAAGACAACATGGTTCAGGCAGAAGCGTTAAAGGCGCAGTATGAAGAGAAACTGAAAAGTGTGGATAAGGAGGCAGAAAGCATCCTGAGCGAAGCGCGCAGAAAGGCACTGGCAAATGAAAGCCAGATTATTGCCAATGCAAAAGAAGAGGCAGCGCGTATTCTCGAAAGAGCGCACGCAGAGGCAGAACTGGAGAAACAGAAGATCGCCGATGATGTGAAGAAGGAGATGATTTCTGTTGCATCCATGATGGCAGGCAAGGTTGTTTCCGCCTCCATTGATGCCGGAGTGCAGAATCAGCTTATTGATGAAACTCTGAGAGAAATGGGTGAAAACACATGGCTAAATTAGTTTCCAAGACATATGGCGAAGCATTGTTTGAGATTGCCCGCGAGGAGAATAAAACACGGGAAATGATGGAGGAAATTCAGGAATTACAGGAAATCCTGAAACAGAATCCGGAGTTTGACAAGATGATGAAACATCCCGGAATTCCCAAGCAGGACAAGGCGGCTGCCGTGGAAAATATTTTTAAAGGCAGAGCCAGCGATGAACTCACCGGTTTTTTGGAGATTGTGGTCGACAAAGAGCGTTACGGTGAGATACAGGCAATTTTCGACTATTTTATCGACAGGGTGAAGGAAGAACAGAGAATCGGCGTGGCTTATGTGACCACTGCGGTGGAACTGACCGATACCCAGAAAGAAAATGTTAAAAACAGGCTGTTGGAAACCACTTCCTACGTTGTGATGGAGATGCACTACGAGGTGGATGCGTCCCTTATCGGTGGTATGGTTATCCGTATCAATGACAGAGTTGTGGACAGCAGCATTAAAACCAAAATAAGTGATTTGACAAAACAATTATTACAGATTCAGTTGGGATAACCCACTGGAGGAAAGGTGCTACAGAACAATGAATTTAAGACCAGAAGAAATAAGTTCTGTCATCAAAGAGCAGATTATGAGATATGCCTCCAAGCTGGATGTTTCCGATGTGGGAACCGTTATTCAGGTGGCGGATGGTATTGCCCGCGTGCATGGTCTGGAAAATGCCATGCAGGGTGAGCTGTTGGAGTTTCCCGGAGATGTATACGGCATGGTGCTCAATCTGGAAGAAGACAATGTCGGCGTTGTACTGTTAGGCAGTAACAGAAATATCAATGAAGGAGATACCGTAAAGACCACCGGACGAGTGGTTGAGGTTCCTGTCGGCGATGCTCTGCTTGGCAGAGTTGTGAACGCACTGGGACAGCCCATTGACGGCAAGGGTCCCGTTCAGACGGCTAAATTCCGTAAGATTGAGCGTGTGGCAAGCGGTGTTATCACAAGAAAGAGTGTGGATACTCCGTTGCAGACCGGTATCAAGGCTATCGATTCCATGGTGCCCATTGGAAGAGGTCAGCGTGAGCTGATTATCGGAGACCGTCAGACAGGTAAGACGGCAATCGCCATTGACACTATCATTAATCAAAAGGGACAGAACGTAAAATGTATTTATGTGGCAATCGGTCAAAAGGCTTCTACTGTTGCCAACATTGTCAAGACTTTGGAAGAATATGGAGCTATGGCTTATACAACGGTAGTCGTATCGACTGCCAGCGATTTGGCTCCGCTTCAGTATATTGCACCCTATTCCGGCTGTGCAATCGGCGAGGAATGGATGGAAAACGGCGAGGATGTATTGGTGGTATATGACGATTTGAGTAAGCATGCTACCGCATACCGTACACTCTCCCTGCTGCTTCGTCGTCCACCCGGACGTGAGGCATATCCCGGTGATGTATTCTATCTGCACTCCAGACTGTTGGAGCGTGCAGCCAGAATGAGTGACGAATACGGCGGAGGTTCTTTGACGGCACTGCCTATTATCGAGACACAGGCAGGCGATGTTTCCGCATATATTCCTACCAACGTTATCTCCATCACCGACGGACAGATATATCTGGAGACCGAGATGTTCAATGCCGGTTTCCGTCCCGCAGTCAATGCCGGACTTTCCGTATCCCGTGTAGGTGGTGCGGCACAGATTAAGGCAATGAAAAAGATTGCAGCGCCTATCCGTACAGAGCTGGCACAGTACAGAGAGCTGGCATCCTTTGCACAGTTTGGTTCCGAGCTGGACGTAGATACCAAGGAGAAGCTGGCGCAGGGTGAGCGAATCAAGGAAGTGCTGAAACAGCCCCAGTATCAGCCCATGGCTGTCCAGTATCAGGTTATCATTATCTATGCGGTAACCCATAAATATCTGCTGGATGTACCGGTGGACGCGATTACGGACTTTGAGAAAGAATTTTTCGAGTTTTTGGATACCAAGTATCCGGAAATACCCGGCAATATTGCAGCGGAAAAAGTAATTTCCGAGCAGACCGAAGATTTGTTAAAGAAAGCACTGGACGAGTTCAAGAGCATGAAAAAGTATTAATGTGGAGGGCGAAGAATTATGGCATCAATGCGTGATATTAAACGCCGCAAAACCAGTATTCAGGGAACCCAGCAGATTACGAAGGCAATGAAGCTGGTATCCACGGTGAAACTGCAGCGCGCCAGAGCCGGTGCGGAACGCTCCAAAGCATACTTTGACTGTATGTACTCCACAGTGGGCAGTATTTTATCCAGAGTGGGTCAGGTGCAGCATCGCTACCTGCAGCCCGGTGACTCTCCCAAAAAGGCAGTGATTGTCATTACCTCCAACCGTGGACTGGCAGGCGGATACAATTCCAACGTCACCAAACTGATTACCAGAAATGACGACTGGAACAAAGAGGACGTGCTTGTCTATGCCATCGGTAATAAGGGACGGGAGACACTGAGCCACGCGGGATATGAAATCCGTGAGGAACTGCCCGAAGTGATTGAAGAACCCGCCTATGCGGACGCCATGCTTTTAACCAAGAGACTTTTGAAGTCTTTTGAAGAGGGTGAAATCGGCGAAATTTATCTGGCGTATACAGCGTTTAAAAACACTGTCAGCCATGAACCCAGGCTGATTCGTCTGCTTCCCGTGGACTATAAGGAAGTGGAGGAAGAGGAGAGCACGGAGCCGGAAGCCATTATGAATTTTGAACCGGCAGAAGAGGAAGCACTGGATATGATTGTGCCGAAGTACATTACCAGTCTGATTTATGGGGCAATGATGGAAGCAGTTGCAAGCGAAAACGGAGCGCGTATGCAGGCAATGGACAATGCTACCAGCAATGCCGAGGATATGATAAGTGATCTGGCACTGAAGTACAACAGAGCAAGACAGGGTTCCATCACTCAGGAGCTGACAGAAATTATTTCCGGTGCGGAAGCATTGGGATAGAGACTATAAAATATACGAATCTAGGTATAGGAAAGAGGTAGAAATGGCAGGAGAAAATAAAGGAAAGGTTACCCAGGTCATTGGTGCCGTTTTGGACGTGCGCTTTGACGAGGGAAAACTTCCTGAGATTAACGAAGCAATTCGCATCCCTACCAGAGACGGCGGCGAACTGGTTGTGGAAGTCTCCCAGCATTTGGGTGATGACACGGTCAGATGTATTGCCATGGGTACCACCGACGGACTTGTCCGCGGAATGGAAGCCATCGCAACAGGTGCTCCCATCTCTGTTCCGGTAGGAGAGAATACGCTGGGCAGAATTTTCAACGTGCTTGGTCAGCCCATCGATAATCAGCCTGCTCCGCAGGGAGTAACATATGAGCCGATTCACAGACCGGCACCCTCCTTTGAGGAACAGTCCACGGATACGGAACTGTTGGAGACCGGTATCAAGGTCGTTGACCTGCTCTGCCCTTATCAGAAGGGTGGTAAGATTGGTCTGTTCGGCGGTGCCGGAGTAGGTAAGACCGTGCTGATTCAGGAATTAATCCGTAACATTGCAACCGAGCATGGCGGATATTCCGTATTTACCGGCGTTGGAGAGCGTACCCGTGAGGGTAACGATTTGTATCATGAAATGAAGGAATCCGGAGTTATCGAAAAGACCACCATGGTATTCGGTCAGATGAACGAGCCCCCCGGAGCGAGAATGAGAGTAGGTCTGACGGGACTTACCATGGCGGAGTATTTCCGTGATAAAGGCGGAAAGGATGTATTGTTGTTCATCGACAATATTTTCCGTTTCACACAGGCAGGTAGTGAGGTTTCCGCATTGCTGGGACGTATGCCCTCCGCAGTAGGTTACCAGCCCACACTGCAGACCGAGATGGGTGCCCTTCAGGAGAGAATTACCTCCACCAAGAACGGTTCCATCACTTCCGTACAGGCAGTTTATGTGCCGGCGGATGACTTGACCGACCCTGCTCCCGCAACCACATTCGCCCATTTGGATGCAACCACCGTATTGTCCCGTTCTATTGTAGAGCTGGGTATCTATCCGGCGGTAGACCCGTTGGAGTCCACCTCCCGTATTCTGGATCCCAGAATCGTAGGCGAGGAGCATTATGCGACAGCCCGCGGTGTACAGGAAATCTTACAGAGATATAAGGAACTGCAGGATATTATCGCTATTCTGGGTATGGATGAGTTGTCTGAGGAAGACAAGCTGGTAGTATCCCGCGCCCGTAAGGTGCAAAGATTCCTGTCCCAGCCGTTCTTCGTGGCGGGACAGTTTACCGGACTGGAAGGTAAGTATGTACCCATCGGCGAGACCATTCGCGGATTCAGAGAGATTCTGGAAGGAAAGCATGATGACATTCCGGAAAGCTATTTCCTGAATGCAGGAAGCATTGATGACGTGGTGGAGAAATTTGCGCAGAAAGCGTGAGAAAGGTATGGTACAGATATGGCAGATACTACAGATTTTCAACTGCGTATCATCACACCGGACAGAGTGTTCTATGAGAATACGGTAGAAATGGTTGAATTCAATACCACGGAGGGGCAGATTGGCGTTCTGCCCGGACATATTCCGCTGACCGTTATCGTAAAGCCGGGGATTCTGACCATCCATGAGGCAGAGGGCGAGAAAATGGCTGCACTGCATGCCGGATTTGCAGAAATTCTGCCGGAAGGAATTACGATTCTCGCGGAAATTATAGAGTGGCCGGAGGAAATCGACCAAGGTCGTGCCGAGGCTGCGCTTCATCGTGCAGAGGAACGTCTGCACAGTAAGACTCCGGAGACGGACATTGCCCGTGCGGAAACCGCACTGCAGAGAGCGGTGGCACGAATTCAGGTACTGAAATAATAAAGAATCACACAGAATACGCAGTGCGCATATGTTATAGAAAAGTAACTATGAGGCACTGCGTATGGATTTTAAGCAAGGAATCGTTCAATCTTTTCCGGGAAATATCCCGCTTCCTTTCTATATGACATACTCCGGTTTCTTAAGACAGGAACAGGAAGATGCCGTCTTAAAAGATTTAGAATATTTACAGCAGACTTATCCCGGTGAAGTAAAACGCTATCAGAGAAGAATAGCAGAAATGTTGGACAAATTGGATTACGAAGGCAGTATGATTTATGATGAATACCCTGACCGTTACGGCATTGCCAGACTTGCGAAAACCATGGTTTCGGTCTTAAGAAAAGAAGAGGATGAGGCGCAGCCGGAGGCGGTTTCCGCACCGGAAAAATGGGAATGGGTGGAAAATATGATACAGGTGCTCTTGTGCAACGAAATCTATAAGCGCCGCCACGGCGGAAGAAGAGGTTTCTTAAATTTTTAGTTGTGCAGTGTGGGAAAAGTCATTACAATAGAGTAGAAAGCTGTTGAAAGAGCCAATATCGTAAGAGACAGGACGAACACCATGGATGAATTGAGAAAATTACTGCAGCAGTTTCTGAATCCCAATCTGATTCAGGCGGTGCTTAGCAATACAAAGAACCCGGATTCGGGTACCAAATTAAAAATCAGACCGGTATTAATCAAAGGTGAATTATATTTTCAGGAAACCTTGTACCGGGGAACACAGGTTTTTCATGAGAATTTCAAAGAACCGGAGATGGCTCTCAGGGTAGAACACTACCTGTCGGAGCTGTTTCGCCAGGGAGAGTTCAAAACGGCCTCTTCGGAGGCCACTGTTTTGGTGAGCAAAAAGGGTAAAATGACCATAAAGCAGAAAAAGACTGCCAATGCAAAGAGTCTGCCCGATAGTGGGACGGGCATGGAGAACCTTTCCCATAACCGGCAGAAACAGTATATTTTGCAGGAAGGGAGTCCGGTGGATTTCCTGATGGGGCTTGGAGTACAGACCCCGGACGGAAGGATTGCCAAGGCAAGATACGATAAGTTCCGCCAGATTAACCGCTATCTGGAGTTTATAGAGGATATCCTGGAAGAGCTGCCCAAGAACCGCACCATCCGCATAATCGACTTTGGCTGCGGAAAATCCTATCTGACTTTTGCCATGTACTATTATTTGCATGAGATGCAGCATAGAGATATTGAAGTGACGGGGCTGGATTTGAAAACGGATGTGATTCTGCACTGCAACCAACTGGCGGAGCGTCTTGGGTATGAGCATCTTCATTTCGAGCGCGGGGACATCAGTACCTACGAGGGAACGGATTCCGTGGATATGGTAGTGTCACTGCACGCCTGCGATACCGCAACGGATTATGCGCTGGAAAAGGCGGTGAAATGGGGAGCGAGTGTCATTATGGCAGTGCCCTGCTGTCAGCATGAGGTCAACAAGCAGATGAAATGCAGTGAACTAAAGCCGGTTTTAAAGTACGGAATTATCAAGGAGAGAATGTCGGCGCTGATTACGGACGCTCTGCGTGCGGATATTTTGGAAAACTGCGGATACGATACCCAGATTCTGGAATTTATCGATATGGAGCACACACCTAAAAATCTGCTGATTCGTGCCGTGAAGAAAAAGAATGTGTCCGCAGGAGCCATGGTGCCGAAGAGCAGACGCAATGACGTAGAAGGGGTGACAGAGTTTTTACACATTAACCCCACCTTAAAACAGCTTTTAAAGGAATAGAAATTCATGAATATGATGAAGAAAACAATGATTAAAATAGCCGTGTTCCTTTTAACCTTTTTCGTGGCGCTTGTCGTTGGCGGAAGGCTGATGAACAAAGGACATAACAATATGACGATGGAGATGGCGCAGTGCAGCCTTCCCGTGGTGACAATGCGGACGGGCGAAGCGGAGTACAACCGCCTGTTTGGATATAAGGAAGTCAGTGACACGGCTTTTCAGCGGGATTCGGTTACTCTGCTTGGGGATAACCGGGAGACCGGTTTCGTGATTGATACTTACGGCAACGATATTACCGCAATTTCCATAGAAGTCAGAAGCATGGACGGTTCAAGGCTGATAGAAGATACCCCTTTGAACCACTACAGGGAAAAGAACGGAAGGATTCTGTTAGATACCGCATTAAAGGATTTGATAGAAAAGGACACGGAATATTCCCTTGCGGTGGTGCTGGAACTGGAGGGAGAGCAGAAGATTCGCTATTACACCCGCATTATGTGGAGTGACAACATGCACCTTGCGGAAAAGATGGATTTTGTCACCACTTTTCATGAAACGCTTTATGATAAGGAAGCGGCAAAGGATTTGACCCGTTATCTGGAGACAAACGCCCAGTTGGAGGATAACAAGTCTTTTTATAAGGTCAATATTCATTCCAGTTTTAACCAGATTACATGGGGAGATATGCAGGTTCGGGAAGTGGAAAAGCCGGCTGTGCGGTTGACGGATATTGCCAGTCAGACCGCCTCTTTTCTGTTAGATTACATGGTGACGACGAGAGAGGAAAAGCAGGTCACTTACTACCGGGTACAGGAGCATTACCGGGTACGTTACACAGCTGACAGAATGTATCTGCTGGATTTTGAGAGAACCATGGAGCAGATACCGGATTTGGAGCATATGTACGCCAATGACAAAATTCTGTTGGGCATTACGGATGAGAATGTCGTCATGGCGGAGAGCGAGGACGGCAATACCGTCGTATTCAAAGAGGCGGGCAATCTGTTGAGTTACAATGCCACCAACAATAAGCTGACGGTGGTATTCAGCTTTTACGATAATGAAAATAAGGATGCGCGCGCCATGAATGACGCCCATGATATTAAGATACTGGACGTGGACGAGGCGGGCAATCTGAAATTTGCCGTGTACGGATATATGAACCGGGGCAGACATGAGGGGGAAGTGGGAATACAGGTTTACGCCTACGACAGTGCCATGAACACGTTAGATGAGGCGGTCTATATCCCCTACAACAAGACCTATGCCGTTCTGAAGGCGGAGATGGAACAGTTGCTCTATTTGAACCGGGATAATAAGCTGTATCTTTTCCTGGAAAATACGGTGTACGGAATTGATTTGACGGAAAAGGCATGGCAGGACATGGTGAGCATTACGCAGGACGACAGCTTCCGTGTATCTGAGAGTAACAAAATTATTGTCTGGCAGGAAGGAAAGGATATTTATGACTGTAACCGTCTGATGGTGCGGAATCTGGGAAGTGATTCACAGTACGAAATTACCGTGAATGACAGTGAAACCATACGCCCGCTGGGCTTTATGCAGGAGGATATTATTTACGGAGTGGCAAGAAAAAGCGATGTCATCCGTGAAAATTCCGGCGGCGTGTATTTCCCCATGTATAAGCTGTGTATCTGTGACCCGGACGGCAATCTGCTGAAAGAGTACCAGCAGGACGGTGTTTATATTACAGACTGTATCGTGGAAGGCAATCAGATTACACTGCAGCGGGCGAGCCGTGCGGAAACCGGGCTGTATTCGGCGGTGGCAGATGACCATATTACGGATAATATGGAAGCGGTGGAGAGCAAGAATCAGGTCGTTTCAGCTGATATTGATGTCTATGAAAGATATGTGCAGATTCAGACAAAGACAGTGATTGACGCGAAAACGGTCAAAATCCTGACACCTAAGGAAGTGGTGTTTGAGGGTGGAAGAGAGTTAGAACCAAGTGTTGAAAACGAGACGGAGCGCTACTATGTGTACGGAGCCTACGGAGTGGATGGCATTTACACGGCTCCGGCAAAGGCTGTGAATGAAGCGTATGCGATTTCGGGAGTGGTGATAAACAACAGCGGAGATTGTGTCTGGCTGAAAGGCAACCGGGTATCCCGCAACCAGATTATGGCAATCAAGGAGGCGGAGGTGACGGAGGACAAAACCAGTCTGGCAGTCTGCCTTGACACGATTTTAAGTTTTGAGGGACTGGTGCGCAATTGCGCATATCTGCTCAATCAGGGAAATACAGCCATGGAAATTTTGCAGGATAATTTGGAGGATGCACAGATTCTGGATTTGACCGGCTGTAATTTGGATTCGGTGCTTTATTATGTGAATCAGGATATTCCGGTGCTCGCTATTTTACAGAACGGGGACGCCGTGCTGATAACCGGATTCAACGAGTTTAATGTGGTGATTATGGAGCCGGCTACGGGCAAGCTGTACAAAAAGGGAATGAACGATTCCACCCAGTGGTTTGCCGAAAACGGAAACCGTTTTGTAACTTATATCCGCAAGGATTGAGAAGCTGCCCGCAGCCGTGGGCATACAATGGGTTAAGTGTTGGGGAAAATATATTTCCGGTATTTCTGAAGGACATTCAGTAAAAGCATGCCTAAAATACCGCAGGAAATGATTTCTCCGGCACCCACCGTCAGCATAAAGTAGGGAATGGAGCCCTCAAACTGATAAACATATGCCAGTACGAAAGGCACAATCAGTGTATTGGCAACGATGGGGCATACGGGGGCAAGCCATTTGGTGCGCTTACGCAGGGCATAGGTTCCCAGTGCGCCGAGGAGTGTTGCCAGACTGCCGAAAATAATGTCCAAGGGCAGACAGCCTGTAAGCAGATTACTCAGAATACAGCCGACAAAAAGACCCGGTATGGCAGCAGGGGTAAAATAGGGAAGGATGGTCAGAGCCTCCGAAAAGCGGAGCTGAACGGCATAATTTGCCAGACCCAGAGCGTTAGCGAGCATTGTGAGCACAACATAAAGAGCAGCAATGACTGCTGCGTGGACGATAAACAGAACTTTCTTATTCATTTCTTTTCTCCTTTAGTTTTGTTTTAGGTGAGGAAGGTCTCGAACTCACCGGTTATAGTCTGCAAAATCTGTTATGAAAGATATTTGCAACGCATGTAATATAACATAGTGAAATTGAAAATGCAAGGGTTATTTACAGGCATATCGTCGGCTGTGATAAATGGTACTCACTAAAATAATCTGAAATTTTCCCGGATGCAAAACAGGTATTTCCGGCGAAGTTCCTTAAAAAACGCCGGGACTAAGATTCTCGGAGTGGTAACGAACGAGAATCTGTATGTACCGTTGCGCTTTTTTACGGAGCAAAAGCGTAACTGAGCGGAAATACCTGCTGTAGCATCGGTATAAATCAAACTGTAGAATAGCTAGGATTAAATCAACCCGGCTTTCAGAAGCCGCTTGCGTAACTGATGTCCCAATAACATGGCAATAACAAGTTTAACCAAATCTGCGGGAATAAAGGGAATCACACCCGCCATCAGTGCCTGAGAGAAGGTTAAGGACATCTGGTAGGCAAGCCATGCCGTTCCGAACAGATAGCAAGTCGCAGTGCCGAGCAGCATACCAAGGAAACGCAGTATGGCTTTGTCTGCCCATTTGTCAGTAAACCAGCCGCAGATAAGAGCCATGAATATATAACCGATGATATAACCGCCGGAGGGACCGAACAATTTTCCTGCACCGCCGCTGAAATTTGCAAAGACGGGAAGTCCGACCAGACCTAACAGAATATACAGTACCACGCTGACAGTGCCGGATTTCATGCCTAAAACGGAGATGACAAAGTAAATTGCCAAAGTACCCAGCGAAATCGGAACGGGGCTGAACGGAAGGTTCAGAGAAAAAGGTGCCAGTACACAGATAACGGCGGTCATCAGACCAATCAGAGCCATTTTTTTTGTTTTTGTAGAGTTCATAAGGAAAACCAAGCCTTTCTGTTTAGGGTAATTGTTAACTTGATAGGAAACAGATTAACAATTAGCAGTATAACCTGAAAAAGAAGAAACGTCAACACAAAAATGAAACGGTTAACATTTTGGCTGACACTTAAAGAACAAAAAAATCCCGCGCACTGAATCACTCAGTAAGCGGGACTTTTTGAAATTCATATTTACAGTTCGCCCTTTTTGTAACGGGACACAATGCTCTGGATTCTCTCGTTGGGGTTCAGCAAGTCGCTGATGGAGGAATCATGGTTCAGAGTATCGATAATGTAGGCAATGTATTTGCTCAAATCGCAGTTGATATACCAGTCACGCTGTAACAGTTCGGGTGCCTGATAAATCAGGTTGGTGGTGAGCACCTTGTCGATAATGCCGTTCTCATAAGCCTTGTCAAATTTATCAAGACCGCTGGTAAACAGACCGAAGGTTGCAAAGACAAAAATTTTGTTTGCCTTGCGCTTTTTTAATGCAGCGGCAACTTCCAGTACGCTTTCGCCGGAGGAAATCATATCGTCAATGATAATCATATCCTTGCCCTCAACGCTGCTTCCCAAAAATTCGTGGGCAACAATGGGGTTGCGTCCGTTTACAACGCGGGTGTAATCACGTCTCTTGTAGAACATACCCATATCCAGACCGAGCACATTGGCAATATAGATAGCACGACCCATACCACCTTCGTCCGGGCTGATTACCATCATGTGGTTGGAATCAATCTGCAAATCCTTTACATTGCGGAGCAGACCCTTGATAAACTGGTATGCGGGCTGTACGGTTTCAAATCCGTGAAGGGGAATTGCATTCTGAACTCTGGGGTCATGAGCGTCAAACGTAATAATGTTGTCCACACCCATGGATACCAGCTCCTGAAGCGCCAGTGCACAGTCCAAGGATTCTCTTGCAGTTCTCTTGTGCTGACGGCTCTCATACAGGAAAGGCATGATAACGGTGATACGGCGTGCCTTTCCGCCCACAGCGGCGATAATACGTTTCAAATCCTGATAATGGTCGTCCGGTGACATATGATTTTCATGACCGCAGAGAGAGTAGGTCATGGAATAGTTTAGGACATCTACCAGCAGATACAGGTCGGTGCCTCGTACCGATTCCAATATCATACCTTTTGCCTCGCCGGAGCCGAAACGGGGAACTTTTGCATTTAACAGGTAGGAATCTCTCTGATAGCCGGCAAATGCAAGGGAGTCCTTGTGCTCGCTTTCGCGCTCAGCTCTCCATTTTACCAGATACTTGTCCACCTTTTCTCCCAGAATCCTGCATCCCTCCAGAGAGATAATGCCGAGAGAGCCAACGGGTATGGTCTCCAAATTTCTTTTTTCTTCGCGGTTGCCCATGAAAATTTCCTCACTTTCTATGTTAACAGTTAATTCATTGAATTACGTTTTTTGTACATCCGGATGTCCGGACCGCTCAGCTTGCACAAGTCAAAATTACTCGTGATTCTGGAAAAAACACGGTCGGAGTACCGGTCTCTGAGTTCTTCCAGACTGAGATTGGTGGAGATGATGGTTGCTTTCCGGCGCAGATGGCGCTCGTTTAAGCAGGAGAACAGCTGGGACGCCACAAAAGAGTTTGTCAGCTCTGTTCCCAAATCATCTATAATAATCAAATCGCAATGGTATAAGTCATGATAAAAGTCGTACAGCTGCTCTTTGCTGTTTTTATCAAAAGAATAGCGTGCAAGAGTTTCAAACAGTTCCGAGGAACTGAAATAAATTACAGAACATCCCTGTTTTAACAATTCGTTGGCTACGCATCCTGACAGAAAACTTTTGCCAGTACCTACTGTACCATAAAAAAACAGATTGTGGTAGTCCTCTTTAAAGGTTTCTACAAATTCCCGGCAAATTTTTACAGCGCGCTCGAAACGGCTCAAATCCTGTCCTTCATAATAAGAATAGGAGAGAGTGCCGAAATTGTCGGAAGAAATCATTTCGCGGATATTTGACTGGTCGTACAAAAGAGAAATTTCCCGGCTGCGGAAACAGTGGCATTTTTCTTTGAGACCGTTCTCCGTCACCAGAAATCCGGTGTCCTTACAGTCGGGGCAGTCATATACCGGCTCTAAATAGTCAGCGGGATAACCGGCATCTGTCAGGAGTTTTTGCTTGCGCAGAGTGATTTCGTGAAGGGAATCATGAAGCTGTTTCAGGGCATCCTTTTGCCCGTCAATCACGGCGCCCACAAGGGAAACGGAGACGCTGCCCGTGGATTCCTCCAGCTTACGGTACTCCGGAAGCTGTTCATAAACAGCGGCACGGCGCTGTTCTAACAGGTGGCGGTTCTTGTCCTGAGTCAATTCATATTCCTTTATAATGGATTCGTATTGGGACTTGTTAAGTGCCACGGCGTTTCTCCTTAGTTACTGAGCAGTTGTTTTTCCAGTTCGTCAAAGTCATACTGATTCTGGGAGAACTGGTTAAATTTATTGGAAGAGACGGCTTTGGTGCCGGTGCTGTTTTTGCGTTTCTGGAACATATCGTCTATTTTGCGGATGTCTGCCTTGTGGTGTACATTCTCGCGTTTCCAACTGCTGAGAATCCCTTCGGCATATTCAAAACGGTGGCGATCCGTCGCCATAACGGTTCGCTCGCAAGCCTCCAAAATAATATCTGTGGAGAAACCGTATTCCTTGGTCCAACGGTTGATAAACTCCAGCTCCTTCGGGGTGGGAGAGCCGTTTTTCCCAAGCTCGTTCATAATGGAATATACATTTTTGTCATATTTGGAAGAGAATTTCTGAGCCTGTTTCGGGGTGGTGATTCCTTCCTCCGCCCAGTTGATGGCTACTTTCTCTATGTATTTGAAATCTTTTTTGCCGCGGTCCACGCAGTATTGTAGCAGATAGTCAATCAAATCATCCGAAAAACGAAGAACATCCGTGAAAAAGAGGATGGATTTCATTTCGGAGGGAGTGAGGGGCTTTCCGATATAGGATTCAGCAATAAACAAAAGCTGCTGGGTCTGCTCCCTGCTCTTGAATTCCCGCAGCTGGTCGGGAGAATATACCGGCTTCACAAACGCAGGGGCAACCTCCTGTGCAGGAAGCTTGGGTGCTTGGGCGGTAGTGGAAGCCAGAGTTACATTTCCGGAAACCGCGCAGGCGGAAGGTGCATTTAAATCACGCAGGTGGATACCGATAAGGTTCTTGTCCTCATCATAGTCCAACTGTAAAAGTTCTTTCTTTTCCCAATATTTCAGGGCACGGTTGACGTCCTTCTCCGTATGGTTGAACTTGTCCGCTATTTCGGACACACTGGTAGCCTGATTGGCATTCAGCATACGAATCAGATACAGATAGACCTTTAGCTGGGCATCATTGGCGTCTTTCATATATTCATCAATAAATTGGTTTGAAACAATAGTGGAATCCACATAATTGTCTTTGTAGATTGTTAAACGTGCCATAGCTCCCCGGTCCTTTCCAAAACGTCGCTTTTCGCAAGCAATCCAAAGTATAGCATAAGGTAACGAAAAAAGAAATAGTCAAATTCCCGAAACCCTTGTAAACACTGGAACAGGAGGAAAATGTGGATATTGTGGAAAATGTGGATAAACGAATTGCTGATAATTGCAAAATCAGAAAAACATAGCATTTTTGCACAAATTAAACAAGGGACATATCCACAGGGAATAAAAAAATATCCACAGGTCAAAAAGAAGAATAGTTCTTTTCGTCCTGTGGATAATGTGGATAACTAATTTCCAAGCAGATTTTCACCGATTTTATGCACGTCCCCGGCACCCATAGTTATCAACAGGTCTCCGTTTATGCAATTTTCCAAAAGAAAATTTTCAATCTCATCAAAAGTCGGGAAATACTCACATTCTTTGCCGAGTGCCTGTATTTCATGCTGTAAGGTTTCCGAACTGATTCCCAGTCTGTCGGTCTCCCTTGCGGCATAAATGTCCGCCAGTACAACGCGGTCTGCCAGTGAAAGTGCCTTGGCAAAGTCTTTCATAAGCGCCTTGGTGCGGGAATAGGTGTGGGGCTGGAACACGCACCAGAGGGTTTTGTGAGGATAGTTTTGCGCCGCGGACAAAGTTGCAGTAATTTCTGTAGGATGGTGCGCATAATCATCTATTATAGTGACGCCTCCCACAGTGCCCTTGTACTCGAAACGGCGGTCGGTACCGGTGAAAGCATGAAGTGCCTCGGCGGTAACCGTGCTGTCTATGGAAAGGAGGTCAGCCAGCGCAATGGCAGCAATGGCGTTGCTTACATTGTGAATACCCGGAACCTGCAGGGAGAAGGAACGAACCGGTTCCCCACCATGGTTTAACAAAAAGGACGGATGCCCGTAATTGTCATGCGTTATCTGCTCCGGATAGTAATCAGCCAAAGTACCCTCGCCGGTTTTTTCGGAGAGACTGAAGGTTATCACCTTACAGGACAAGTCCTTTGTGATTTCACGGTAATTCGGAATGTCTCCGTTGATAATCAGACAGCCGTCCGCAGGCAGCAGTCTGGCAAATTCATGGAAGGAATGGCGTATGTCATCCAAATCCTTGAAAAAGTCCAAATGGTCAGCTTCGATATTTAAGATAATTCCTATCTTGGGAAAGAAACTTAAAAAGCTGTTGGTATATTCACATGCCTCCGTGACGAAATAGTCCGACTTGCCGACGCGGATATTGCCGCCGATAGTCTTAAGCATTCCGCCGATGGAAAGGGTTGGGTCTGTTCCGGCGCGGAGCAGAATTTCACTGACCATGGAGGTTGTTGTGGTTTTGCCGTGGGTTCCGCTGATGGCAATGGGAGTTTTGTAATTCCGCATAAGCTGCCCCAAAAGCTGGGCCCGGGAGAGGAACGGAATTCCCTTTTCCATGGTTGCAACGTACTCCGGATTGTCTTTGTGAATGGCGCTGGTAAATACAACGCAGTCAATGTCGTCCGTAATATTTTCCCGGTGCTGACCGTAGAAAACACGGATTCCTCTCTGTTCCAAGGTCTCCGTCAGGGTACTGTGGGAACGGTCGGAACCGGAAACCCGGAAACCGGCATCTGCCAGAATTTCTGCCAGACCACTCATACTGATACCGCCAATGCCCACAAAATAAACAGAGGCGGGGTGATTAAAGTCTATCTGATACATGGTGACACTTCCTTATATAATAGAATAAACTGTTTATTATGTAACTATTATATACACAACAGGAAGAAAAAACAAATGCTAAATGAAAAATGAAACTGTCAATTTTTATGCAAATGTTGGAAATATACAATGAAAGATTGGATGAACTAGACGAAAAAATGAATAAATAAATCAAAAATATATAAAATTTCCACACAAAAACAAAAGAAAAAACAAAATAATTGTCAATAAATATTCACTTTGTACGATAAGTATGTTATACTGTATTATACCAGTAAGCTGAGGAAATACACCGCGAACAGGTAAGAAGGCTAGATTGAGGTGAGGACATGATTAAAAAAGAAATGATTGCCATGTTGTTGGCTGGCGGTCAGGGAAGCCGTCTGGGAGTATTGACGTCCAAGGTGGCAAAACCTGCCGTTGCATTCGGCGGTAAGTATCGCATTATTGATTTTCCCCTTTCCAACTGTATTAACTCAGGAGTGGATACAGTTGGTGTATTGACCCAGTACCAGCCGTTGCGGCTGAATACGCATATCGGTATTGGTATTCCTTGGGATTTGGATCGCAATATCGGAGGTGTCACGGTTCTGCCGCCCTACGAGCGCAGCACCAACAGTGAGTGGTACACCGGTACGGCAAATGCCATCTATCAGAATCTGGAATACATGGAAAGTTTTAATCCGGAGTATGTTCTGATTCTTTCGGGCGACCACATCTATAAGATGGATTATGAGGTCATGCTGGATTTCCACAAATCCAACGGTGCAGAAGTAACCATAGCGGTTATGCCGGTTCCCATGGAGGAGGCAAGCCGTTTTGGTATCATGATTGCGGACGAGAATAAGCGAATCACGGAGTTCGAGGAGAAACCGGAGCATCCGAGAAGCAATCTCGCAAGCATGGGTATTTACATATTTAACTGGAAAACATTGAAAGAGGCACTGATTGCCATGGCAGAGCAGCCGGCACTTGATTTCGGTAAGCATGTGATTCCGTATTGCCATGAGCAGGGCGCACCTTTGTATGCATATGAATTTACCGGCTACTGGAAAGATGTCGGAACCTTAAGCTCCTACTGGGAAGCAAACATGGAACTGATTGACATTGTTCCGGAGTTTAACCTGTACGAAGAGTACTGGAAAATATATACCAAGAGTGAAATACAGCCGCCCCAGTATTTTGCGGCAGACAGCAAGGTGGAGCGCAGCATTATCGGTGAGGGCACGGATATATACGGAGAGGTATACAATTCCGTCATCGGATGCGGTGTCACGATTGGCAAAGGAACGGTTGTGCGGGACTCCATTATCATGAATCATACGAAGATTGGGGACAACTGTGAACTGAACAAGGCGATTGTGGCGGAGGACGTGAAGATTTCCGATAATGTACGTCTTGGAATCGGAGAGGAAGCACCCAACGAGACAGCTCCCCATATTTATAATCAGGGCATTGTAACGGTAGGAGAAAAGAGCGTAATTCCCAAGGGCATCACAGTCGGTAAAAATTCCGTGATTTCCGGTGTTACCTCGTTGGCTGACTATGAGGATTCCCATCTCGCAAGCGGCAAAACATTGATTAAGGCAGGTGAGTAAGAGTGAGAGCGATTGGAATTATTTTGGCAGGCGGTAACAACCACAGAATGAGGGAACTGTCACAGAAGAGAGCAATCTGTGCCATGCCGATAGCAGGAAGTTATCGCAGTATCGATTTTACATTGAGTAATATGTCCAACTCCCATATTCAGAAAGTGGCAGTATTCACCCAGTATAATGCCAGAAGTCTGAATGAACATCTGAACTCTTCCAAGTGGTGGGACTTTGGACGCAAACAGGGAGGTCTGTTCGTGTTTACTCCCGCAGTTACGGCGGACAACAGCAACTGGTACAGGGGAACCGCAGACGCCATTTATCAGAATCTTGATTTTTTGAAAAACAGCCATGAGCCCTATGTGGTAATTGCATCGGGAGACGGCGTCTATAAACTGGATTTCAACAAGGTGCTGGAGTACCATATCGAGAAAAAAGCGGACATTACCGTTGTCTGCCGCGATATGGAAAAGGGAACCAATGTGGAGCGGTTCGGCACTATTCGCATGAATGAGGAGAGCCGGATTGAGGAGTTTGAAGAGAAACCTTTACAGGCAAAGACTAATACCATATCCTGTGGAATTTATGTGCTTCGCCGCCGCCAGTTGATTGAAATGATTGAAAAGTGTGCGGAGGAAGACCGTTATGATTTTGTAAGGGATATTTTAATCCGTTACAAGGATTTAAAGAGAATTTACGGTTACAAAATCACGGATTACTGGAGAAATATTGCGTCTGTTGAGGACTATTACAATACCAACATGGATTTCCTGAAACCGGAGGTTCGCGATTATTTCTTTAAACAGTACCCGGATATTTATTCCAAGGTGGATGATTTGCCGCCGGCAAAATACAATGCGGGAGTAAAAGTCAGCAACAGCCTGATTTCCAGCGGATGTATTATCAACGGCTCGGTGGAGAATTCCATTATTTTCAAAAAGAGTTATATCGGTAATAATTGCGTGATTAAAAATTCCATTATTCTGAATGATGTGTATATTGGTGATGACACATACATAGAGAACTGTATTGTGGAGAGCCGTGATACCATCCGTGCAAATTCGCGTTTCGTGGGGGAAGGCGAAGTGAAGATTGTGGTAGAGCGCAATGCAAGATACGTTATTTAAGGCATACAGTTGAACCGGAAAAGTGCCGGGGAGAAGGAAGGCGCAGGGCACGGGCGCCCGCCGGGTAAGGAATAGGGGGTTATGTGGATGAAAATTACTGACGTGCGTGTTCGCAAGATTGCGAAGGAAGGTAAGATGAAAGCCATCGTTTCCATTACCTTGGATGATGAATTTGTAGTTCATGACATTAAGGTGATTGAGGGAGAAAAGGGACTGTTCATTGCCATGCCCAGCAAGAAGGCAGCAGACGGCGAGTACAGGGACATTGCACATCCAATCAATTCCGCAACCAGAGACCATATTCAGAAGATTATTCTGGAAAGCTACGAAAAGGCTTTGGAAGAAGCGGATGAGACAGAGTAGTGTGGGTAAAAGCGAGAAGATTTATAGAGAGGCTGGTCTGAGAAATCGGACACAGTCTCTTTTTTTGATTTCATATCCCACAAATGAAAATACCCCCTGTTTTGGCTTGTATTTTTCTGAAAAAAATGAGAGAATAAGTAGCAAATATGAATGGTAAAAAGTAAAGGACAGGCATATGTATATTATTGTAGGACTGGGCAATCCGGGAAAAGAATACGCAAATACGAGACATAATATCGGTTTTGATGTGATAGACAGGCTGGCGGATAAAGAAGACATAGCTGTGCTGGAAAAGAAGCACAAGGCAATTATCGGCAAGGGATATATTGCAGGTCAGAAATGTATTTTGGCGAAACCCCAGACATATATGAATCTCAGCGGCGAGAGTGTGCGCGAACTGGTGGATTACTATAAGGTGGACGAGGAGACCGAACTGATTGTGATTTCGGACGACATCAGTCTGGACGTGGGACGGCTGCGGATTCGCAAGAAGGGCAGTGCGGGCGGTCACAACGGTCTGAAAAACATTATTGCCAACTTGGGACATGACACTTTTGTCAGAATCAAGATGGGCGTCGGCGAAAAACCAAAGGGCTATGATTTGGCGGACTACGTGCTGGGACACTTTTCGCAGGCGGAGCGCAAAATTATGGATGAGGCGGCGGATAAAGCTGCGGGGGCGATTTCTGCTATCATACAGGACGGGCCGGACGCGGCAATGAACAGGTTTAACGGTTGAGGAAGGAGATTAAGTGATGCAGGCATTACTTGCCCCGCTTAAGGAGCTGGCAGGATATGAAGAGGTGCGGGATGCGGTGAGAAAGGGTATCAGCCCTGTTGCGCTCACCGGCTGTGTGGACTCGCAAAAACTGCATATGATATACGGGCTCAGCGATGGCTTGAAATATAAAGTCATCGTTACTCATAATGACTTGAAAGCAAAAGAAATCTATGAGGAATACAAGTTTTATGACAGAAATGTCATGCTATATCCCGCCAAGGATTTGATTTTTTTTCAGGCAGATATTCACGGAAACCAGCTTACGAAGGAACGGATTCGTACCCTGCGCAGACTTTTGGAGGGCAAGCCGGTCACGATTGTCACCACCTACGCGGCATTGATGACTCCGCAGACCATATGGGATAAGGACAAAGACGTGGTGCAGGTGCAGCGGGGCGGCGCACTGGATGAGACGCAGCTTGCGTCGAAGTTGGTGGCAATGGGATATGAGAAGAGTTATCAGGTAGAAAGTCCGGGGCAGTTCTCTGTCCGCGGCGGCATTGTGGATGTCTTTGACCTGACCGAAGAAAACCCTTACCGTGTGGAACTTTGGGGCGATGAGGTGGAGTCTATCCGCAGTTTTGATATTTTAAGTCAGCGTTCCATCGAGAAACTGGAAAGTATTCACATCTATCCCGCGTCGGAATTTGTCCTTGAACCCCGGCGAATCAGAGCCGGTCTGGAAAAAGTGGAGAAAGAGGCGGCAAAACAGGAGAAAGTATTCCGGGACGCGCATCAGCCGGAGGAAGCTCACCGCATTGCTTCACAGGTGAAAGAATTGCGGGAGCAGTTGTTGGAATTTCAGAGTAAAATCAATCTGGAAGGCTACGTCCGCTATTTTTATGAGGATACAGTGACACTCCCCGAGCTGTTACAGAAAATAGCGGCACAGAACAGCAAAAGCGGCCCGGTGTTTTTCGTGGATGAACCAGTTCGCGTAAAAGAGCAGGCGGACGCTGTGGAACTGGAATTTCGGGAAAGCATGGAGCAGAGAGCCAAAAAGGGATATATTCTGCCCGGGCAGATGAACATTCTCTACAGTGGGGAGGAAGTGGCGGCAAGACTGCTTCGCAGCAGTGTAGTGACACTTGCTACAATGGAAAGCAAGGGCGGTTTCTTTAAGCCGGAACAAAAATATGACATTAATGCCAGAAATGTGGCTTCTTATAACAATAGTTTTGAATCGCTGATAAAGGACTTGAAAATGTACCGAAAAAAAGGGTATCGGGTTCTTTTGCTATCCGGTTCCCGAACCCGCGCAAAACGTCTGGCGGAGGATATTCGCGAACAGGAGCTTGCGGCGGTATATACCGAGGACCCCATGCGGGAGGTGATTCCCGGCGAGGTGATGACCTATTACGGTCATGTGGGGAGAGGATTTGAGTACCCCCTGATAAAATTCGTGGTGCTCACCGAAACAGATATTTTCGGTGCGGAAAAGAAAAAGAAAAAAAGAAAGCTGTTCAAGGGACAGAAAATCAACGATTTCAATGAACTCAAGGTGGGAGACTATGTGGTGCATGAAACCCATGGTCTCGGTATTTACAAGGGTATTGAAAAAGTAGAGATGGACGGCGTTGCCAAGGATTATATTAAGATTGAGTACCGGGACGGCGGCAATCTCTATGTGCTGGCAACCGGACTGGATGTGATTCAGAAGTACGCCTCCGCAGATGCCAAGACACCGAAGCTCAACAAATTAGGCAGCAAGGAATGGGAAAAGACCAAGAGCAAGGTGCGGACCGCCGTCAACGAGGTGGCGAAAGATTTGGTGGAGCTGTATGCCGTCCGTCAGCAGAGCGAAGGCTATCAATATGGAAAGGACACCGTATGGCAGCGGGAATTCGAGGAGATGTTTCCCTTTGAGGAGACGGAGGATCAGTTGACTGCCATTGAGGATACCAAGGCAGACATGGAGAGCCGTAAAATCATGGATCGTCTGATTTGCGGTGACGTTGGTTACGGCAAGACGGAAATTGCCATCCGTGCGGCATTTAAGGCAGTGCAGGAGGGCAAGCAGGTGGTTTATCTGGTGCCCACCACGATTTTGGCGCAGCAGCATTACAATACATTTGTACAGAGAATGAAAGATTTCCCGGTGCGGATTGATATGCTGAGCCGTTTCCGTACGGCAGCGGAGCAGAAGAAAACCATTACCGATTTGCAGAAGGGCTGGGTGGACATTGTCATTGGTACACACCGGGTACTTTCCGCAGATGTAAAATTCAAAGATTTGGGACTGCTTATCATTGATGAGGAGCAGCGTTTCGGTGTGGCACATAAGGAAACAATTAAGAAATTAAAGGAAAATGTGGATGTGCTGACGTTGACGGCAACCCCCATTCCCCGGACACTGCACATGAGCCTGATTGGAATCCGTGATATGAGCGTGCTTGAGGAGGCTCCGGGCGACCGCCTTCCCATTCAGACCTTTGTATGTGAGTACAATGACGAGATGGTGAGAGAAGCCATCGTGAGAGAAATGGCAAGGGGCGGACAGGTTTATTATGTGTACAACCGCGTCAATAATATTGCGGACGTTGCGGCACAGATAGCAAAACTGGTGCCGGAGGCTTCCGTGGCGTTTGCCCACGGACAGATGAAGGAACAGGAACTGGAGCGCATCATGTTCGACTTTATCAACGGCGACATAGATGTGCTGGTGTCCACGACCATTATCGAGACAGGACTGGATATTTCCAATGTCAACACCATGATTATCCACGATTCCGACAGTCTGGGATTGTCCCAGCTTTATCAGTTAAGGGGGCGTGTGGGACGTTCCAACCGGACGGCATACGCGTTCTTAATGTATAAGCGCAATAAAATAATGAAAGAAGTGGCGGAGAAACGTCTCGCTGCCATTCGTGAGTTTACGGATTTGGGAAGTGGTTTCAAGATTGCCATGAGAGATTTGGAGATACGTGGTGCCGGTAATCTGCTGGGCGTCAGACAGCACGGGCACATGGAAGCCGTTGGCTACGATATGTACTGCAAAATGCTCAACGAGGCGGTGCAGGGACTGAAAGGAATCAAGACCATCGAGGATTTTGCGACGATAATTGATTTGGATGTGGACGCTTTTATCCCGCCGGAATATATTGTAAATGAAGTACAGAAACTGGACATTTACAAGAGAATTGCCGGAATCGAGAACGAGAAAGAGCGGGACGATATGAAAGATGAACTGTTAGACCGCTTTGGCGCCATTCCTAAGTCGGTGGACAATCTGCTTAGAATCGCCCTTATTCGGGTGGCGGCGCACAAACTCTACCTGACAGAAGTCAAGGGAAAGAACGAGAGAATCGTATTCACATTCCGGCCGGATGCCGCCATTAACCCGCTGGGCATTCCGGAACTTTTGAAAAAATATGATAAGGTTCTCTCCTTCACAGCCTACGGTGCACCGTATTTTACCTACAAATACCGCAAAACAGGCATGGTGGAGACGGACGAGGAACTGCTGTTAAACATGACGGAGGAACTGTTGGGGAATATGACGGAGCTTCTAAAAACAGAACAACAGTAAAATCAGAGGCGGAAGCCAAATGCTGCAATAAAAATGTAATTAAAGTCCGAACAGTCGTTCTTTTGAGAGGGATTTATTGGACTGCAAATATGATACCTTCTTTTCAGAACAGAAAATGGTTTCTGAAAAGGAGGTATTTTTTATGAAAGGATACGAAACAGCAGCAGGATATATGGGATATGTGGACGGAACTTATATGTTATTTGCCAGCGAAGGAGATTACCGGGATTTCTGGGAATCCGATAATTAGAACGCTTAAGCCGCCGTTCTTTTTACCATCGCTTCGTGCATGACAATCATAAGCACCAGAATGAGAACCAGAAAAACCGGCAGCAGCGCAATCGTAAGCGAATGGGCAATCAGACCGAAAACCGGGGGCATCAGGCAGCTTCCCACATAGGCGCTTGCCATCTGGACGCCGATAATTGCCTGGGACTTGTCGGCACCGAAGTGTGCCGGCGTGGAATGAATAATGCAGGGATATATCGGAGCACAGCCGAGACCGATGGTGATGAAGCCGAGGAAGGATAACTGCTGTCCGAAAGGCAGAAGAAGGATGAGAATCCCTAAGCCAATCAATCCCTGTCCCAGACGTATCATGCCGGTATCGTTTAATTTCATGGTAAGGAAACCGCTGACGGCGCGCCCGGCGGTAATTCCCATATAGAACAGACTGGCAAACCGTGCGGCGGTTTCCACAGAGACTCCCTTATATAAAGTGAGGTAACTGCTTGCCCACAAACCGGCGGTCTGCTCCAATGCGCAATAACAGAAAAAACATATCATAACTTCTTTTGCTCCGGGAATCCGGACAATCTCTTTTAAGGTGAGAGCCTTGGAGGAATGCTCCTGTTTCCCGGAAGGGTCTTTGGCTCTGTTCTGCCACAGCGGCAGACTGAGAATCAGAATCAGGGTGAGCGCGGCCTGCAGAATGGCAATCACCAGATAACCTTTGTTCCAGCTCTGACCGCCTGTCAGAATATATCCCATGATATAAGGTCCCACGGAGGCACCCACGCCCCACATACAATGCAGCCAGCTCATGTGACGGCTCTCGTAATGCAGTGCCACGTAATTGTTCAGGGAAGCGTCCACACTTCCGGCACCTAAACCGTAGGGAACCGCCCACAGACAGAGCAGCCGGTAAGAGTGACTGATGGAAAATCCATACAATGCTACGGCAGTCATGGCAACGCTGATAGCGGTCACTTTTCCGGTTCCCAGTTTCTTTGTCAGGCGGTCGCTCTGCAGACTGGAGACAATGGTTCCAAAGGAAATAATCATGGAAATGCCCCCGGCATAGGAGATGGGGACATTGAATTCGCTGTACATGGAGGGCCATGCGGAGCCTAACAGGGCATCCGGCAGTCCCAGACTGATAAAGGAAATATATATAATAACTAATAATAATTGAAACATTTGCCATTCCTCACAATAAAACGTTTTTATTGCATTATAGCACAGGGCATTGGATTTGACAAAGTGGAAATAGATTCACTATAATAAAAGGATAATCTTGGGGAATGGAAGTGCACAATGAGTAAAAAACAGATAAACATTATAATGGCGGTGTTGTGCTGCATTTTCCTTTTTTCGGCGGGGAAAGTCATTCAGATTCTGGCAGAACAGCATCAGGAAAAGAAAGCCTTTGACGAACTGGCAGCGCAGGTGGCAGAACAGCTTGCGGAGGCGGAAGAAGCCGGAAATGACCTGACGGTATCCTCCGGAAATGGTGCGGGAGCTGAGAATGATAGCACAGCGGCGTCCGGAAGCCAAGCACCGGGAGACCGGAAGGACGGCATATCGACGGCGGAAACAGAGGATGCAGGAGACCCCTTCGAAAGACGGGTGATGCAAAAAGACCCGGCAACAGGAATTTTACAGCCGTATCTCCCGATTTATCAACAAAATAAGGACTTTTTCGGATGGCTGAATCTGGTGGGAACCGGCATCAATTATCCGGTCATGTGCACTCCGGGGGATATGGAGTATTACCTGCGCCGGGCATTTGACGGGTCTTCCTCCAAGGGGGGAACCCCTTTTTTGGACACAGGGTGCTCGGAGGACGGCTATCTCTACATTATTTACGGACATAACATGAAAAACAAAACCATGTTTGGAAAGCTGTCCGAGTATGCCAAGAAGAAGTACTGGGAGGAGCACCCCTTAATTTATTTCGATACGCTGTACGAACAGCAGACTTACGAAATCGCCGCGGCATTTTACACCAAGGTTTATACAACGGAAGAGGAAGAGGGCTTCCGGTACTATGAGTACAAGGATTTAAGTGACGAGCAGGTATTTGAGGAATTTAAGGAGCAGGTGGAACAGGCGGCTCTTTATGATACGGGGATTCCTCTGAACTATAAAGATACCGTGCTGTTATTGTCCACATGCAGCTATCACACGGAGGAGGGAAGATTCGTGGTGGTGGCGGTTAAAAAATAGGAGATGATTTTTCATGACTGCTTTGAAAGAAAAAGCAAACACAAAGAAACTGGATATGTTGAACGGACCGATTTGGAATAAGCTCCCGCAGTACGCACTTCCGGTGGCGGCGACAGGTATTCTGGAACAGTTGTTCAATGCTTCGGATATTGCCATTGTCGGCAATTTTACCGGGGAAAACAGTACCGCTGCCGTGGCGGCGGTAGGAGCCAACAGTCCCATTATCGGTCTGATACTGAATCTGTTTATCGGAATTGCATTGGGAGCCAATGTTGTCATTGCGAATGCGGTAGGTCAGAAGGATGACAAGACCATCCGCCGTGCGGTACATACCTCCGTTATTATGGCAGTGGTGGGCGGATTATTGGTTGCCATTGTCGGAGAGTTAGGAATCGGAGCCCTGCTTAAAACATTGAATGTGCCGGAGGATGTTTTCCCCTTTGCACTTTTGTATATCAGGATTTATCTGCTGGGTATGCCTGCAATTTTACTTTACAACTTTGAGGCGGCGATTTTCAGAAGCGTGGGAGATACAAAAATGCCGCTGGCGGCGCTTGCTGTATCAGGCGTATTAAATGTACTGCTGAACCTGTTTTTTGTGATTGTGTTGAAAATGACGGTCAACGGTGTTGCCATTGCCACGGTGATTTCCAATGTAGTCAGCTCCATTGTTCTGCTGGTGAAACTTACCAAAACGGACAAGGCAATTCATTTAGATTGGAAGGAATTAAAATATGACAGCGACTGCGCCCACCGGATTATTCGGATAGGACTTCCCGCGGGAATCCAGAGCGCTGTATTTGCCGTAGCAAATATTGTTATTCAGTCGGCAATCAACAGTCTGGGTACGGTGGTTATTGCAGCGTCCAGTGCCGCATTTAATATCGAAATCTTTGCCTACGACGTTTTGAATTCGTTCAGTCAGGCATGTACCACCTTTACAGGGCAGAATTACGGTGCCGGAAATATCAAGCGGTGCAAAAAGACCCTGATTTTGTGTATTATTGAGGACGCCATTGCATCAGCCTTGGCAATCGGACTGATTTTAGTATTTGGTAAGTCTCTGTTAGCTATTTTTAACAATGACCCGCAGGTTATTGAAATCGGATATACAAGACTTGTCATGATATTCTCGGCATACACATTCAGTATGTTATATGAAAATATGTCGGGTTACCTCAGAGGGTTTGGAATTTCCGTTGCGCCCGCAATCCTTACGATTATCGGCGTCTGTGTGGTGAGAATTGTCTGGATATATACGGTATTTCCGTCACACAGAGATTTTTCCACCATTATGATGGCATATCCGTTAAGCCTTTCCGTTACGGCTTTGCTGATTTTTATTGCGCTGATGGTATACAGACCGTCACGCAGGTTTGCCCATTGAAAAAATAGCCTTCCTAAGATTGATTGCATATTTTCTCCGTATTTCCACATACTACCCATACAGCACAAATATGGAAAATAGGTAGAAAACAGGAGGAAAAATTTTGATATGAAGGCTACAGGAATTGTCCGCCGCATTGATGATCTGGGAAGAATTGTAATTCCCAAGGAAATCCGCAGAACGCTGCATATTCGGGAAAGTGACCCGTTGGAGATATATACGGACAGGGACGGACAGGTGATTTTGAAAAAGTATTCCCCTATCGGAGAAATGCTGACTTTTGCAAAGCAGTATGCGGAAAGTCTGGCACAGGTGTCCGGTCATGTGGCGCTGATTGCCGACAGAGACCAGTTTATCGCTTCGGCGGGGGGATACAAACAGTTGGTGAATCAGGCTGTGAGCAGACAGCTTGAGGAGAAAGTGAATAGCCGGGAGATGGTACTCGCCGCCAGAGGCGACAGAAATTTCGTCAATATCTGTGATGACGGCGGCGCGGAGTACCAGCACGAAGCAATCGCCCCCATTATCTGTGAGGGCGATATTATCGGAAGTGTTATTTTGCTGGAAAATGATAACAAGGGCAAGATGGGAGAGGTGGAACAGAAACTCGTCCAGTCCGCCGCAGGATTTCTGGGCAGACAGATGGAGCACTGATTCCGTATTCGGTTATTTTATTTCTCACTCATCTGGTCAAGAAGTTTAATTTTAATGTCATACAGTTTTTTGGATAAATCCACATATACCTGATGAGGATTTACCAGACGCTTCGTCTCTTCCCAAAGGGTATCGAGCTCCTGCTGACAGTAGTCGCGGATTTCCATTACTTTGGGAGAGGTGTAGCAGCATTCACCGTTTTTGAAAATTTGTTTCATGATAGGGCGTAAGGTGTAGGTGCCGCCTGCCAATTTGGTCTTTTTCCAAGGCTCCAACGGGTCAAAAAGAAGCAGGTCGGAGTCAGCGTCATACTGCTCGTCCACCAGACAGATAAGGTCCGCCTTGATTTTGTCGGCACCCTTTTCGTCTTTCTCATAAATACGGTATATCATCTTATTGCCGGGATTCGTGATTTTCTCAGTGTTCTCCGACAGTTTAATCTTGGGAATGAAATTGCCGTCCGCACCTCTTACGGCAGCTAACTTATAGACACCGCCGAAGGAAGGGTTGTCCTTGGAGGTAATCAGGTTCGTACCGACACCCCATGAGGTGATGGCGGCGCCCTGTGCCTTTAAGCTGTCAATCAGGTATTCGTCCAAATCATTGGATGCGGAAATGACGGCGTCGGGGAATCCGGCAGCATCCAGCATTTTGCGTGCCTTTTTGGAAAGGTATGCAAGGTCTCCGCTGTCCAAACGGATTCCGTAAAAGGTCAACGGAATACCGGCTTCTCTCATTTCCGTAAATACGCGGATGGCATTGGGAACACCGGACTTTAAGGTGTCGTAGGTGTCAACCAGCAGGATGCAGGCATTGGGGTACATATCAGCATAGGTCTTGAAAGCGGTGTACTCGTCCGGAAAACTCATAATCCAGCTGTGGGCATGGGTCCCTTTTACCGGAATGTCAAAAAGCTGTCCTGCCAGTACGTTACTGGTTCCGTTACAGCCGCCGATAACGGCTGCTCTTGCTCCGTAGGTTCCGGCATCCGGTCCCTGCGCGCGTCTCAAACCGAATTCCATAATGCCGTCGCCTTTGGCTGCATAGCAGACTCTTGCCGCCTTGGTGGCAATCAGACTCTGGTGATTGATAATGTTCAAAATTGCGGTCTCAACCAACTGTGCCTCCATAATCGGGGCAATCACCTTTACAATGGGTTCTCTGGGGAACATTACCGTTCCCTCCGGAATGGCGTAGACGTCACCGGAGAATTTAAAGTTTCTCAGATAGTCCAGAAAATCTGCCTCAAAGATACCGAGAGAGGCAAGATAGTCAATGTCCTCCTCATCAAAGTGCAATTCTTTGATGTACTGGATGACCTGCTCCAAACCGGCAGAAATCGCATATCCGCCGCCGCAGGGGTTGTTGCGGTAAAACGCGTCGAAAATGACGGTTTCGTTCCGGTCCTTGTTTTTGAAATAGCCCTGCATCATGGTAAGTTCGTACAAATCGGTTAATAATGTTAAATTCTGTCGGTCCATATTCCCTCTTTTCCGTCCGGTCCGTCAGACATGCCGGTGTGGCATTATCATGGTGACAAGACAACTGTAAATTAAATGTAATCATATACCCTGTATTCAGAAAAAGCAAGTATGGATTTAGGAGATAATGCGGTTTCGCCCGGAGGTTTTTCCCTCATATAGTTTTTCATCCGCGCGGCGGATTAATTCATTGATATTGTCCGTATCGCCGGACGTCAGTCCAAAGGTCATGGTAACGTTGATGTTCTGTTCCTCATACAGACATTCCATGTGGCGGATATCCTCCAGCGTCTGATCCAAAACATGACGCGCCTGTTCGGCATTGGACTGCTCAAACACTAACAGAAATTCTTCGCCTCCCCAGCGTGCCACAAAGCCGTAGTGCAGCATATGGCTGCGCAGCTTGTCCGCCACATTTTTTAAAACAATATCGCCGCACTCATGTCCGTAGGTATCGTTGACTTTTTTGAAAAAGTCAATATCGCCGATGGCAACACAAAAGTCAGTCTGCTGGGAAAGAGATTTTTCCACAAGCTGTCTTAGCTTGCGGTCGCCGAAACGGCGGTTGCACAGTCCTGTCAGGGCGTCCTGCTCTATCATGCTGCGAAGGGAACGCTGCATGGTCAGGGCGGAGCGTCCGATGTCACCTAACTCGTCATTGCGGCTGAGTACGGTGGAGTCTAAGCGTGCACTTAGATTTCCGGCGGACACATCCGTGAGAAAACGGTGTATTTTGATAAGTACATTTGCATATTTTCGGGTATAAATGGAAACGCACACGGCGGCGAGCAGTGTAATCAGTATATCGGCAACGGCAAGCGGGTACAGGGAATCCTGTATGGCTTTGTCCACCTGCTCGCGGGGTTTTCCGGCAAAAATCATTCCGGTGACCTCGCCGTCTGAATTAAACAAAGGGAGATAGTAGGCAAAATATTTCGCATTGTTTGCCCAGACGTCCGAATAAAAACGGCTTTCACCGGTTTTTAGCACGTCCTCGATGACTGCGTCCGGCGCACCGCTTCCGGTAATGCGTATTCCGTCGGGGTCCGTAAGGGTGGTGAGAATGCGGGTGTCCTGATAGAACAGGGTAATATCCAGTCCGGTGTCACGCTTGATTCCGTCCACAAGCTCGTATTCGTTGGTAATGTCCGTATCCCCCTTATACAGGCGGTAGGCTCTTTCCCCTTCCAGGTGATAATCTCCGGGGTAGGCGATTGCGAAAATGGTGGAAACATTGTGGGCGGTATTGTTGAGCTCTAATTCCACTTCGTCATACATTGCCCGTGTAAAATGCCGGAAACCGAGCAGTAAAACAATAATCCCAAGAAAAATCATAGGGAAAAGGTTGATAGTCTGCAGGGAATATACGATTTTCCCCTTGTCTGAAAGTGTGCGGTCAGCCATGCGTAATCTCCTCAATGTGCGTTAAAACAACTACGACAGTGTACTATATATTATATAGATAAACACGGATAAAAGCAAGGCAGGAAACAAACACTTGACAAGTGAAAAATCAACGATATATAATAACGTCAAATAGAAATGCAATGACGAAGAGAGTACCTGTACCCGGAAAGGCAAAGCGAGCCGGTGGCGGTGAGAGACCGGTGCGAGTAAAGGAATGGGGAAAATCACTTCTGAGCAGTCAGAACCAAAGGCAACCAGTAGTTCTGAACGGCACTCCTCCGTTAGAGGGAGACCATATAATTCCCGGTGTTGGAGATATCAATTACAGATACGGGAACGTATGATGTAACAGGTGGTTAACGATGCTTCGCTTCGTCCTATTACGGACGGAGCTATTTTTATTTTATAGGAAAGGAAGAGTGCAATGTATAAGCAGGTATCGGCAAATCTGAATTTTGTAGAGCGTGAAAAAAACGTGGAAAAATTCTGGGCAGACAATGACATCTTTAAAAAGAGTATGGAAAACCGCAAGGAGGGAGAGACGTACACTTTTTATGACGGACCGCCTACCGCAAACGGAAAACCCCATATCGGTCATGTGGAGACCCGTACCATTAAGGATATGATTCCCCGTTACCGTACCATGAAGGGATATATGGTTCCCCGTAAAGCAGGCTGGGATACCCACGGACTTCCGGTAGAGCTGGAAGTGGAGAAGCTGCTCGGCTTGGACGGTAAAGAGCAGATTGAAGAGTACGGTCTTGCTCCTTTCATTGATAAATGTAAGGAAAGTGTCTGGAAATATAAGGGAATGTGGGAGGATTTCTCCCGTACCGTAGGTTTCTGGGCAGATATGGATAACCCTTATGTTACTTATGATGACAATTTTATCGAGTCCGAGTGGTGGGCATTAAAGACTATCTGGGAAAAGGGTCTGCTTTACAAGGGCTTCAAAATCGTTCCTTACTGTCCCCGTTGCGGAACCCCGCTGTCCAGCCATGAGGTGGCACAGGGATACAAGGCAGTAAAAGAGCGTTCTGCCATTGTCCGTTTTAAAGTAAAGGGCGAGGATGCGTATTTCCTGGCATGGACCACAACCCCCTGGACACTGCCCTCTAACGTGGCTCTCTGCGTGAACCCGGAGGAGACCTATGTAAAGGTAAAAGCGGCTGACGGATATACCTATTATCTGGCACAGGCTCTTTTGGAAAAGGTACTCGGTTCTCTGGCAGAGGAAGGAAAGCCTGCTTATGAAGTGCTGGAAACCTATAACGGAAAAGAACTGGAATACAAAGAGTACGAGCCTTTGTTTGCATGTGCGGGAGAGGCTGCTGAAAAACAGCGCAAGAAAGCACATTTTGTAACTTGTGACACATATGTCACTATGACAGACGGTACCGGTATCGTACACATTGCTCCGGCATTCGGTGAGGACGACAGCCGAATCGGAAGAAATTACGAATTGCCCTTTGTACAGTTTGTGGACGGCAAGGGTGATTTGACGGCTGAGACTCCGTACGCAGGCATATTTGTAAAAGATGCTGACCCGGAAGTATTAAAGGATTTGGATAAAGAGGGTAAGTTGTTTGCAGCTCCCAAGTTTGAGCATGACTATCCGTTCTGCTGGAGATGCGACACTCCTTTGATTTATTATGCAAGAGAATCCTGGTTCATCAAAATGACAGCCGTCAAGGATGATTTGGTTCGCAATAACAAGACCATCAACTGGATTCCCGCATCCATCGGTGAGGGACGTTTCGGCAACTGGCTGGAAAATATTCAGGACTGGGGTGTGTCCCGTAACCGTTACTGGGGAACTCCGTTAAATATCTGGGAGTGCGAGTGCGGCTATCAGCATTCTGTCGGCAGCCGTGAGGAATTATACAAGATGAGCGGCAACGAGGAGGCAAAAACCGTTGAGTTCCACCGTCCTTATATTGATGCCATCACCATCACCTGCCCGAAGTGCGGCAAGCAGATGAAACGTGTGCCCGAGGTAATCGACTGCTGGTTTGACTCCGGTGCAATGCCTTTTGCACAGCACCACTATCCGTTTGAAAACAAGGAAGTATTTGAAAAGCAGTTCCCTGCGGCATTTATTTCCGAGGCGGTAGACCAGACCAGAGGGTGGTTCTACTCCCTGCTTGCAGAGTCCACTCTGCTGTTTAACAAAGCACCTTACAAGAACGTTATTGTTATGGGTCATGTACAGGATGAGAACGGTCAGAAGATGAGTAAGTCCAAGGGCAACGCGGTGGATCCTTTCGATGCACTGGAGACTTACGGTGCAGATGCCATCAGATGGTATTTCTACACCAGTTCCGCACCCTGGCTGCCTAAGCGTTTCTCCGGAAAGGCTGTTCAGGAGGGCCAGCGTAAGTTCATGGGAACTTTGTGGAACACCTACGCATTTTTTGTATTGTATGCAAATATTGACAATTTTGACGCTTCCAAATACAAGCTGGAGTACGACAAACTTCCGGTTATGGATAAATGGCTGTTGTCCCGACTGAACACCGTAGTGGGTGAGGTGGACGACAATCTGGATAAATACCGGATTCCTGAGGCTGCAAAGGCAATGCAGGATTTCGTGGACGAGATGAGTAACTGGTATGTAAGACGCAGCCGTGAGCGTTTCTGGGCAAAGGGCATGGAACAGGATAAGATTAATGCCTACATGACACTGTATACGGCATTGGTAACGATCTGCAAGGCAGCGGCTCCCATGATTCCGTTCATGACAGAGGATATTTACCAGAATCTGGTGAGAAGTATGGATGCAAACGCACCGGAAAGTATTCACCTCTGCGACTTCCCTGTGGTGGAGCAGGCTTACATCGACAAGAAGCTGGAAGAGGATATGGAGGACGTTCTGGATGCGGTTGTTATGGGACGTGCGTGCCGTAATGAGGCAGCCATCAAGAACCGTCAGCCTATCAGCACCATGTATATTAAGGCAGACTTTACACTGGATGCGTTCTATCAGGAAATCATTGAAGATGAGCTGAATGTAAAGAAGGTAGTATTTACGGATGATGTGCGTGATTTCACTTCCTACACCTTCAAACCCCAGCTTCGTACCGTGGGACCGAAATATGGAAAGCAGTTGGGCGGAATCCAGAAGAAACTTGCTTCTCTGGATGGAAATGTAGCCATGGATGAATTAAATGCAAACGGCGCACTGAAATTTGATGTGGACGGCGTGGCAGTGGAACTGACAAAGGACGACCTTTTGATTGATATGGCTCAGAAGGAGGGTTATGTATCTCAGGAGGACAACAAGATGACCGTTGTTCTGGATACCAACCTGACGCCGGAGCTGATTGAGGAAGGCTTCGTGTACGAAATCATCAGCAAGATTCAGACCATGCGTAAGGATGCAGGCTTTGAGGTGATGGATCATATCCGCGTATCTATCAACGGCAACGAGAAATTGTCAGCCGTTGCGGACAAGAATAAGGACGCCATTGCCGGTAAGGTACTGGCAGATGAGCTGACCGCTAATAAAGAGTACGCAGTGACAAAGGAATGGAATGTGAACGGAGAAACCGTCAGCGTTTCCATTGAAAGAGTTTAAAAGAGAGCAAAGCGAAAGCCGCGCGGATAAGGGGATTGTATGGCAAACTTACAATCCCTTTTTTGGACGGTGCGCATGGCAGCATAAGTCCGGACGGTGTTGTGCGGATTGTCCGGACAGGCTGAAACAGGTTGATATAACATAGGATAAGATTGGATAGAAAAGATATGAGGGAGAAAACACTGCAAAAAAAGGATAGGACACAGTTGCTGCTGCTCACCATGATGCTGGCAGTTCTTTTGGTGGTTCATGCGGCAATACAGCCGGATTTCGGGGATGACAAGGTTTACCGGAATATTTTGCAAAACCGCTCCCTGTGGGATTTTTTGAAGGAACGGTATCATATCTGGTCCTCACGGGTGCTGATAGAGGCGGTAATGATTCCTTTTTCCGCATGGAATGTGTGGGCGTGGCGTATCGCGGACAGCCTCATGGCGGTTGCGCTTGTGTGGATTACGACGGATCTATTCGGAGTTTTTGTGGATAAATGGAAAGCACAGTTACTTTTCTTTCTGACTTTGTGTATTGTGCCGGCAGCAGTATGGAGCAATGCGGGGTGGATTACCACCACGGTGAATTATCTGTGGGCAATGGCACTGGGACTGGTGGCGATGCGGCCCTTAAAGCATTGGTTTCGGGGAGAAAAATGTGCCCGTTTTGAGTATGTGGCATGCCCGCTCTGCATTTTGTACGCGGGCAATATGGAACAGATGGCGGCGATTCTGTTCGGGGCATATGCGGTATGCGGCGGATGGCTGCTTTACCGGAGAAAAAAGGCAGAGCCGTTTTATTTTGTGCAGCTTGCCCTTATCCTTGCATCCCTGCTTTTTATCCTGACGGCACCGGGAAACGCCCAGCGGTTCGAACAGGAGGCAGCCCACTATCTTCCTTATTTTGGGGAACTGAATGGTCTGGAAAAAGTATGGATGGGCTTTTTGGAGACGGGGCATTATTATCTGGCGGCGGGAGATAAGAAGGACAATTATGTGTTTGGATTCTTTGCCGTGATTTTACTGCTTGCGGTATTGGACAGGGTAACCGGTCAAAAAGCGGAAACGAAAAAGAAGGGAAAGACGGCGGCCGTTCTGACAGCGGCAGCAGCGCCTTTGTTTTTCTGGGGAGTTGCAAAGTTAGGACACCTGCTGCTTTCTGCCGGAAAACTCACCCACGGACGAAACGCTCTCGGCGTGCTGATTCAGAACCGGTATTTGCCGGAAGAATCTTACTTTTCCAAAGGACTGGTCTGTGCGCAGACGGTGTGTTATCTGGTGATTTTTCTCAGTGTGGCGGCAACGCTCCTTTTTCTGTGGAAAGGCACGGAGGAATTATGGCTCCAGTTATTGATTTTGGGAGCCGGTTTTTTGTCAAAGCTCATTATGGGATTTTCCCCCACCGTTTATGCGTCCGGCGACAGAACCGCTGTTTTCTGTACCATAGCGCTGTTAATTGTGGCTTTGCGCAACCTTCCGGGAATACGGCATAAGGGGATAAAATGTATCGCGGGGGCATATATTTTTACCTGCATAGCGCTGAATCTTCAGGGCATGTGACAGGAAATTTGTCGAAACAGTTGGAAAGACGGAGAAAGTTTGTTATAATCAAGACGTTGAATCGCAAATAAGGGAGGATGATTTAGATTGAAAAATGCAGTGACCGACAAAAACAAAAAGAAAAAAGGATTCGATAAGGAACTTTTTAAGAGAAGTGTTTTATACAATGTAAAGACTCTTTACCGGAAAACGTTAGAGGAGGCTACCGACCAGCAGGTCTTTCAGGCAGTGGCTTATGCGGTGAAGGACCAGATTGTGGAAAATTGGATGGAAACCCAGAAGGCATATGAGGAGCAGGATCCCAAGATGGTTTATTACATGTCCATGGAATTTTTGATGGGTCGTGCGCTTGGCAATAATATGATTAACATGCAGGCTTACAAGCCGGTGAAGGAAGCTCTGGAGGAGCTCGGACTGGATTTGAATGTGGTGGAGGATCAGGAGCCGGACGCAGCGCTTGGCAACGGCGGTCTGGGACGTCTTGCCGCATGTTTCCTTGATTCCCTCGCAACGCTGGGTTATCCGGCATACGGCTGCGGAATCCGCTACCGCTACGGTATGTTTAAACAGGAAATCCGAGACGGCTATCAGGTGGAGGTCCCTGACAACTGGCTGGTAAACGGCAATCCCTTTGAACTTCGCAGACCGGAGTATGCAAAAATTGTAAAATTCGGCGGCTATGTCAGTGTACATACGGACGAGAACGGCCGCAACGTATTTTCACAGGAGGGTTATCAGTCCGTTAAGGCAATCCCGTATGACCTGCCGATTGTTGGCTATGGCAACGGTATTGTGAATACGCTCCGTATCTGGGATGCGGAGGCAGTGGAGTGCTTCCATCTGGATTCCTTTGACAAGGGCGATTACCAGAAGGCAGTGGAGCAGGAGAACCTTGCCAGAAATATTGTGGAGGTGCTTTACCCCAACGACAACCACTATGCAGGAAAAGAGCTGCGCTTGAAGCAGCAGTATTTCTTCGTCTCTGCGTCCGTGCAGGAAGCAGTGGACAAATACATGAGAAAGCATTCCGATGTGCGCAAGTTCTATGAGAAGGTGGCATTCCAGTTAAATGATACCCACCCCACGGTAGCGGTGGCGGAGCTGATGCGTGTACTGATGGATGACTATTATCTGACATGGGAAGAGGCTTGGGAGGTAACGACCAAGACCTGCGCTTACACCAACCATACCATTATGGCGGAGGCATTGGAAAAATGGCCAATCGAGCTTTTCTCCAGACTGCTTCCCAGAATCTATCAGATTGTGGAAGAGATTAACCGCAGATTTATTCTGGACATCCAGCAGAAGTACGCAAACGTACCCGGCGTGGATGTGCAGGAGAAAATCCGCAAGATGGCGATTATCTATGACGGTCAGGTGAAGATGGCGAACATGGCGATTGTGGCAGGCTATTCCGTCAACGGTGTGGCACGTCTCCATACGGAAATTCTGGAAAAACAGGAATTGAAGGATTTCTACGAGATGTACCCGGAGCGCTTTAACAACAAGACCAACGGTATTACACAGAGAAGATTTTTACTGCACGGCAATCCGCTTTTGGCAGACTGGGTGACAGACCATGTAGGCAGCGAATGGATTACGGATTTGCCCCAGATTGGACGCCTGAAAGTATATGCGGACGACGAAAAGGCACAGCAGGAATTCATGAATATCAAGTATCAGAATAAAGTACGCCTTGCAAAATATATTTTGGAGCACAACGGCATTGAGGTAAATCCCCGCTCCATTTTTGACGTACAGGTAAAACGTCTGCATGAGTACAAGAGACAGTTACTGAATATTCTGCATGTAATGCACTTATATAACGAACTGAAAGAGCACCCGGAGATGGAGTTCTATCCCAGAACCTTTATTTTCGGAGCAAAGGCTGCGGCAGGCTACCGCAATGCGAAGCTGACCATTAAGCTCATCAATTCCGTGGCGGACGTGATTAACAATGATGCTGCCATTGACGGCAAAATCAAAGTGGTATTTATTGAAAACTACAACGTCTCCAACGCAGAGATTATTTTTGCGGCGGCGGATGTTTCCGAGCAGATTTCCACCGCCAGCAAGGAGGCTTCCGGTACGGGTAACATGAAATTCATGTTAAACGGTGCGTTGACGTTGGGAACCATGGACGGCGCAAATGTGGAAATCGTAGAAGAGGTCGGCGGAGAGAATGCCTTTATCTTCGGACTGAGCGCAGAGGAAGTTATCAATTATGAGAACAACGGCGGCTACAATCCCATGGAGATTTTCAATAATGACCAGGATATTCGCAAGGTACTGATGCAGCTTATCAACGGCACCTATGCGGCTGACACGGAGCTGTTCCGCCCGTTATATAATTCCCTGCTCAACACGCAGAGTACCTCAAAGGCAGACACCTACTTTATCCTGAAGGATTTCAAGTCCTATGCGGAAGCGCAGAAGAAGGTGGAAGAGGCATACAAGAACGAGTCCGGCTGGGCAAAGAGCGCAATTCTCAATGTAGCATGCTCCGGCAAGTTCACATCCGACAGAACTATTCAGCAGTACGTGGATGAAATCTGGCACCTGGACAAAGTAGTATTGAAATAGCATCGAGATAGCATAAAAATAGTATCAAAATAGCACCAAAATAAAAGTTTCAAACAGAGTTCGTGATAAGAGAAAGCATTTGTGTGGCTGAAAAGTTACAGGAATGCTTTCTTAATTTTTGCTTAAAATTTCCCTTAGACGCACAACCGGACGAAAGAGCCTGTTATACTATAAAAAAAGGACGGAAGGTGGAAGTTATGAAAACAAGGTGGAAAGTAACGGGAGCGGGCGTATTGGCTTGCCTGATTGCCGCACTTGTCTGGTGGGGAATCAGCGGGCAGGATAAGCCGCCCGGTAAGCTGATAGAGGAGGAACTGGTGCTTCCTGAGATAGAGGGAGAGTATGAACTGTTGTTTCTTACGGACAGCCATGTGGTGGTGGAGAGTGGCAGCGGGGCGGAAAGAGGCAGCAGTGCGACAGGTAGCGGCAATGCTGCAGAAGGTGTCAGTGTAGCGGAAGGCGGAAATGAGGCGCGGTTTGCGGAATTGAGCCGGAAGCGTTATCCGCAGTTTGCGGATGAAGAGGGGCGTCACAGCCGGGAAAATTTTGAGGACTGGATAGAGTATGCCAATGAATCGGAGGCGGACGGCGTGCTGCTGGGAGGCGACATTATCGACAGCCCGTCAAAGGAGCATATGAATTTTTTGAAGGAGAGCTTAAAAAACTTGAAGATGCCGTATGTCTACACGCTGGGAAACCATGACTGGACAACACCGTGGGATTATATGTCTGCGAATGACAGGCAGAGTTATCTGCCCGGTTTTCTGGCATTTATGCAGGACGATACGGCAATTCATTCCCATGATTTCGGGGAGTTTATCGTGGTCGCGGTGGACAACAGCACCGGGCAGGTGGACGGGAATGCAATAGAGCCCTATCAAAAAATTCTGGAACAGGACAAACCGGTGATTGTGCTGGTGCATGTGCCGTTTTTGACCCAGTCGGTGCTGACGAAAGCAAAGCAGGTGTGGAACAGTGGTGTGGTTATTGGCGGCGGAAATTACGGCGGACTGTACCCGAATGAAAATTCAAAGAGATTTATGGAACTGACGACAGCCAAGGACAGCCCGGTGGTGGCGGTTTTGGCAGGGCATGTTCATTTTTACGATAAAGACTATATTGACGGGGAGAAAGATGTTCTCCAGATAGTCGGGGATGCCGGTTTTCATGACAGCGCCGTCAGCCTTACCATAAAAGGCGCAGAAAGCGTTCAGGACGAATAAAAACCGTTGCATCTGCATGGGCAATCCATTATAATGTAAAGAGTGTTTTGTTTTTTGGACAGATAGGAGAAATTAACAGGAGGATGACCATGATTGAATTAACACAGGGTGGAGCATATCTGGTAAAAGGTGCGGAAATCGTACCGGATACGCCGGAGGCTGCCGCACAGATACAGGCTATGACCGGTAAAACCATTTCCAAGGAGGAAGTAGCGCAAAATACCATGGCTTACGGTATTTTGAAGGAGCACAATACCTCCGGCAACATGGACAAACTGAAAATCCGTTTTGATAAACTGACCAGCCACGACATTACGTTCGTAGGTATTATTCAGACCGCAAGAGCTTCGGGACTTCAGAAGTTCCCCATGCCCTATGTACTGACAAACTGCCACAACTCACTGTGCGCAGTGGGCGGAACCATTAATGAGGATGACCACATGTTTGGTCTGACCTGCGCAAAGAAATACGGCGGTGTGTATGTACCCCCTCATCAGGCAGTTATTCACCAGTTCGCAAGAGAAATGTTAGCAGGCGGCGGCAAGATGATTCTGGGTTCCGACTCCCATACCCGTTACGGTGCGCTTGGTACCATGGCAATGGGCGAGGGCGGTCCTGAGCTTGTTAAGCAGTTGTTAAATCAGACTTATGATATTAATATGCCCGGAGTTGTGGGTGTTTACTTAAAGGGTGCTCCCGTCAAGGGCGTAGGTCCTCAGGACGTGGCGCTTGCCATTATCGGAGCAGTATTTAAGAACGGTTATGTAAAGAATAAGGTAATGGAGTTTATGGGACCCGGCGTGGCTTCGTTAAGCGCAGATTTCCGTATCGGCATTGATGTAATGACGACGGAGACTACCTGCCTTTCCTCTATTTGGAAAACAGATGACCGGATTAAGGAGTTTTACGAGATTCATGGAAGAAGCGAAGATTTCGCAGAGCTGAATCCCGGTGAAGTGGCTTACTATGACGGTATGATTGTGGTGGATTTGGACAAGGTTCGCCCCATGATTGCAATGCCTTTCCATCCCAGCAACACTTATACCATCGAGGAACTGAACGCCAATCTGATGGATATTCTGGATGAGACCGAAAAGCGTGCACTGGTAAGTCTGGACGGAGCGGTTGACTTTAAGTTAAAAGATAAAGTGAAGAACGGCAAATTTATGGTAGATCAGGGTATCATTGCAGGCTGTGCCGGCGGTGGCTTTGAAAATATCTGCGCGGCAGCGGATATTTTGAAGGGAAGATATATCGGAGCAGACGAGTTTACACTGAGCGTATATCCTGCTTCCATGCCGGTATACATGGAGTTAATCCGCAACGGCTGTGCGGCAACCATTATGGAAACCGGTGCCATTATGAAGACGGCGTTCTGCGGCCCCTGCTTCGGTGCGGGTGACACGCCTGCGAACAACGCATTCAGTATCCGTCACTCCACGAGAAACTTCCCGAACCGTGAAGGCTCCAAGCTGCAGAACGGTCAGATTTCTTCCGTTGCACTGATGGATGCACGTTCCATTGCGGCGACCGCAGCCAACAAGGGTGTGCTTACCCCCGCTACGGAATTTGACGGAACCATTGGAAAATACAAATATCATTTTGATTCTAATATTTATGCAAACCGTGTATTTGATTCCCACGGTGTGGCTGACCCGGATGTGGAAATCCACTTTGGACCGAATATCAAGGACTGGCCCGCAATGGGAGCACTCCCTGACAATCTGGTATTGCAGGTGGTTTCTGAAATCCATGACCCTGTCACCACCACCGATGAGCTGATTCCTTCCGGAGAGACTTCCTCCTACCGCTCCAATCCTCTGGGACTGGCAGAGTTTGCACTGAGCCGTAAAGACCCTCAGTACGTGGGAAGAGCAAAAGCTATTCAGAAGGCAGAGACCGAGAGAATGAACGGCGGACATCCCTGTCAGGCAGTTCCTGAGATTAAGGACATTATGCACACGGTGAAAAAGCAGTTTGCAGATGCAGACCATACAAACACCGGCTTCGGTTCCACCATTTTTGCAGTGAAACCAGGTGACGGTTCTGCCCGTGAGCAGGCTGCGTCCTGCCAGAAAGTACTGGGCGGCTGGGCAAATATTGCAAACGAGTATGCAACCAAGCGTTACCGCTCCAACCTGATTAACTGGGGTATGCTTCCTTTCCTGATTAAAGAGGGCGAACTTCCCTTCAAGAATCTGGATTACCTGTTTATCCCCGGTATCAAGAAGGCAGTGGAGGATAAGACCGAGGTTATCAAGGCTTACAATGTGACGGCAGAGGGACTGAAAGAATTTGAACTGCGTCTGGGCGAGCTGACAGACGAGGAGCGTCAGATTATTCTTAAGGGATGTCTGATTAACTATAACAGAGTATAAGAGGCGGATACAAAATGGAGTTTAATAAACCGGTATCAAACCCACTGCTTGTGGGCGCAATTCAGTTAATGCAGGCGGAGGCTACGCCTGAGCATAGAAAAATGGTGTCGGATGAGATTGTGAAAGCACATTTTCTCAGTCCGGCAACCGTGACACCCGAACCGGAGGCAAATGCAGCAGGAGAAGTGCGGCTGGCTGCCGGCAGTCAGGTGCAGTTTCCCATGCTTTCCGCACCGGACGGAAAGAAGTTCTTTGTGGCGTTTACGGACAGCATGGAACTTGGCAAATGGAAAAATCTTGAGAATCAGCACAGTTTTTCCATGACCTTTGATGATTATGCGGGTATGCTGTTTAAGAAGGATAGCAAGGGCAATACAAGCCCGGCGGCAGGTTTTGTCATCAACCCTTTTGGCGCAAATATTATTGTGCCCAAAGAGATGGTTGCACAGTATCTTGCAGAGAAAATGGCAAAGGCACAGGGACAGCAGCCCCCGGTAAATCCGCCGAATTAACAGAACACTAAAGTTTTTACAATATGGGTCGATATATTACATACAGGATGATTGTCAGGCCAACAGTTATCCGGTAAATAATATGTTGACGCCACGGATGGTATTTGGACAGGAAAGGGAAATTCCTGTCGGATACCATCTTTTTTTATGAGGGACAGGAGGGAAGCCATAAAAAAGGTTCTGGGGTAATGCGATGTCTGACTATGGAGGGGAAGATGGCGCAGCGCCTATGGAATGGGTGTCCGAAGAAGGAGTAAAGGAAGGATTGAGAATTAATTCCAGCAGTATAGGAATGGAATCCGCCAGAAGCTATCGGGCTTTTAATACCTCATTCAGCCGCTTTGCGATAAAGGAATATCAGGCTGGATTGACGCGGAACAATAACACACTGAATACGGCAGTAAAGGATAACGGACAGGAAAATGCAAATCAGGACGGACAAATTGGGAATCGCAGGACGTCCCTGTACAACGAATGGCAGAACCGTTTTTCTCTTTCCAACAGCCGTATTCGTTCCATCAGTTCCAGAGACAACACGTTGATGGATATTCACCAGCTTACCATCCGCTATATTTTTGATTTGCTGTTTCCGTCGAAATTCGGCAGGTCAAACGACTGGTTACAGGATGAGATAGGGCAGGATGCAGTGCAGGAGGAACCGCAGGACACAGAGCAGAATAATCTGCAGGGCAACGGACAGCAGGTTTCGTCCTCCAACATATTGCAACCCAAGATGATGGTATTCAGTCTGGGAAGAGAAACCTATTACGAGGAGAGCGAGGAAACTTCCTTTTCCACAGTGGGAACCGTGCGCACCGCAGACGGCAGAGAAATCAATTTTAATGTCAACGTGGGGATGAGCCGGGAATTCAAACAGTATTACAGAGAGGAATTACAGCTTGCCGATTTCCAGATGTGCGACCCTTTGGTTATCAATCTGGACACGGATGTGGCGGAGCTGTCCGACCAGAAATTTTATTTTGACATTGACGGAGACGGCGTGAAAGATGAAATTTCCGGGCTTGGAAGCGGCAGCGGTTATCTGGCGCTGGATAAAAACGGGGACGGCATTATCAATGACGGCAACGAACTGTTTGGAACCAAGAGCGGAGACGGTTTTGCAGACCTTGCGCAGTATGACGAGGACGGCAACGGCTGGATTGATGAAAATGACGCTATCTGGTCGAAATTAAAAATCTGGTGCAAGGACGAAAATGGATATGATGTTCTTTACCGGCTTGCCGATAAAGGGGTGGGAGCTATCTGTTTGCAGAAGGCAGTCACGGATTTTACACTGAAAAACGGTGAGGGACAGACAAACGGCGCTATCCGCAGTACCGGCGTATTTCTGTACGAGAATGGAAATGTGGGAACAGTACAGCATGTGGATGTGGCAAAATATGCACAGGAAGCATAAAATTATTTTTCAATTTCAGATTTTATTGGAAGAAAGTCGCAGGTTTTTCTGTGGCTTTCTTTTTATTGGCAGGAACAAAAGATTTCGGCTGGTATAAAACCTCCCGTTTCGGCAAAACTAAAAGTGACTACAGTATATGCCGCAAAAACGGCTTTTAATCATAAGGAAGGAAACGGGGATATGAGAAGAAACAGGAAAAATAATATCAGGAGAGAGCGTATTGTCATGCTTGCCTCATCTGCATTTGTCTTGGCTGCACTGACTATGACCGGCATTTATATGAAAGAAAGAAATACAGATTCCAAGAATGACGGATATACCATTGATTTTACAACCTTGGATGACAATGTGGACAACAAATATCAGGAGATTGCAAGAAATTTTGAAACTGATAACGGGGATAGCCAGCAGGTTGCTTTAAACGGGCAGGATAAAACGCTGGAGGAGCAAATCAATTTAGAGGATGACCTGGATTATATGCCTATGGAGGCAGGCTCCCATCTGGTAGAGATTCCGGGGCTGACGGGCGGAAGCACTGCTTTGGAAGAGGAGGATGTGCCGGATGCGGAAGATAACGACGACAGCGAAGAGGATGAGGAGACCGGCAGCAACAGTGTGGTGATAAAGGAACTGCATTTTTCCGAGGCGGACGGGCTCACCCGACCGGTGCAGGGAGATGTTTTGATGCACTATAGCATGGACAGCAGTGTTTATTTTGCCACACTTGACCAGTATAAATACAATCCTGCCGTGATGTTTCGGGCAGAGGAAGGAAATGCTGTCAGCGCGTGTGCGGCAGGGCAGGTTGTAAATATTTTTGAGGATTCCAGACTGGGACACGCAGTTACCATCGATTTGGGCGACGGATACGAGGCGACATACGGACAGCTTAAGGATATTGAGGTGACAAAAAACAGCTATGTGAATGCCGGGGACACGATTGGTTCCGTGGCGGCTCCCACCAAATATTTCAGCGTGGAGGGCAGTAACCTTTATTTTGAATTGACAAAAGACGGAGAGCCGGTGAACCCGGAAAATTTGTTTTAATCAGTTATCGTGCGAAATCTGATAATGCGAATAAGAGAGGCAAAGTTCCCATGTATATTATAGGCGGCAATATTAAAACCATGGCAGGAGAAGAGATAGAGAACGGTGTGATTCATGTGAAAAACGGCAAAATCGCAGCCATCGGAACGTTAGAGAGTGTACCTGTTTCCCCCTCAGAGGGGGAGCAGGTCTTACAGGTGCCGCAGGGGCTTATCATGCCGGGAATCATAGAGGCGCACTGCCACATGGGAATTACGGAGGAAAAGAAGGGGATGGAGGGGGATGACTGTAATGAGACAGTGAACCCCATCACCCCCTATCTGCGTGCCATTGATGCCATTCATTCCATAGACGCTGCCTTTGATGATGCGGTGCGGGCGGGAATTACGGCGGCTATGATTGGACCGGGAAGTTCCAATGTGGTGGGTGGACAGTTTGCCCTGCTAAAAACAAAGGGCAGGAGAGTGGACGATTTGATTGTCAAAGCGCCGGCAGCCATGAAGGTGGCGTTCGGTGAAAACCCAAAGGTAAATTATTCCGGTCAGAACAAAAGCCCGTCCACCCGGATGGCGATTGCGGGGATGCTGAGAAAGGAACTGAGTGAGGCGGTGGATTACCGGAACAGGAAGAGGAATGCCGGGAAAAAGGGAGAATATTTCCAAGAGGATTTTACCAAGGAATGCTGGATTTCCGTTCTGGACGGTGAAATTCCGCTCAAAGCCCATGTACACCGGGTGGACGATATTTTTACAGCCATTCGAATTGCGAAGGAGTTTCATTTGAAAATGACGCTGGACCACTGTTCGGAGGGGCACCTGATAGCGGAAGAACTGGCGCGGGAAGGGTTTCCCGCCATTGTGGGGCCGGATTTGACAAGCCGCAACAAAATCGAGGTTCAGAACATGGATTTCAAGACGGCGGGAATCCTGAACCGGGCGGGGGTGATGATTGCCATTACCACCGACCATCCTGTTTCCCAGATTCAATACCTGCCCATCTGTGCGGGACTTGCGGTAAAGGCGGGACTTGCGTTGGAGGAGGGGTACAAGGCAATTACTCTTTATCCCGCAATTATCTGCGGCGTGCAGGACAGACTGGGCAGCCTGGAGGTGGGAAAGGATGCGGATATTGCCATTTTTGACGGCAATCCCATGGAGATTTTCACCAAAACTTTGTATACTATTATTGATGGGAAAATTGTATATGATGCGTCGAAATAACTTCCTGTTTTCACTCTGAAATTTTCATATGCAGGGAAAATATCTCAAGTGAAGTTCCAGAGCGAAAGCGTAACTGAACTGAAATATTTGTATCTGCATCTATATAAGTAAAAGATGTGAAAACGGAAGTAAATAGCACATTGCTTTCTGGGTATTTCGTGTTACAATAATTACAGTACACATGGAAACAGAAGCAAAAAGTGCGGAGGTGCATTTTGAGACGGATAAAAGGAATTGCCCTGACGGCGGCATGCTGTCTGCTTGCGGGGGGGCTCACAGGCTGCGGCGTGCAGACGGAAAGTGAATCGGGAGACAGCTATCGTGCGGCAGCAGCCATGGAGAGCACTCCGGTTATTCATTATACCGTGCCGGAGAGTACCGCCAATGTGCTGGTGGACCGGCTGGGTTATCCGGCAGTGGGAGAAAAGACGGCGGCAGCCAAAGGAAAGGAATTACCTGCGGATTTTAGGCTGGTAAACGCGGAGACGGGCGAGGTTGTCTATCAGGGGTTGATTGAAAAGGCAACTTATAATGCGGAGACGGAGCTGTATACCGGAAAGCTGCAGTTTGACGAATACGAGGAACCGGGAGAATATTATATCGAGTGCGACGGTATCGGACAGTCCTACCGTTTTTCCCTTACGGAAAATCTGTATGAGCAGATGTTTGCGGAACTTTCGGACAGGGTGCAGGAGGAATGTAAGGGGAATGACGCCACCGTGCGCGAAGTGACCGCACTGCTCACAGCTTACGAATGGTATCCGGAATTATTTGAGGATGCGGATAAGGACGGAACGCCCGATGTACTGGATGTGACGGCACAGTGGTTAAAAAATCAGGACAGCAATATCGAAAATACGGAAAATGAGGCTTTGCAGGCGGCGCTGCTTGCGAAGTTCAGCTACCTTTATCAGAAATATGACAAGCAGTTTGCCACCACTTGCCTGCAAAGGGCATCCGCCATCTTTGAACAGGCACAGAAATCCATGCACAAGGATGCGGAGAGCTTTTTTGCGCTGGCGGAGTTGTACCGCGCCACCGGATTATGGAACTATCGGAACCAGATTTTGGAGTACGGTTCTTATTTTGAAAACAGCAGCAGTTATTTGGAGGAAACGGAATATTTGTATGGTGCCATGACTTACATGACGACCAGACAGAAGGTGGACGTGACGCTCTGCAATACTTTTATTGAAAAAATGATGAACAGGGGCGAGGAACTTTCAAGACGCTATAAAGATTTGATTCATCCGGTGACGGCAAAGAATAACGGTACGGAGGATGTGCTGAAAAAGGCAGATGAGATTTTGTTTGTCAATTATGTTTTAAACAGTTATCAGTACCATAATATTTTGGAAGAATTTTTGCATTATCTGGGTGGCAGAAATCTGCAGTCGGTTATCTTCTATCCCGGCGAGGATGACTGTACCGGTTATATCCTGCTGTTGGCACAGCTTGCATCCATGCCGGGGGAAGACTAGAAATTATTCAAAATACTCTTTTTTGTTTTTAAAGTAGGTTTCGGCAATGATGTTCGATACATAGGAGCCGAGAGCCTTTTTGGTGTCCTTATCCAAATCTTTTACATAGATGGGTTCGCCGTATTCAATTACTACCTTGGTCTTTCTGATTTTCGGGAAATGATCCTCGAAAATATCAGCGGCATTTACGATGGACATGGGAACAATGGGAACATCTCCTTTCACGGCAATTTTAAAGCTGCCTTCATGGAAAGGGAGAAAGGTATCGTTGACCTTGTTTCTCGTTCCCTCCGGAAATACACAGATGGAAATGCCGTTTTTCACCTTATCTATAGCGGACAAAATGACTTTCATGCCCTGTTTTACGTCGTTACGGTCAAGGAACAGGCAATGCAGATATTTCATCCAGTTGCTGAGAAGTGGGTATTTTAACATTTCGATTTTGGCAATGTAGCCGGTGGGGCGGGGGACTCTGGTATAGGTCATCACCACGTCAAAATAGCTTCTGTGATTTCCGACATAGAGAACAGCGGTATCTTTCGGTATCCGTTCCTCCCCTTTGACAATCATTTTAACACCAGTGAGCCAAAGGATACAGCGAAATGCCCAGTTTACAATGGCAAGGGAGCTTTTGTCCTTGGCACTCTGGTTGAATTTGCCGACAATCCATTCTGCAATCAGCAGGGGAATGGACAGTATCAGAAACAGGATAACAAAAAGAGCAACTAAGATTAATCGAATCATGTATTACCTCATTTCTACAAAGTATGTAAGTTTTCTTTTATCTTATCACATATCGTTTGTAAAATCCACGTTCTGTTAATCTAAGTTTGGCGGTGCTGCGTTTTATTTTGGAACTTGCAGTGAATCTTACCGTATTAAGAAATGGGCATAGGCAGTGTAAGCGTCGTAATCGCCCGGTGCCCGCAGGCTTAAAATATTTACTCCGAGGCGGTATTCGCCGGGGGCTAAGGCACCATAGAGCCATTCCCAGTTGTACTCGTACTGCGTATCGGAACCTTTGCTGATTGTGTGTGCAACTGCATTAAAGCCATAGTCGCCCTCCACAGCAACAGCGGCTTCTTTCCAATTTCCCGCTTCCTTCTTTTCGATTATAAAGTCCTCCCCAAAAGAAAGTTCGGTGGCGACAGAGGTGTCATATTGCCCAAAGTTTAAAGTGGCATGGGTTGGGGATATGTTTTTTGCGGATACGGATACATGAATGTCATCAACATACGATTCTTCGTCATACACACCAATGGCGCCGTATTGCTTGGAGGAATCAAATTGTATCGTGTCCAGTATTTGGAAAGTTGTCTCTATATCGCTTTTTTCCCAACTGTCCACTGAATGGGAGGTGGCAAGAATACCTTCGTCTTTGCCGTTGAGAAAAACATAATCCCACATATTATGCCCGTCATAGTAACAGATGTTGGCTTCATCGCCGGCAAGAGTCCTTGTTTCCGTCTCCAGTCCCGTTCCGCAAATGCCGAAAGAGGAACAATATCCGATTTCAATGTACTTTTCCGCATCATCGGAAGGGTACAGGTGGATTCCGTATTCGGCAGACAAAAGTGCCGTGTCATCTGCGTCAAGAAGCTCATAGTTCCACTCCGCGGGAATGGACACCGTAATGCTCCCGTAAGGTCCCCTTTGGGTTATCGTCTCTGCGGCAGGGGCGGATTCATCTGTCGAATCCGGTATCTGCGAAGGAAGGGAATCGACCACCGGTTTTTGGTCTGTGGTCGGCATAGGCAGTGTCGTGGCAGTATTGCAGCCGGTCAAAAGCAGGGGAAGGCAAAGCAGGGATAATAGTTTCTTGTTCATAGGTGTACCTCCGTATGGAATCTGTTGTTATAAATATAGACGAAAAAAAGAGTGTGAGGTTCTTGTGGAAAGTAATTTTCAATTTTTTCAAGTTCAAAGTTTTCAAGGCTTTTCAAGTTCAAAACTTTTATATTCAAGTTTTGTATAGTTATTTTATCCTGAATTTTTAAATAATGCGTTTATCTACTTGATAATATGATAAAATTTGCATATACTATAAGTAGGAAGTTCCCTACTTTCCCTACACATGAAATGGAGGTGTTTTTAATGGTTGCAAATACATTTATAGATAATGCAAAAGTGATGGCTAAGGGGCAGGTTACCATTCCGAGAGATGTTCGTGAAATTCTGGGTATCTCCTGCGGGGACAGAGTTACTTTTGTGGTGGAAAATGGAAATGTACGCTTGATAAATTCTGCGGTATACGCCATGCAGATGCTTCAGACGCAAATGAAAGGTGAAGCGGAGCAAAGTGGACTTACATCGGAAGAGGCAGTCATGAACCTTGTCAAAGAAGTTCGTGCAGAAAGTGAGGGCTAATGAACATTTTTATAGATACCAATATACTCATTTCTGCCGTACTGAGCAGCGAAGGAGTTCCTTACCAAGCATTCGTGAGAGCGGTGAGTTTTCCGAATCATGGGATTGTATGCGAGCAGAATATTGACGAGATGCGCCGTATCTTTCGCCGTAAATTTCCGCAAAAAATACAAGCGTTAGAAACATTTTTATCTTTGGCGCTTCTGACGCTTGAAGTTGTTCCTATACCACCGAAAGAGCATATCTCTGAGGAAAAAATCAGAGACAGAAATGACCGCCCGATTCTCAGAGCAGCAATTTTTGCAAAAGCAGATATTTTTCTGACAGGGGATAAGGATTTCCTTGAATCGGGACTACATAAACCTAAAATAATGTCTGCGGCAGAATTTGTACAAAAGTTATAATAAAGTTTTCATACTATCTATTTCCTAAAGTTTCAATTCATTTCCTTTATTTCAATTATTTCATTTTTTAATATTTCCTTAATGCAAATATTCACATTAGAATATGACTGTCCGTTTATCCATGCAGATTTCTTTCACCTGATTCGTTCATAATCCCGCTTTATACACATAAAATAGAGATAACTATCAAACCGGCTGTCAGGGCGGAAACAAATGTGACAGGCGGCGACAAAAAAGGATAACAAAACATGAAAAGAGTGTTGTCTGTTTTACTGGCGGCATGGATGATGTTTGCCTTTACGGGGTGTACTTTACTGAGTGAGGAGAAAGTCAAATTAAAAGATTTGGATTTTACCGTGCTGGGAGAGGAGAAGATACCGGAAGAACTTATGAGTATCATTGAAGAGAAAAAGGCGGAGCCGTTCAAACTGACCTACAGTGACAGAGAGTACCTGTACATATGTATCGGTTACGGGGAACAAAAGACCGGCGGTTACAGTATTGCGGTCAATGAACTATATCTGACGGAAAATGCCATCTGTGTCAACACGGAACTGCTCGGACCGGAACCTGCCGAAAAGAGCAATCCCACACCGTCCTATCCCTTTATTGTCATTAAGACCGACTTCCTCGACCGCACCGTAATGTTTGAATAGCACCCCTGCATTTTCACAGTCTTATTTTGCAAATGCAAATCCAAATGCCGTGATTAATATTTCCAACTCAGTTCCGTAAAAAACGTCGGCATTGTGCCGCTACGTTTTTTACGGAGCGAGAGCGTAACTGAGTGGAAATATTAATACTGTCTTAGCTGAAATATTTTGCAAGACGTAAGATAGTCTCCTCTTCCTTTTTCGGGCAAAAAGTGATATGCTGTTTACAGTTTATGCGGCAAAGACGGAGGCACATATGATACTGATTCAAAACGGATATATGATAGATCCCAAATCGGGCTGCGAAGGCGTCTATGACATTCTCGCCGATGGGGAAAAAATTATAAAAATCGGGAAAAACCTCCCGAAACAGGGGCGGGACTGCAAAGTCATTGATGCGTCCGGTCTTGTGGTGGCACCGGGGTTAGTGGATGTGCATGTTCATTTCCGCGACCCCGGCTTCCCACAGAAGGAAGATATTATGACCGGGGCGGCTGCGGCTGCAAAGGGCGGTTTTACCTCGGTAGTATTGATGGCAAACACCAAACCCACCGTTGACAACCGGGAAACGCTCCAATATGTTATGGAACGGGGCAGGGAAACGGATATCCATGTATATACCTGTGCCAATGTCACCATGGGTATGAAGGGAAAAGAATTGACTCCCATGGAGGAACTGGCAGAGGACGGAGCGGTAGGATTTACAGACGACGGAATTCCTCTTTTGGATGAAAAACTGGTGCGGGAAGCTATGCGGAAAGCGGCACATCTGGATATGCCTATCAGCTTTCATGAGGAAGACCCTGCACTGATTGGCAATAACGGTATCAACCGGGGAAAGGCAAGCGCCCATTACGGGATTGAAGGCTCTCCCAGAGAGGCGGAAATCCGTCTGGTGGACAGGGATTTAAAGCTGGCGGCACAGACCGGTGCCTGTATTGATATTCAGCATATCAGTGCCAAGGAGAGCGTGGAACTGGTCCGGGAGGCGAAAAAGAGCGGATATAATATCCATGCGGAGGCAACCCCCCATCATTTTACGCTGACGGAAGAGGCAGCCATTCAGTACGGAACACTGGCAAAAATGAATCCCCCTCTCCGTGAGGAGGCGGACAGGCAGGCAATCATACAGGGACTGGCGGACGGAACCATTGATATGATTGCAACAGACCATGCACCCCATACCGCAGAGGAGAAAGCAAAAGCCATTACGGAGGCACCAAGCGGAATTATCGGACTGGAGACAGCGTTGCCGCTCGGCATTACGGAACTGGTCTGCAAGGGCTACCTGAGTATGGAGAAACTGCTCAAAGCCATGACCATTAATCCGGCTGCCATGTATCATCTGAATGCGGGGTATCTGGCGGAGGGAGGCCCGGCGGATATTGTTTTGGTGGATACCACACAGACTTTTGTGGTGGACAAGTTTGCGTCCAAGGCTTCCAATTCCCCCTTTACAGGTTGGAACCTGAAAGGAAAGGTGAAGTACACCATTTGCAAAGGCAGAGTGGTGTACCGGGATGATGCAGAATAAAAGGAAACAGTAGGAGAGGATAACCCATGAAAGAAAAACAGAATGCAAGGGTGCTGTCCCAGAGAGAGACAGCGCCTCAGATATACGATATGTGGATAGAAACAGGGCTGGCGGCACAGGCACTTCCGGGGCAGTTTATCTGTGTTTACCCCAAAGATAGAAGCACACTGCTTCCCCGCCCCATCAGTATTTGTGAGGTAAATGCGGACAAGACTGCACTTCGGATTGTTTACCGCATTGCCGGTCAGGGAACGGCAGAGTTCTCCCGCTACAGAGAGGGAGATTCCATTGCAGTTATGGGAACACTGGGCAACGGTTTTCCTTTGCAGGAGGCGGAAGGGAAAAAGGTATTCCTTGTGGGAGGCGGCATAGGAATTCCGCCGATGTTACAGCTTGCCAAAGAAATGAATGCGGATAAGAAAATTTTGTTAGGATACCGGGACAATCAGCTCTTTTTAAAGGAAGAACTGGAAAAGTATGGAGAGGTCTATGTTGCAACAGAGGACGGCAGTGTGGGAACAAAAGGCAATGTGATGGATGCCATTGCTGCAAATATGCTTTCTGCGGACATGTTTTTTGCCTGTGGGCCGATGCCGATGCTGCGTGCTATCAAAAAATATGCGGCAGAGCACAATATGAAAGCGTATATTTCATTGGAGGAACATATGGCGTGCGGCGTGGGAGCCTGCTTAGGCTGCGTGGTTAAGACAAAGGAGAAGGATCATCACTCCCATGTACACAACGCGCGGATTTGTACGGACGGCCCGGTATTTGAGGCAGAGGAGGTGGAAATCTGATGAATACACAGACAACCATAGCGGGAGTGACATTTAAAAATCCGGTGATGACAGCGTCCGGAACTTTTGGTTCCGGAATGGAATATTCCGAGTTTGTTGATTTGAACAGTTTGGGAGCGGTTGTGACGAAAGGCGTTGCAAATGTGCCGTGGGAGGGGAACCCTACCCCAAGAGTGGCAGAGGTATACGGCGGTATGCTCAATGCCATAGGACTGCAGAATCCCGGAATTGACGTCTTTATGGAAAGAGACATACCTTTCCTGAAACAGTATGACACAAAGATTATCGTAAACGTGTGCGGTAAAAGCGTGGAAGATTATGTAGAGGTAGTGGAGCGGCTCGGTGAGGAAACAGCAGTTTCCATGCTGGAAATTAATGTTTCCTGCCCCAATGTAAAAGAAGGCGCCATTGCTTTCGGCCAGAAAGCGGATGCGCTGTTCCATATTACGGAGGAAATCAAAAAGCACGCAAAACAGCCTATTATCATGAAATTAAGCCCTAATGTGACAGATATTACCGAGATGGCGAGGGCGGCGGAGGCAGCCGGCGCAGATGCCCTTTCTTTGATTAATACCATTACAGGCATGAAGATTGATATTCACAAAAGGAAGTTTGCTTTAGCCAACAAAACCGGAGGAATGAGCGGCCCGGCAATTAAACCGGTAGCAGTCCGTATGGTGTATCAGACAGCGCAGGCAGTGAAAATTCCCATTATCGGAATGGGAGGAATCGCCAATGCGGAGGATGCCATTGAATTCCTTTTGGCGGGAGCAAGTGCCGTCAGCATCGGTGCCATGAATTTTGTAAATCCGTATACAACGGTAGAAGTTGTCAAAGGGATTGAAGATTACATGAAAAAGTATAATGTAGAAAATCTGAGTGATTTAATCGGAGCAGTAGAATAAATGAGGAAATGCCTTCATATAGATGATATATCAGTATCTATGTGGAGGTATTTTTGTGGATTTAATCAAGAAAAATATACATATGGCCCGTATCCGGGAGGATGCAGTCAGTCAGTTTACACTGGAGGAGGATATGAACATTCCGGATAACAAACCGGACGTAAACAATCTGAATCTGGAAAAAGGCACTCTGGTGATAGAGGAAATCAAGCCGGGAACCGATATGGTGAATGTCAGAGGCCGCTTAGTGTACCATCTGCTGTATCATACCATGGAGGAGGGCAGCAGTCTTGTAGCATTAGAAGGCAGTATTCCCTTCGAGGAACGGGTAAATCTGGAGGGCGTTTCGCCATCGGACGCCATTTCCGCAGAGGGGGAAGTGGAGGATTTAACCATTGGGCTGATTAATTCCCGTAAGCTCAGTGTACAGTCGGTTATTACACTCAGGGTCTGGGTGGATGAACTTTATGATGAGGAGGCACCGATTGGAATTCATGGGGAAAATCAGGTGGAATATCGCAAAATGCCTATGAATCTGGCGCAGATAGCTATCAGCAAAAATGACATTTTCCGTATCAAGGACGAGGTTAGTCTGCCGTCCTCCTACCCAAATGTGTTCCAGATTCTTTGGAGTACGATTTCTTTGCAGGATGTGGAATTTCGCGTGCTGGAGGGACAGCTGAGTCTGCAGGGAGATGTGCATTTGTTTCTTTTGTATGAGGGGGAAGGGGAGGAACATCCGGTTCGCTCTTTTGAAACGACAGTGCCTTTCAGCGGTAATTTAGAATGTCATGGGTGCCGGGAGGGAATGATTCCGGATATTCGCTACCGCCTCGGTCAGCAGGAATTGACGGTTCGCCCCGATTTTGACGGGGAGGAACGCAGTATCGGTTTAGACCTGACGATGGATATTCAAATTAAGATTTACGAGGAGGAAGAAACGGAACTGGTAACGGATATTTACGGCGTTTCCCGTGAGGTGAGCACTGTCACGCACAGCGCTCCGTTAAAACAGCTTCTTGCCAAGGTTACGGGAAAAACGAAAGTGACCGACCATATCCGGGTGGAGAGCGGCAGTGTAGCAATTTTACAGATTTTACACAGTGAGGGTAATGTTTCTTTAGAACAGCAGCAGGTGGTGGAAAACGGTATCCGTGTGGCGGGCAGTCTGAACGTGAAAGTCATGTATATCACGGGAAATGACGAGACTCCTTACAGTGCGGTGCGGGCGCAGATTCCGTATGAGTACACTTTGGAAGTGCCGGATATGGAAACAGAGGATATGGGCAATGTGCAGGCACAGGTGGAACAGCTTCAGGTAATGATGTTGGACGGTGAAGAGGTGGATGTAAAAGCGGTACTGTCCTTTTCCACCACGGTATTTAAAACACTGCAGGCAGAACTAATCAGTCAGGTGAACGTGACGGAACTTGACAGCGCGAAGATGAGCAGTTTGCCCGGAATGGCAATTTACATGGTTCGTGAGGGGGATAATCTGTGGAATATCGGCAAAAAATATTATGTGCCGGTGGATAGCTTGCGGGAAATGAACGGATTAGAGAGCGATGAACTGCGGGCAGGGCAGAAGTTACTGGTGGTAAGGGGCGGTTGAAACTATAACAGGCAATAAAATGCCCCCGAATGGGCTTTTCGTAAAACCATTCGGGGGTTCTTTTTTATGCTTCTGTATTAGCTGTGGAATCCGTATTAACTGTGGAATCAGTATCTGTGGTGAGACCTGCTTCCTTTGCCAGCTTATCGAATTTTTCCATAACCGCATCATAAGTGCGTTTGGAAATTTCGGGAAGGTTTCCGCCCCATGTCTTTTCAGCCATAGCATAACCCTTCTTGAATGCGTCACGCATCTTTTCAATCTTGCTGGGGTCACCGCCGGTCAAAGCGTTGGCGAATTCAATAATACGGTCGGAGGTCTGGTTAACACCCCAGTAACCGTCCTCAGCGATGTCTGCCTGTGCCTGAGCCTTTGTAGCAGCGTCAACGGTGTATTTGCCCTCTCTTAAGAAAGACCAGATGTCGTTTGCCTGTCCGTAAGCAGTAGCCTGTTTGCCCATCATCTGTTCAACCAGACTGCGAAGCTGTGCGGTTCTTGCCTCAGCGTCAGCTTTTAATTTATTAATCAGATTGGTGTTGGGAGTGTACGTTTTCTTAACAGAATCCGTAGCGGTCTCCTTGGAGTGCTCATAAATAACACCGGTATCTTCTGCCTTGGAAGCAGTAGTATCTTTTGTGCTTTCCGCAGCGGTGTTTTCTTTTGCGGTATTTGTGGAAGCGTAAGCATAAGCTGCCACAGCCTGTGATGAAGTAACTCCGTTTACATTCATAGCTATCCCTCTTTTCTGGCACCCGTGTGCCGAATCTTTGCCCAAAGGGGCGTATCATCCGTGATTGTACTATTTATATCGGCAGTGAAAAGGGCAAAGTTTAGGGCTATTTACAATAGTCGACAAATTTTTAACAGAAGAAAAAAGCAGGTGAACAAGAAGTAGCAAAAAAGTACAAACCAATACACTTACAAGCGTTTTTCCATATGGTAAAATTTAAGGGGCTGTATGCCTTGGAAAGAGGGTATTTGGGGTACTTGGGGGTGCTTTGTATACCTTTTTCCGAAACAATATTAAGTCTGTAGAAAGAGAAAGGAGACAAAAAGTAATGAAGAGGTTTTGCACGAAGGTAGCGGCATTTGTGCTTGGCGCCAGCATGATATTTGGCAGCAAAGCATATGCAGCACCTTCACAATGGTTTGCCGGAAACGCTTATCCGGCAGGAAGTCAGGTAAGCTACAACGGCACTGTTTATGAGGCTAAGTGGTGGTCACAGAATGAGGAACCGGGTTCTAATACCTGGGGAGCATGGAAGGAAATTACGGGCGCAACGGATGCAAGCACCGGCGATAACTCCGGCAGTGACAACGCAGGCGGAAGTACAGGCGATGCAGGTACTTCCACAGAGATTTCCAAATGGGATGCGTCCACTATTTATACCGGTGGAAACCAGGTAGTTTACAACAATATTATTTATGAAGCAAAGTGGTGGGTAACAGGCGAGACGCCGGATAAATCCGCAGCATGGAAAGAAATCGGACCGGCAGGAACCGTAGACCCGATTGACCCTGTGGATCCGGTGGACCCCGTGGATCCGGTAGACCCTGTTGAACCGGTAGACCCCGTGGATCCGGTAACTCCCGTGGAACCGGAAGTCAACGAGGCTCCTGTGATTTCAGGAGTACGCGCGAACGTTACCCTGACTGTGGGAGATACATTTGACGCTCTGAGCGGAGTGCAGGCAACCGATAAGGAAGACGGTGACCTGACGAAGTTCATTGTTGTTACCGGCAGTGTCAATACTTCCAAAGCAGGCACATATGAACTGGTATATTCCGTAGCGGACAGCAAGGGACTTACCTGCAGCGTGACCAGCGTGGTTGTGGTAAAAGAAGCGGAAATTGTGACACCGCCCGCTTCCGATAAGACGGAGCCCCCCTATCCGTTCTGGCAGGATTACAAGAATTATCCTACAAAAGATACCAAGGTATACTACAAAGGAAAAATCTATTCCAACAAGTGGTATGCCAATGCAGGCGTAAAGCCGGATTCCGGTGACCCGTGGGTATTGGTGGGAGACGCAGAATGGACAGTAACGGAAGATGAAAAGAATTACCAGAAGGACGAAAATGCGGAAAGTGAGTCTATCAATAAAATTCTGACGGACAAAGAAATTGATGAATTGTACGGCGGAATCAAAAAAGAGTATTCTCCGGAAGCTGCACTGGGCAGACTGGAAGAGCTGATTCCCAAGTCTGCTTACGAGGAGTTGTTCCCGTACCGTTTTGGTTCTGAAAACTGGAAAAACTGCCCGGCGACAAAGCAGTATTATCCGAATGCGGAGTCCATGCCGGATTATTATTCCTATGAGAATTTGCAGGAAGCAGTACATACTTTGGCAAATACTATCGTGAAGGTTCAGTGGTATGAGGGCGCTGAGTGGTGCTATCGTCTGATTCGTCTGGACAAGACCACAAAGGAGCAGAAACTGGTGTACAGTGATCCCAGCTTTGGCGAGGATTGGCTGACAACCTCCAAGGTACTGTGTACTTCCGTATGTGACTACGGCTCTTTCCTTGCAGAAGGAGATTTAAATACCAGAAAACGTGAGCTGGCAGGTTTCTTGGCAAATATTTCCCATGAGACAGGCGGCGGAACCATTGACGGAATCGTTGACGAAAGTCTTTCAGGACTGTATTTCAATGAGGAAGTTGGATTTATCGGTTCCAGCGCAATCGGTTATGTACAGGGTTCCGGAACCTCTTATCTGCCGGTAGCAGGCAAGAGTTATCATGGACGCGGACCGATTCAGTTATCTTATAACTACAACTATGGTTTGTGCTCAGATGTATTATTCGGTGACAGTTCCATCCTTTTAAATGATCCGGACAAGCTGGAGCAGGATGGCGTACTTGGATTTATGACAGGTATCTGGTTCTGGATGACCCCCCAGCCGCCCAAACCTTCCTGCCATCAGGTTATCACCGGCGTATGGCAGCCTAAGGCGGGTGCACCCAACGAGAAGTACAACGGCAATTTTGGTCTGACTATCATTATTATCAACAATGAGGCAGGTCAGTCCGAAAACGGCGTGGGAGCAGTTGCAAGACGTGCAAAGTATTATCGTATTTTTGCAGAAAAAATGGGCGCTGACATTACAGGAGAGCACTGCGACACGGTAGGAATGACTACTTTCGTGCAGCAGGCAGCAACACAGTAATTTGAATATGCAGTAATAATTTAGAAAGCCTGTCCCGGCAAAATCTGTTTCTCAGGATTTTCCGGGACAATGTATTTGTGGAAAGAAACCGGGGAAGCGGGTTTAGATTGCTTGACGGCAACCTCCAAATTGTATATAATTAAGTACAATTCATGTATACAAAATACATTTTGTACCGGAAAGGCAGTGTATCACAGCGGATTTTTCGGTGCGGTTTTAAATGAGAGGGCGTATATTAGTATGAACGAATACCGGATGAAGGCATATGCCAAGATAAATTTAGGTCTGGATGTAGTAGGACGACTGGAAAACGGTTATCATGAAGTCAGGATGGTAATGCAGACCGTGGGAATTTACGACGAACTTTCGCTGGAGAGAATCCCGGAGGGAATTGTCGTGACGACGGATTGCGGGGAACTTCCGGACGGGGAAGATAACCTTATTTATAAGGCTGCAAAATTGATGAAGGAACATTACAAAATCGGAGAAGGTATTCGGATTCATTTGAAAAAGCAGATTCCCATTGCGGCAGGCATGGCGGGCGGCAGCACGGACGCAGCAGCAACCATGAAGGGAATTAACCGGCTTTTTGATTTGGGATGCACCCTGCGGGAATTGATGGACTTAGGTGTGGAAATCGGTGCGGATGTCCCGTACTGCGTGATGGGCGGAACCGCTCTGGCAGAGGGAATCGGAGAGAAACTGACGGCACTTCCGGCGGCACCGGACTGCTTTTTGTTAGTGGCGAAACCGGACATTAACGTTTCCACCAAATATGTATATGAGCATTTAGATTCCGAGGGTATCGACAAACACCCGGATATTGACGGTATGGTGGCGGCAATCGAAGAGGGAAGCCTGCAGGGAGTACTGGACCGTATGGCAAATGTGTTGGAAAATGTGACGGTGAAGGCATATCCCATAATCGACACCATCAAGCGCAGAATGAGGGAGTTGGGAGCCGTGGGCAGCCTGATGAGCGGCAGCGGGCCTACGGTATTCGGAATTTTCTTAGAGGAAAGTAAGGCCCAGGCAGCATATCGGCAGATAGTGGATGAAGCGTTGGCAAAACAGGTTTTTGTCACGGAATTTCGCTAAGGGGAGGTAAGGGATGCAGGACGATTTACAGGTAAAAATGAATGAGTTTCTTCCACTTCGGGACGTGGTGTTCAATACGCTCAGACAGGCAATTTTGACGGGGGAGTTAAAACCCGGTGAGCGTCTGATGGAGATTCATCTGGCGAACAGACTAGGGGTAAGCCGTACTCCCATCAGGGAGGCTATCCGCAAACTGGAGCTGGAGGGACTGGTGACCATGATACCCAGAAAAGGGGCGGAAGTGTCACAGATTACGGAAAAGAGCATGAATGACGTGCTTGAGGTGCGCCGTGCATTGGACGCTCTCTGCGCAGAACTGGCATGCGACCGTATCTCGGAGGAGGAACTGGTTGATTTGGGAAAGGCATGCACTGCCTTTGAGCAGGCAGTCCGCACCAGAGACATCCGCAAAATTGCACAGGCGGATGTGGCACTGCATGACATTATTGTGCAGGCAACAGGCAATCAGCGCCTGATTCAGCTTGTGAACAATCTTTCGGAGCAGATGTACCGCTACCGGTTTGAATATATTAAGGATTTCAGTCAGCATGAAAGATTGATTGAAGAGCATAGAATTATTTACAGAAGTATTGTCAATAAGGACAAGGAGACAGCGTCCAAAGAAGCTAAGGTTCACATTGACAATCAGGAAAAAGCAATTATCCGCCAGATTCGTTTAGAGCGTGACAAGCGATAGTTTTGTGGTATATTGTTTTGAAATCCGGTAATACTCTGATTAAGAAACGGAATATATCTGTAGAGAGGTTATCGGATGAAAAAAAGAGTATTGGGAATTCGGATTTTTTTGTGTGTTTGTGCGGCGCTTGGCTGGTGGGGTGTTTTGTACCCGGAGCTTACACTGACTCCCGACACCTATGTGGTGATTGACGAGGATGGTGCTGTACATAGGGCACAGGACATGGTAGAATGGAACGTTGACAGCGATATTTACCGGATATTGCTGGAGTCGGAGGGCAGGATTCGTTTTAAGAGCAAGTTGCTCGAACAGATAGATACTCTGATGGAATATCTGAAATAAGTGCATTTCCCCTGTTTTGGAGATGCGCGAAAGAGAGGACATCATGGAACAGGAAAAGAAAATTGCGGTGTCAAACAGTGCACCGATTGGTGTGTTCGATTCGGGAGTCGGCGGATTGACTGTCGTAAGGGAAATTATGCGGCAGATACCCAACGAAAAGATTGTCTATTTCGGGGATACGGCGCGAGTGCCGTACGGAAGCAAATCCAAGGAGACCGTCACCCGTTTTTCAAAGCAGATAGTGCGTTTTTTGCAGACATATCAGGTGAAAACCATTGTGGTGGCATGTAATACCGCCAGCGCCTATGCACTGGATGAACTGGAAAAAGAGATAGACATACCGATTATCGGTGTGGTAAAACCCGGCGCCAAAGCGGCGGTGGAAGCTACACGGAACGGTAAAATCGGTGTCATTGCCACGGAGGCAACCATTGGAAGTAAAATCTATTCCAAATACATAACGCAGTTAAATACGGACGCAGCCATTTACGGAAAGGCGTGTCCTTTGTTTGTGCCTTTGGTGGAGGAAGGTCTGTGGCAGGACCCGGTGACGGATGAGATTGCAAGACGGTATCTGGCAGAGCTGATAGACATTGATATTGATACGCTGATTTTAGGTTGTACGCATTACCCGCTGATTCGCTCCACTTTAGGCAGAATTATGGGGGAGAATGTGACGCTTGTGAACCCCGCTTATGAGACGGCAAGAGAATTGAAGGAGCTTCTGCTGGAAAAGAACCTGTTAAATCAGGAAGAACCGAAACTGGGGGAGAACCGCTATCAGTTTTATGTCAGTGACGGCGCGGAGAAATTTAAGAGATTTGCCAATTCCATTATCAAGTACGGAATTTTATCGGCAAAGACAATTAATATAGAACAATATTAAGGGATTTGCCATGGACAGAGAAGTTATATTAGCAATTAAAGGGCTGCACAGTGCGGAGGAATCCGACCATGTCAAGGTTGCCACCGAGACGCCTGCGCAGTATTTTAAAAAGAATGACAGCCATTATCTGCTCTACGAGGAGACGGTGGAGGGATTTGACAAAATTTCCAAAAACAGAATTAAATTTACGAAAAACTGTCTGGAACTCACCCGAAAGGGAATCGTGGATACCCACATGATATTTGAGGAAAAGAAAATCCACATGACGGATTATGTGACGCCTTACGGAAAAGTGCTTTTAGGCGTCCGGACGGAGAAGATTGTAGTGCGTGAGTGGGCAAAACGTATACAGGTAACGGTGGAGTATGTGCTGGAAATGGATGAAAAGCCGTTGTCAGAGTGTAAGATGACCATTGAAATAAAGGAAAGAAAAAAGCCCGTTATTTAACGGGCTTAGCTCCTGCTTTTTCCTGTGCCTTTTCCAATGCACGTTTAAAGAATCCTTTTTTCTTTACTTCCTTGACTTCGCTCTTACCGTGGAGTCCTTTGACATCCAGAACGTAGATACCGCTGACAGAGGCTTTTACCTCTTTTTTCAGGGGGATGGAGTCATAGATTTTCTCATCGCAGATGAGAGACATAATCTGGGGACCAACCTTGGCTTTGATAATGGGGAGTTTGGAGTTACGCATCATCTTGGGGGTCTGGTCAATGACCACCTGAGGAAGTCCTGATTCCTTTATTTTCATCCGCTTTTTGTCAATAATCAGCATGGAAACAGTCTGTTTGTTTGCCTGCAGCATTGCCTGCTGCTCATCCTGTTTCTTCTGGGCTTTTTTGCCGAGAAAATACAGAACTCCGATAGTGATTGCCATAACAGCCAAAACTACGAGAAATACGATTAAACCGGTATTCATTACTGCTGAAACCTCCTAAATTTAATGGACCTTCGTCCGCATAGGTTATTGTAACACAGGTGGCAGTTGATAAGCAATAAAACATTTATAAGAATTTTACAGTTTTTTCAAGACTTGTATGGTATACTTTCATACAAATACAGTGAAAAAAGAACATACAGAAATGAGGAGTATTATGGAGAACGCATGGGAAATTGTCAAAACAGGAGTCCATTTTTTCTTTGACCATCTGCTGATTTGGAATATGCTGTTTGCGACCATCATTGTTTTTTTCCAGCGAAGAGACCCCAAAAGCGTCTGGGCGTGGCTTTTGCTTTTGTACTTCGTGCCGGTGGTAGGCTTTGTCTTTTATCTGCTGGCGGGGCAGGATATGCACAAGCGGAAAATGTTTAAGGCAAAGGAAGTGGAGGACCATTTAAGCGAGGCAATCCGGCAGCAGGAGTACCAGCTGAAAACAGGGGATTCCTCGGAACTGGACGAAAATATCAGAGGGTACAGGGATTTAATTACCTATAATATGGAAACATCCTCCGCTATTTTGATGGAGGATAACGATATTGATGTTTTCACAAACGGAAACGACAAGTTCACAGCGCTAAAAGAAGATTTGCGAAACGCAGAGCATTTTATCCACCTCCAGTATTACATTATCAAAAACGATGTCCTTTTTAATGAAATCAAGGACATACTTGTGGAAAAGGCAAAAGAGGGTGTGGAAGTGCGGGTGCTCTTTGATGCCATGGGCTGCCGGAGCGTCCGCCACAAGTACTGGAAAGAGTTAAGGGCAAAGGGCGTAAAGACGGCGGAGTTTTTCCCGGCAATGTTCGGCTGGCTGCAGCTTCGTATCAACTACCGCAACCACCGCAAAATTGTGGTGATTGATAACCGGGTGGCATATGTGGGCGGCTACAATATCGGCAAGGAATATATCGGTCTGGATAAAAAGTTCGGTCACTGGCGGGATACCCATTTAAGGATTCGGGGAAGCGCGGTGCTGGGGCTGCAGATTCGCTTTATTCTGGACTGGAATTACACTGCGGGTGAAAATCTGCTGCAGAATGCAAGCCTTTTGGAGGGGAATGTCCCCGGAACGAGGGATTTCTGTAAGATGCAGATTATCAGCAGCGGACCGGATAATACGACAGAGCAGATTCGGGACAACTATTTGCGGCTGATTACGAAGGCGGAGAAATCCATTTACATTCAGACCCCGTATTTTATACCGGATGAGGCGCTTCTCAACGCACTGAAAATTGCGGTTCATTCCGGAATTGAGGTCAATATTATGATTCCCTGCATGCCGGATCACCCCTTTGTGTACTGGGCAACCTATTCCTATGTGGGCGATATGGTGATGGCGGGGGCAAACTGCTATACCTACAATGACGGTTTCCTCCACAGCAAGGGAATTATTGTGGACGGAAAAGTATTCTGTTACGGTACGGCAAATATGGACATCCGCAGTTTTGCCCTGAACTTTGAGGTCAACGCAGTGGTGTATAATCAGAAAAAGGCTCACGAAATGGAAGAGATTTTCCGCGAGGATTTGAAGCACTGTACACAGATTACCAGAGACGTCTATGTGGTGCGTCCTCTGTGGCTGCGCTTAAAGGAGCAGGTGTGCAGACTTTTGTCTCCGTTACTGTGACAGAACGGGGCAAGAGTTGCCTTTATGGCGAATTTGTGGTATAAAGTGTATTGTGAATGATGCAAAGAAGGATTGCAATTTATTGTTTCTATAGAGAATCTGTAGGAAATCAGTAAAGGAAAAGAATTGGAAATCAGAATGGAGAGTAAAATGAAAAAGAAAATTGCACTGGTTATGGCAGCAATGTTGGCTGCAGGAGTTTTGGGCGGCTGCGGCAGCAAGGATGCCAATAAGACAGACGATAGTACGGTACTGAAAGATATGGCAGTGGAAAAATATGTGACACTTGGAGAATACAAGGGACTGGAAGTGACGGTGGACGCTCCGGTTGTGGACCAGAGTCAGGTGGATGCACTGGTGAGCAGCGCATACAGCCAGTATGTTACCGCAGAGGACGGCGGAATCACCGACAGAGCAGTGGAAGTGGGAGATACCGTTAATATTGATTACGAAGGCAAAAAGGACGGCGTTGCTTTTCAGGGCGGAACCGCACAGGGATATAATCTGACCATCGGTTCCGGACAGTTTATCGACGGATTCGAGGACGGACTGGTGGGAGTTATGCCCGGTGAGACTGTGGATTTGAACCTGACATTCCCGGAAGGTTATAAACAATCATCCGATTTGGCAGGACAGGCTGTTGTATTTACCGTAACCGTAAACTATATTGTTTCCACGGAAATGAGCGACGATGTTATTGCTGCTATGGGTATTGACGGCGTAAATACGGTGGATGAATTCAGACAGTATGCCTATGATTATCTGGAATCCAATGTGAAGTATAATTATGACAGTCAGGTACAGAATGAAGTGATGAATGCGTTTATGGCAAACTGCGTGTTCAGCGAGGTACCTGGGAAGCTGGCAGAGAATTATGAAGCGGTTATCCGTGACAATGTCATGCAGCAGGCGGAGAGCTACGGCATGGAGGCAGAAACCTATGTCCAGCAGGCATACAACGAGGATTTGGAGACATGGGTAAAAGAATCCGCTACGGAAGCTGCAAAGCAGAATATCGCTTTTCAGGCAGTGGCAAATGCAGAAAATTTAGGTGTGGATGACGAGGAACTGAATACTACCATGCAGGAGTATGCGACCAATGCCGGATATGAGACCGTGGAGGAATTTATCGGTGAAAACTCCATCGAGGATTACAGGGATTATCTGATGTATCAGAAGGTAATGGATTTCCTGGTACAGAATGCCGTTGTAAATAATTAATAAAAGGTGTATCAGCACGGATTAAAAATAGGGCACGCCGTTGCGTGCAAGGAAAGGTATGGTAGGAAAGATGAATTTGACAGACATCAGAGATTTGTATCGGGAGAAGGATAAATATATTGGAAAGGAAGTAACCGTGGGAGGCTGGGTCAGAAGCAACCGTGACTCCAAGAATTTCGGATTTTTAGTGATTAACGACGGTACTTTTTTTGAGCCGCTGCAGGTAGTGTACGGTGACAAGCTGGATAATTTTGACGAACTGTGCAAGATGAATGTAGGCGCAGCGCTGATTGTCCGGGGAACCATTGTGGAGACTCCGCAGGCAAAGCAGCCTTTTGAAATGCAGGCAGAGGAGGTACTGGTGGAGGGTGTGTCCACAGCGGATTATCCTTTGCAGAAAAAGCGCCATTCCTTTGAATATCTGAGAACCATTTCCCATTTAAGACCCAGAACCAACACCTTTCAGGCAGTGTTCCGTGTGCGTTCCCTGATTGCGTATGCCATTCATACCTTTTTTATGGAGAGAGGCTTTGTGTATGTGCACACTCCGCTGATTACCGGAAGTGACTGCGAGGGCGCCGGGGAGATGTTTCAGGTGACAACCCTTGATTTGAACAATGTGCCCAAGACCGAGGACGGAAAGGTGGACTACACGCAGGATTTCTTCGGAAAACCGACTAACCTGACCGTGAGCGGACAGTTGAACGTAGAAACTTACGCCTTTGCATTTAAGAACGTATATACCTTCGGACCTACTTTCCGTGCAGAAAATTCCAACACCACCAGGCATGCGGCAGAGTTCTGGATGATTGAGCCGGAAATGGCGTTTGCGGATTTGACGGATGACATGGTGTTGGCAGAGAGCATGTTAAAATATGTGATTCGCTATGTGCTGGAAAATGCACCGGAGGAGATGGCATTCTTTAACCAGTTTGTGGATAAGGGACTGATTGAAAGATTACAGCATGTGGTAAATTCCGATTTCGGTCATGTGACCTACACGGAAGCCATTGAAATTCTGGAAAAACACAATGACGAGTTTGATTATAAGGTATTCTGGGGCTGTGATTTGCAGACCGAGCATGAGAGATACCTGACGGAGAAGGAATTTAAGCGTCCTGTATTTGTGACGGATTATCCCAAGGAGATTAAAGCGTTTTACATGAAATTAAACGATGACGGCAAGACGGTTGCCGCTATGGACTGTCTGGTTCCCGGAATCGGTGAAATCATCGGCGGAAGCCAGCGCGAGGATAAGCTGGAAGTGCTGGAGCAGAGAATGGAGGAGCTGGGACTGAACAAAGAGGATTACGGTTTCTACCTTGATCTTCGCAAGTACGGTTCTGTCAGACATGCCGGATTCGGACTGGGCTTTGAAAGATGCGTAATGTACCTTACCGGAATGGGCAATATCCGCGACGTCATTCCGTTCCCCAGAACCGTAAATAACTGCGATTTATAATCGGATACAAACTGCGGAAAGTACGCAGCAACGGAAGGGACATATTCGAGAGAGTATGTCTTTTTCTGATGGGTAATATTTTCCAAAACATTAAGGATTTTTGGGGTGAAAAATCGGGTCAGATATGGTATTCTGTAACTATGAAAAAACGAATGAAAAAATTATTGAATTTAATATTGGTGATAAGCCTTACGGTAGCGGCGGCGGGACCTGCCGTGCAGGAGAGTATCACGGTATCTGCGATTACGACCAAGGAATTGCAGGATCAGATTAAAAACCATCAGGAACAGATAAACGATATTAACTCCAAGGTCAATTCCCTTTCGGACGAGCAGGCATTGCTGGAGGAAAAGATTGAGGACTTGAATTCCGAGATTATCAATACCATGACCAGTATCGGCATGAAAGAGGATGAGATTCAGGCAAAAGAAGTGGAAATAGCCGACAAGCAGGTGGAGATTGACCAGACGGAGGCAGAGTACGAGGCGGCAAAGCTGCGGGAGGAACAGCAGCATCAGGCAATGCTGGTGCGAATACGAAATATGTACGAAAACGGCAATGCCACCTATCTGGGATTGTTTCTGGAGGGAAACGGTCTGGCGGATATGCTCAACCGCATGGATTATATTGAAAAGGTTTATGAGTACGACCGGTTGAAACTGGAGGAGTACGAGGCTACCAAGAATCAGGTGCATGATTTATGGGATCAGCTGGTGGCAGAGAAGGATTTGCTGCAGGGAGATAAAGACCAGTTAGAGCAGGATAAGGCAGACTTGCAGAATCAGAAGACGAATCTGGATACCATGCTGGCACAGAAGAAAAAGGAATCCGCCAACTATGACGCAGAGATAAAGAAGTATAAACAGGAGGCGTCCGTGGCAAAGAAGCTGCTGCAGCAGGAACAGCAGCAGTTGAAACAACTGCAGGCACAGCAGAACCGGGGAAATACAACGGCGGCAAACGGAAACTATGCCACAACGGATTATACGTCCACCATTGACAATGCGTCGGGCAGTGACCTGGGCAAAAAAGTGGCAAAATATGCCTGCCAGTATATCGGAAATCCCTATGTGTCGGGAGGAACCAGTCTTACCAACGGTGCGGACTGCTCCGGATTTACTTTCCGTGTATACAGTGATTTCGGATACCGGCTGCCCCGTACATCCTACGAGCAGAGAAGTGCCGGTACCGGCGTGGATTACAGCAATGCGCAGCCGGGAGATTTGATTTGCTATGAAGGTCATGTGGCGCTCTATATCGGCGGCGGTCTGATTGTTCATGCCAGCAGCGCAAAGACCGGTATTAAAGTCAGCAAAGCCAATTATCGGACCATTCTGGCGGTAAGGCGCATTATTTAGCGGCGGGGGTGACTATGGAAGGCACGGGAAAGATACGTCAGCACCTTAGAATTTCCGGAAGCGTGCAGGGAGTGGGATTCCGATACCGGGCACAGCAGGCAGCGGGAATGTTGGGAGTGACCGGCTGGGTGAAAAACAACTGGGACGATACCGTTGAGATGGAGGCACAGGGAAGCCGTGAGCAGATTGATGATTTACTCACCATGGTAAACCGCGGCACCTATGTGGAAATAGAAAGAATAGACAGAAAGAATATCCCGTTGGAGGAACACGAAACTGGGTTCCGCGTGAGGGATTGAGGCAGAGAGATGTTGGAATTACAAAAAGGAAGACCGGCGAATACGGACGGACGATTGGAAAAAGAAATCAGAGTTTATGATTTACTGGATTCGCTGGGAATAGAGTATCAGCGGATTGACCATGAGGCGGCATACACCATGGAGGCATGCGCCGAGATTGACAAAGCATTGGTTGGTGCGGTCATCTGTAAAAATCTGTTTTTATGCAACAGGCAGAAGACCCAGTTTTATCTGTTGATGATACCGGGAGACAAAACTTTTAAGACAAAGGAATTATCCCACCAGATAGGAAGTGCAAGACTTTCCTTTGCGGACGCGGAGGATATGGAAAAATATCTGGATATTACCCCCGGTGCGGTCAGCGTTATGGGACTTATGAATGATACGGAAAATGCGGTGAGACTGTTGGTGGATGAAGATATTTTGAAGGGTGAGTTTCTTGGATGCCATCCCTGCGTAAACACTTCCAGTCTGCGCCTGAAAGTGGCGGATGTCTTTGGCGCTTTCCTGCAGGCGGTACATCACGATATGACGGTTGTTACGCTTTTGGGGGAGGAGTAAGGAATGTTTAAATCAACTGTCAAAAAGTATTTTCCCACGTTTGCCGTTTTGTATGTGTTCTCCGTGGTGACGTATTTTATGCTGATGGCAAATCAACTGGTGAATTCCGAGGACGGAATGTGGGAGTACAGCTATTACAAGGCAGGAAAATGGTCTTTGTCCATCGGACGCTGGTTCTGGCTGTATCTGGACAGAGTGCGATTCGGTATCAGCACGGAGCCGGTTACCTCATTAATCACATTGGCTCTCTTTACGGTGGGCTTTCTTTTTATTATCGATTTATTTCAAATGGAAAAATCCAAAACAGGATATTTGGCGGGCGGGCTTTTTATCAGCAGCACGACAATCTGCATATCCCTTTCCTACCGCTTTATGTCGCCGACCTTTGGACTGGCGTTTCTGTTAAGCACGGCAGCAGTGTGGTTGGTGATGAATGTCAGTAAAAAGTATCTGGCAATCGCGGCGGGCGGAATCTGCGTGGCTCTTTCCATGGGACTGTATCAGGCTTATATCGGCTGTACCTGTATGGTGCTGGTGGCGTATTTTATGTACCGGCTGCAAAAAGAAGAAACCACATTTTCCGAGGTGATGTCACAGCTTGGGAAAGCGGCGGCAGCGGTTGTTACCGGCGGACTTTTGTATATCGGTATTCTGACGGTGCATTTGAAAGTTTTTCATCTGACCATGGCAGATTACAACGGCGGTGATACGTATTCGGTTTTAAACAGTATAAAATCCCTGCCGTTCAGTATCCGACACACTTACATGGTATTTAGCCGCTATTTTATCGAGAATTACTACAAGACAAATATGTTTCAGGACTGGTTTGTGTATCCGGTGATTTTGGCGCTGTTTGTTCTTATTTTCGGAATACAGCTGGTGCGGATTTGGAAAAAGAGCAAAAGCAAGGCGGTATTTTATATCGTGATGGTTCTGTGTATCCCGGTTGCCGCAAGTGCGGTACTTTTGATTGCCACGGCGGCTTGGACCAGTCTGCAGATGACGGCGGCGCTTGCACTTTGCATACCGGTTCTGGTGTGTGCGGAGTCTGAACTGTCCATTTTCCGTAAAAAGATTCCGCAGACGGTGCTCGGTGTTCTGGCGGCAGTTTTGCTGTACGGAAACTTTTATCAGGTACAGGTAGACCAGTATGCCATGCTGGAGGGTAAGAACGCTACCGTTACCATGACACAGGACATGATTCATTCTTTGCAGGAAAAGGATTTGCTGGGGAGTGAATACAAGTATTGCATGATTGGCTCTCCAGCGGGAAACGAGTTATTTTATAACTCCGATTTCTATGAGAAAGCCAATACTTATGCTAGATTCGGCAGCTTAAGCAGCGATAATTCCTATAACCGCCGTTTCTGGCAGAGCGTATTTTATAATCTTTGCGGGATAAATATGAATATTGCAACCTCCCCGGAGTACGGGAAGGCGCTAACCGGAATTGACCTTCAGGCTATGCCTGCATATCCGCATGACGGATATATTATAGAGAAGGATGATTTCGTTATTATCAAGGTTTCGGAGTAGAGAAACCGGTGATTTTTAACAGTAGATGATTTGCAATTCTCCAAGGCTGACACTGCCGGTGAGGAGAATTGTATGTCGTCCGTCCGGTTGATTTTGATTTTTTTCTGACACTTCACCGAGCATGACGTTTATCTGATTGTCCACCGCCCATGTTCTGGGGATAAAAATCTCGGTCTCCCCGAAGGAATTGTTTACGGTAATGGATGCCTCCGCACCCTGCATCATGGCATTGTCAAAATATACTTTCAATTCTCCAAAGGAATTTTCCAGTGTAGCTGACTTGAAATTATCGGTACTCACATACTTGCTGGTGGCACCGAATGTGTTCTTAAACATCAGCATTTCTCCGGTCACCTGTTCCACATTTTCTCCAAAAGCGGTGTCATACACATGCTCACCTTTGGCGTTGTGATATTGATTGGAGGTGCAGTGCTGCTTTGCCCAGTCACTGTGTTTCGTGGCGCGGTTTGCTTTGCGCTTTGCCGTCCACTTGCCAAACAGCAGATAGAAGGCGATGGTGAGAAGCAGCGCGGCGAGCAGAAGCGGGAACGGCGTGATGGCTTCGATATGCAGCTGCGGTGCATAAAGGATTCCGAGCACGGCAAGGGAGAAAAACAAGCCGAAAAATTCGATATGCCACAGGCTTATCAGTGCAACCGCTCCGAACAAAATGGAGAGTGCCATTTTAAAGGTAAGGGTAGGCAGAAGTCCGAGTCCGCCGCCGATAATCAGTGCTGCAATTCCAATCAGTACGAGTGCCCATATAATTTGTCCTTTTTTCATTCTTTTATCCTCTTTTCTTCTAATTTACATTTCAACGGTTTGTAATACATTCTGGAAACATATACCTGTTTGTGACTGTTCCGAAACTGCACAACACTGGAGGCGGAAAGGTTCCGCGTTATGGAGTATACCTGTCCGGTGTTCAAAATAGCGGATTTGGACGCCCGCATAAAGTGCCCCGGAAGCAATTCTTCCAGTTCGTACAGCTTATAGTTGGTCTGGTAAATGTCGTCCTTGGTATGAACCTGAATGGTTCCCCCGTCCGTCTCAAAAAACAAAATATCCGCAATGGGCAGGTAAAACGCGGAGTCTCCTTTGTAAAAGACGAATTGTTGATTTCCTTTTGCCACCTCTGTCAGTACCTGCTGCAGCCGTTTCACCGTATCGTCCAGTTCCCGGCATTGAATTTTGACCAGCGTTTCTTCAATGGTGTCGTCACATTCAATTTGTATCTTCATGGTTTCCTTTAAACTTTCTCTGTGCACAAGTAATTTTGTTTATAGTTTATTTTATATGATATTTTCCCGCGGTTGTAAACTGTTTTGGGGTAAGTGGTTGAAATGCTGGGGTAAGATGCAGGGATGGGGAGGTGAAAATGCGGAAAGCATTGCAATCAAAGAAATGGTATGTTACCGTAAATCTATGTAAGTGTTGTTTTGGATAATAGTGGAAGAGATGAGGAATAACAGAAAATGCAGCAAGAAAAGGGTGAAGATAGGACAATTTATACTTTTAACAATAGTGGATATATTGGAAATTCTGTAATAAAAGATTATCTGCACATATCAGATGATGCAATGTATCAAATGATTTGGAAGGAAGTTAACGTGTTACATAGAAGGCTGAAGATGAAAAATATAGCATATCAGGAATTGAAAGGGGCACTGGTTCCAAATCAGGACAAGGACAAATATGAAATCTGCTTTGTTATAGACAAGGGGCAAGTGCCGTCTTCCTCTTATGGATTTTACATATTTGAGCGCCTTATTCCACTTTTGGATAAAAAAGTACATACAGCATTTTGCATGGAGATTATATACCTATTGTGGATGATGGAAGTAAGAATATGCAAATGATGCTTAAAAAGGTACCGGAGGAGAATTTGTGCCGGTATAATAATTCGTTTTATCAGCATTGCGGACAGTACTATTTAATTTATATTAACCGATTGTCAAAGAATCAGCGTGACATGATAGTGGAGGCGTTAAAAGGTTATGACTGGTTCACCGGATATGTAGACACTACATATAGTTCTCTTTTCAAGCTGCTTATTTCAGATATACTGCCACAGTTGGTAATAAAATATAAAGGGCAGGTGATTGGACCACATATGGAAGATTGTGACGATGATAAAAATGTGAACATGACAGGGTATCCCTTTTAAGAGAACGGGTTTCAATATGTAAGTATCAATGAAAGCAGTTATGCCCCTTTCTTGAGTTATAAGATAGAGGGAGGCTATGCGGAACAAGAAGATGGTGCGCTTCTCTGCAATGTATGCGTCGAAATGAAAACAGTCAATGAAAATATGCGGAAAGCAATGGTTGCCCTGAAATACATACCGGACAGTGGAGAGGTGCAAGTGGTAACTGTAACATAATAGAAGGTGTACCGGGAAAGAATACGGGGTAATATTTGAGGCAGATTAGGCAAAAAAGGAACGAGCAAGCCACTGCAATCAGAGTGGTGGAACCCCGTTCCTTGAGCAAGATAATAGCAAGAGATTGTTTAAATGTCAAGAACGATGTAAAAAGCAGTAATAATTCTACAGTTGAGAAATTTTAAATAGAGATATGTGTATTGCTATAAAGATGCATAGTGCATTCAGAAAGGAAGTGATACCATGGTGCCGTTTGCGACAGTAGGCACAACAGAGACTGTTATCAGAGTGTTGAAAGATAGGATGTATTGGCAGGCGATTCTTCGGAAAATGAATAAAATAAATAGGTAACCATAATCGGGTCATAACCCCTCAGAATGCCTCATACAATGTAAAAAAGCATTCTGAGGGGTTTTCCTTTGAAGGAGTATATTGAAGAACGTGCTATGGGGATAGCCAATTACATTATTGACCACAATGCCACAGTGCGTCAGACGGCAAAGGCATTCGGGGTAAGCAAAAGCACGGTACATAAGGACGTAACCGAAAGACTGATGCAAATCAATCCGGCGCTTGCCAAACAGGCACGCAAGGTTCTGGATGTGAATAAATCAGAGAGACATATCCGAGGCGGACTGGCTACAAAGGAAAAGTATTTAAAACAGCACGGGTAACATGATTGACAGAAAAACAGGTCACTCAGGGGAAAGACATTCCGGGTGACCTGCCGATTCACAAAGATTTTTATTTACAAAACGGTGATGTGGGTTCCTTTACATAGAAGGAAAAGGTGCCGGTATTGATAAGTTTATCATTATCATCGCTGCAGGAAAATTGGACAACGATAATGGTTCGGCCTCTTTTGATGACATTTGCGTCATAAGTAATATAGTCCGTATTTCGACCGGCTCGGAGGTACTGCATATTGGCGTCTATGGTGGTGACGTAATTTCCATAGGTGATGGCGGCGAGACCGCAGAAGGTGTCGGTAGCAGCATAGAGAGCACCGCCGTGATAATCACCGTACATATTTTGAAACCGTGCGTCGAAAGGAATCCGTCCGCGGACATGCCCTTCAGACACGGATAACACTTCCAAACCCAACAATTTGCAAAAGGGATTTCGCTCTAATAATTTCTGAAAATCTGATAAATCCATAACTATCCATCCTTATAACATTGATATTATGAAGCGGGGCAACAACGGCAGCCGATTTTTGTAAAAGCTATACACTTGTAGTATAGCACAAGTATATCAATGGAAACAGAACAACTTTCTGCGCAGACAAAATACCTTTTTGTGCCTAACTTTTTATGGTTGAATTTGATAAGGACATTGCCCCTTTTCGCTGGCAAAATGAAATTGCTGAAGTATCAGGAACAAGAATGGTAAAAGCATCAGAACAAAATATTACGAAAAAAAGAACATTGAAGATACAGAAACACAACCAGTACGGTGAAGATACTAGAATACAACAAGAACTGTGAAGATGCAGAAACATAACAAGTACGGTAAAGATACCGGAACACAGTATGTACCGCAAAACCTCCGAAAACAACAATAATTGATTAATTCCGGGTACAATGTTATAGTAACCGTAACAAGGTTGAGAAAGGCTGCGTAAAACATATGGACAATCGAACCGGTAACGCAGAAAAAATCAGTGCATTGGCGGCACAGATACTGAGGCTTGCACATGACGACATTCTGATTCATCTGCGTTTTTTCGACACGGCACTGGCGGGACTGCCCCTGCAGGAAAAACCGAATATCGGATGCTTTGCAACGGATGGCGCAAAATGCTATTATGACCCGGTTTTTGTTTTGCAAAAATACCGGGAGCAGCCGGAGTATATTACCCGCTGTTATCTGCATCTGTTGTTGCATTGCATTTTTATGCACGGTTTTCAGTACAATAAGCTGGAGGCGGAAAACTGGGATTTGGCAGCAGACATTGCAGTGGAGAACGTGATATTGGATATGAAACTGCCGGGAATTGCGCTGGAGCAGGATGCGGAACTAGCCGGAAAACTGCGGGTTTTAAAGGAGGATGCAGGGGCGCTTACGGCGGAGCGCATTTACCGGTATATGAAAAATAACCTGCTCACCCCAATGGCACGGAGTGAATGGAATAGGCTGGTTTACCGGGATGAGCACAGGCTCTGGAAGCCGGCCGAGCAGTTGGAGATAACCGAAGAGCAGTGGAAAAAAATCAGTGAGCGTATCAAGGCGGATTTAAAGTCCTTTACTAAAATGAAATCCGGAGGGGAAAGTCTTCAAAAAAATTTAGAAGAGACGACCAGAGATAAATATGACTATGGAGAAATACTGCGGCGTTTTACCGTCACCGGGGAAGATATTACGGTGAACGATGAAGAATTTGATTATATTTACTATACCTATGGTTTGGAGCATTACGGCAATCTGCCATTAATTGAACCGCTGGAATATAAGGAAACCACGAAGGTGAGGGAGTTTGTGATTGCCATTGACACCTCTGCTTCCTGCAGAGGGCCGGTGGTGAGGGGATTTTTGCGAAAAACTTATTCCATGCTGAAATCTTCGGAGAACTTTTTTCATAAGGTAAACATTCACATTCTCCAGTGCGACAATCAGGTGCAAAGTGATACGAAAGTGACCAGTGATGAGGAGTTTGAGACATTTATGCAGTATGGAAAACTGGCGGGTTTCGGCGCAACGGATTTCCGCCCTGCTTTTCAGTATGTGGAGAAACTGCGGCAGCAGGGAGAATTTGAAAACCTGAAAGGACTTATTTATTTTACGGACGGTTACGGTATTTATCCGTCCAAAATGCCGGATTATGACGTGATATTTGCATTTCTCGGAGAGGATGAGCACCGGGCACCGGTGCCGGTATGGAGCATGAAAGTGGTGCTGGAAGAGGAAGAGTTGGAGGAAAAGAACGGATGAATATAAAACAGGCAAAGGAATATATTAAAAATTCCGTGAACCTTTATCTGAAGAAGGATGAATTTGGAGAGTACAGGGTTCCCGTGGCGCGGCAGAGACCGATTTTTCTGTTAGGCGCCCCCGGAATCGGTAAAACCGCCATTATGGAGCAGATTGCACAGGAACTGGGGATTGCGCTGGTATCTTATTCCATGACCCATCACACAAGGCAGTCAGCGCTGGGACTTCCGTTTATCACGAAGAAAACATACGGCGGTAAAGAAGTGAATGTCTCGGAATATACCATGAGTGAAATCATAGCTTCTGTTTATGACACCATGGAGGAGAGCGGCATGAAGGAGGGGATTCTGTTTCTGGATGAGATTAACTGTGTATCCGAGACTCTGGCCCCGTCCATGCTCCAGTTTTTGCAGTATAAGGTATTCGGCAGACACCGGGTGCCGGACGGCTGGGTGATTGTAACTGCCGGAAATCCGCCGGAGTACAATAAATCCGTGCGGGAGTTCGATGTGGTGACGTATGACCGCCTGAAAGTGCTGGCGGTAGAGCCGGACTACCGCATCTGGAAAGAGTATGCGTTGGAAAGGCGGATTCATAACGCCATTGTCAATTATCTGGATTTGAAAAAAGAGCATTTTTATTGTATGGAAATGACACCCTCCGGCAGAAGTTATGTGACCGCAAGAGGGTGGGAGGATTTGTCGGAAATCCTTTCGCTTTACGAGGAGGAACAGCTTCCGGTGGAGGAATCTTTGGTGGCGCAGTATCTGCACAATGACAGAGTGGTAAAGGAATTTACCGCATACTATGACCTCTATAATAAGTACAAAAAAGATTACCGAATCGGGGAGATTCTGGAAGGAGAGGCGTCCCCGCAGGCGATTGCCCGTGCAAAGGCAGCCGCATTTGATGAGAGGTTGTCGTTGCTTGGTATGCTGCTTGACAGAGTGTTAGCGGACATGAAGGATGTCATGGACGAGGGAGCATTTTTGTCGGATTTAAAAAATCCGTTGAAGGCGCTGAAAACGGCAGCCACGACGGAAAAGGGCGCAAGGGTGGAGCAGATAATCGGTTTACTGGAAAAGCAGTCGGAGGGACGAAAGAAACTGTTAGAATCCCTGCAGAGTGCCAATTCCCTCTCAGGTGATGAGAAAAAACGTCACCGGAAAGTGGTTCGGTTTTTGGAGGATGGCAGGAAGGAACTGTTTGTCAGCGAGGTGACAGAGGGAGAGGCAGCCTTTGCTTTTCTGAAAGAGCGCTACGACAGGCAGGTGGCAAAGCTGCGGCAGAGGACGGAGGCTGTGAAAGAGGAGCTTCACAATCTGTTTTCCTTTGCGGAGGAGGCATTTGCGGAAGGCAATGAAATGCTGATACTGGTAACGGAACTGACAGTCAATATGGCAGCGGCACAGTTTATTGCAACGTTCGGAAGCCCTGACTACCAACGCCACAACAAAGAGATGATGCTCAGCGAGCGAAAAGAGGATATAAAATCCCAGATCGCGGAATTAGGATTGGAATAATATGCAGGAAAAGGAATGGAACATTGCAGGCGGCAGTCTGCGTTATGCAGAGAACAGAGGACAAATAGAAATCACCGGGTGGCAGGGAACAGCAGGCGAAGTGACCGTGCCGGAAGCGATAGAGGGACTGCCCGTAACGACCATAGGGAAAAAGGCTTTTTTGAGTAAAAAGAATCTGCGGAAGGTGAGTCTGCCGGAAACTATCCGGGAGATTGGCGACTGGGCGTTTGCTTACTGTGACAGTCTGGCGCAGGTTGCTTTGGGCAGTTGGAAGATAACTTTCGGAAAAGCGGTATTTTTGGAGTGCGGCAGTCTGCGGCTTTTAACGATAGCAGGAAAGTCGGAAACCGTGGCGGCGCTTTTAGCGTCGGCGGTATGGGCGGCAGGCGCTTATTATCTGTTGTCGGTGGAGGAAGCCGGAAACAGGGAGTGGTTTTCCAAGTGGGACGCCAGAATGTTGGCGGTTTTGCGCGGAGCGGATGACGAGGGATATTCCAGACAGGTGCTCTGCGGGGAGGAGGACTACGGCAGTACGGATTTGGAGGCATTCCGCTCGGAGCAGAGAAAGAAAAAGGTGCGTCTGCTTTTTCTGCGCCTGTTATATCCGGATTACCTGGATTCGGAAACAGAGGCGGAGATGCGGGAGTATCTGAAAGCGCATACAAAAGGCCGCACGGCGGAAGAAACATGGCAGGTCGTTTTAAAAGAGCATGGAAACGATAAGACGTATTATGAACTTTTCACAGAACTTGGCTGTGTCAGTGAGGAAAATTTTAACGGGCTGATAGACGACATCGGGGAAGATTATCCCGAAATGAAAGCCTACCTGATGCGCTATAAAGCACAACAGATAGGCTATACGGATTTCTTTGCTGACCTTGATTTTTGATGCAGGTACAAGGTCTTGGAAAAAGGTTAAGTTAACTTATTTTGTTACCGGAATGGAATGAACGATTCTTCTATACAATTTCCAAAGGATAACTGCCGGAAAACTTACTGTCAGATATACGGTAGACAAAATACCTGCTGCCCCACCGATGATTGCTATAATTAAAACCAAAGGACTCATAAAAAATACCACCTTTCACTTTCGTCTCGTTTTTTACACACGACAATCATAAAACTTTTTTATGCCGGGAGAAACGGGTGTAAAGAAGTCTTAACGGAAAGAAAGAAAATTTTAGCAACTTATTAACATGGATTAACACACTTATTTTTACTTTGGAATTGTCGTTGCGATTCTAAACGTTTTGAGGTATACTGAATGAAATGGAAAAATGATTCCACATTATGGTATAAGGAGAATGGACTATGACGCTGGAACAGGCAAAGGAAAAGATTGCAAAATATGGCCAGGAACATGTACTGAAATATTACGATGAAATTTCTGCAGAAGAGAAACAGACGCTGCTTGGGCAGATTGAGGCTGTGGACATGAGCATACTGGAATCCTGCAAACATAGAGAGGAACTGGTGCGGAAGGGAGTTATCACTCCGCTGGCAGCGATGCAGTTGGATGAAATCGAGGCAAACAAGGAAAGCTTCACGGCTACCGGACTGGAAGAAATCCGTCAGGGCAGAGTCGGTGCGGTATTACTTGCGGGCGGAATGGGTACCCGCCTCGGCTCTGACAACCCGAAGGGCATGTACAATGTAGGAGTGACCAGAGAACTCTATATTTTTGAGTGTTTGTTTAATAATCTCATGGACGTGGTAAAACAGGCAGGCGCATGGGTGCATATGTTTATCATGACTAGTGATAAAAATAACGACGTTACGGTTGCCTTTTTGAAAGAACATAAATATTTCGGCTACAACGAGGAGTATGTGCATTTCTTTGAACAGGAAATGGCGGTTGCTACCGATTACGAGGGCAAAATCTATTTAGAGGAGAAGGGCAAACTGTCCACCTCCCCTAACGGTAACGGCGGCTGGTTTGTATCCATGAAATCAGCCGGGCTTTTGGATTTGGTGCATAAAGAAGGCATTGAATGGATTAACGTATTTTCCGTGGATAATGTATTGCAGAGAATCGCTGACCCTTGCTTTATCGGAGCTACCATTCAGCGCAACTGCTCTGTCGGCTCCAAGGTGGTGCGCAAGAGTTCCCCGGATGAGAAAGTAGGAGTGATGTGCCTTGAGGACGGCAAGCCCTCCATCGTGGAATATTACGAGCTGACAGATGAAATGAAGAACGCAAAGGATGAAAAGGGCGATCCTGCATATAACTTTGGCGTTATTTTGAATTATCTGTTCAAAGAGAAGGATTTGGAAAAAATCATAGAGAACAACCTGCCGCTTCATGTGGTGGAGAAAAAGATTCCTTATATGAATGAAGCGGGAGAACTGGTGAAGCCGGAGACTCCGAATGGCTATAAATACGAGACTCTGGTGCTGGATATGATTCACCAGATGGATAACTGCCTGCCCTTTGAGGTAGTCAGAGGAAAAGAATTTGCGCCGATTAAAAATAAAGAAGGTGTGGATTCCGTGGACACTGCAAGAGTTTTTTTGCAGGAAAACGGTGTAGTGCTGTAAAAAGCAGATTGGAGGAGAATATGAAAATACTGGTAACAGGCGGAGCCGGGTTTATCGGCAGCCATACGGTAGTAGAACTGCAGAACACAGGGTATGACGTGGTGGTGCTGGACAATCTGTGCAATTCCAGTGAGAAATCCTTGGAGCGTGTGGCGGCAATCACCGGCAAGAAAGTTCCTTTCTACAAGGCAGACATTCTCGACAGGGAAGCACTGGAAGATATTTTCTCTAAAGAGGATATAGATGCAGTGATTCATTTTGCCGGACTGAAAGCAGTGGGCGAGTCCGTGAAAAAGCCTTGGGAATATTATGAAAATAATATCGCCGGTACATTGACCTTGTTGGATGTGATGAGAAAACATGGCGTGAAAAACATTATTTTCTCTTCCAGCTCCACAGTATACGGAGACCCCCAAACCATTCCCATTACAGAGGAATGCCCGAAGGGACAGTGCACCAACCCTTATGGCTGGACCAAGTCTATGTTAGAGCAGATTATGATGGATATTCAGAAAGCAGATCCGGAATGGAATGTGATTCTGCTTCGCTATTTCAATCCTATCGGAGCGCATCCCAGCGGAACCATGGGTGAAAATCCCAACGGTATTCCCAACAACCTGATGCCCTATATTACACAGGTGGCAGTCGGAAAGTTGAAAGAACTGGGTGTGTTCGGTGACGATTATGATACGCCGGACGGAACCGGAGTGCGCGATTACATACATGTGGTTGACCTTGCGCTCGGTCATGTGGCAGCGCTCAAAAAGATAAAAGAAAATGCCGGATTAAAGATTTACAATTTGGGAACCGGCGTTGGATACAGCGTACTGGACATTGTGAAAAACTTTGAGGAAGCAACCGGAGTGAAGATTCCTTATGTGATTAAGCCCAGACGTGCCGGAGATATTGCCATGAATTATGCGGACGCATCCAAGGCAAAGGAAGAGCTTGGATGGGAGGCAAAATACACTATCCGTGATATGTGTGCTGATTCCTGGAGATGGCAGAAGAATAATCCCAACGGATACGAGGATTAAAAAGAACAAGCCGTATAGCCTCTGTTTTCCGCCCGAACCGCTAAAAAAGCGGTCGGGCGGAGCAGGGGCTTTTTTATACGAAATATTATTGTGGACATCGGGCAGTGACAGTGCAGGCAAAGAACAGGTTCGGCAGAGCAAAATCGGCAGAACCGGATGAAGTAGGGGTTAGTAGTATGCCAAAGCGAAAGAAAAATTTGAATACCATTTACATATCGGAGAGATTACAGGAGGGGCTTCGCCCCATTTCCCACTGCGCGCTTACCACGGTGGTGGCACCGATGGGTTATGGAAAGACAACGGCAGTGAACTGGTATCTGGGGGAAAGGGCAAGGACGGAGGATGCGCAGATTGTCCGTATCAGCGTGTATTCGGATAACTTTGCGATTTTCTGGAAAAGTGTACAGAATGCGTTTGCCCATGCGGGATTTGACTTTTTGTGCAATTATCCCTGCCCCACGGACGAGGCGGGTGGGAGCCTTTTAACCGACGACCTGTGCCATGCGCTGGCGGGGGAGAAAAGCTGCTACATTTTTATAGATGATTTTCATCTGTTGACAGATGGACGGGTTGTGGGGTTTCTTTGTAACCTTGCGAATCGCATGCCGGAGAATGTGCACCTTATTGTGGCGAGCCGTGACCGGTTTCTTCCGGCGGCGGAAACTGTGCGGCTGGGCAGCAGAGTTTACCAGCTAGGCACGAAACAGCTTCGCCTGAACCATACGGAGCTTGCCGTGTATGCACACCAGTGTGGCGCTGAACTGACGGATGAGCAGACGACAAAGCTGTTACATTCCAGCGAGGGGTGGTTTTCCGCAATTTACCTGAATTTGCGAACCCTTTCGGAGCAGGGGGAACTGCCTGACCGTAATTCCGATATATATACCATGTTCACCACCGCCATGATTGACCCACTTTCCGCGTCTTTGAGAGAATTTCTTGCGGTTATGGGGCTTGCGGACGAATTTACGGTGGAGATGGCGCTCTTTGTCACACAAAATCCCAATGCAGAATGTTTGCTTGCAAAGCTGACAGGGCAGAACGCCTTTGTCAAATGTCTGCCGGACGGTGTGACGTTCCGATTTCATAATATGATGAAGGAGTGTGCGGAGCGTACCTTTTCCCAACTGAGCAGGGAGAAGCAGGCGGCGTACTGTGACCGCTATGGCGAATGGTATGAAAACAACCGGCAATATCTCCATGCAATGGCTTCCTACAGGCGGAGCGGAAATTATGCAGCGCTGCTACGCATTGTCCAAAAGGACGCCGGAATCTTACTTTCCTCCTTAAATTCCGCAAAAGTGCTGAAGGTGATGGAGGAATGTCCGGTTTCTGTGTTGAAAGAATATCCGCTGGCAATTCTGGTGCTTATGAGAAGTATGTTCAACTGGCATTTGATTCCCAAAATGCTGGAGTTGAAAGAACTGCTGATGGCGTCCATCGAAGAATCCCCGGATATGTCCCCGGCAGAGAGAGGAGATTTGCTGGGAGAGTGCGACCTCATTATGAGTTTTCTCATGTATAACGACATCAGTGCCATGAGCCGCCTGCACCGCAGCGCAAGCAGCCGGATGTCGCGCCCGGCAATCAGTATTCAAAAGAGCGGCGGCTGGACCTTTGGTTCGCCCTCTGTTCTTATGATGTTCCACCGCGAACCGGGAGTTCTCGAAAAAGAACTTGCCGAGATGGACGAGTGCATGCCCCATTATTACAAAATTACAAACGGACACGGGCAGGGCGCCGAAAAGATTATGCGGGCGGAGGCGGCGTTTGTGCAGGGACGCTTTGCGGACGCACAGATTGAACTGGAAAGCGCCTATGCCCGGATTGCGGGAAATGAGCAGGAAAATATGGCGCTTTGCTGTGATTTTCTGGCGTGGCGGCTTTCCCTCTGCCTTGATACGGAGCAGCGCTATACGTTTGAGGAACGCTATGCGGCGCTCCTGCAGCACCATAATGCCACATGGATTAATATTTTCAATGCCAGTTGCGCCTACTATTATGCGCTGCTATGTGTTACGGAAAAAATACCGGAGGTATTTCATGAGCACAGGCTATCTTCCCTCAATATACTGGCACCGGGCAGACCGATGACGGAAATGATTGAAAATCAGGTTTATCTGGCACAGGGCGCTTATGCCAAGGTGATAGGACGCAGTGAAGGACTGTTAGCCATGTGTGAAGCGCTTCATTACGGGCTGGTCGCTCTGCATGTGCGCATCCAGACTGCATCTGCATATGAAATGCTGGGAAAGCATGCCGAGGCGGGAGCATTTTTGGAGAGAGCGCTGAAAGATGCGGAACCGGATGATTTCCTTATGCCTTTTGCAGAAAACTACCCGTATCTGAAAGAACTACTGGAAAGCTGTGCTAATGGGCAGCGGGAAACATTTATCTGCCGGATTTTGCAGCTTGGCAGGGAATGTGAGGAGCGGCAGCAGGGCATGGCAAAACAGGACGTGCGTCCCGCAGCACTTGCCATGCTGACGGAACGGGAATATGAAATTGTACTGCTGATGAGGGAGAGGTTGAGCAACCGGGAGATTGCGGGCAGGCTGTTTCTCTCCGAGGGCAGTGTAAAACAGTACGTCAATCAGATTTACTCCAAACTGCATATTGAGGGAGATACCCGGACAAAGCGGCAGCGTCTGCTTGAACTGACCGCCGGCAGTTTCTAACCATTGGTTAATAGCTATCTTTTATAATCCACCGTACAATTAATGTTCGGTGGATTTTTTTGCCTAATAAGAGGGAAAGGAGGATACCTAAAAGGAAATATGAAAAATGAGGAGAAGAAAATGACAAAGAAAACATTACATTTTTTAACGCTGCTTGGCGTGTTGGTGACATTTGGCGCATTTGGTGCCGGCTGCGGCAGTCAGTATGTTTCACAGGACGCACCGGAAGTGGACGGCAGAATGGAGGAAATCATACAGCCGGAAGAAGACGGTGATTTCAGCGTCTATGAAGGAATCTGGCCGGCGGGTGAGCAGTATGACTATGATTATATTCAAATTGATGCGGACGGAAGCTGGTTACTTTATCAGGACGGAGATATCGTGAAGAGCGGTCAGCTTAGGTATGAGCCGGAATGGGAGAGCATTTACGCCTATGATGATGCGGACGGCTCCGGCTGCCAGTTCAGACTGGAGGATGACGGTGAACTCTACATTGGCGCTTACGGTTACTTTGATTATTATGATGACGGCTTGGGTGACAATTTCAATTATGAAAATGACGGTCTGGGTGATAATTTCAATTATGAAAATGACGGCTTGGGCGACAACATTAATTATGAAAATGATGGCTTAGGCGACAATTTCAATTATGAAAACGACGGTTTAGGTGACAATGTCAACTACGGGAACGACGGCAGGGGCGATGTTACTTATGATGAATATTCCCCCAACCCGGAACTGTATCAGGTGGATGTATCGCAGTTTGCCGGTACATGGTACTACGATGGCGACTATGCCGCTTCCACGTTCATTGACATTGACCGCTACGGAAACTGGAGCTACTACGAGCGGGCACAGGGCGAGGCTGAGGCAACGGAGATGGACTATGGAACGTTCACCTATTCTACCAGTGAAGCCAGCATTTATTATGCAAATTCGTCCGTGTATGGAAATGTATCGTACCGCGTGTTCGATTTTGACACCGGAATTCTTGTCTGGGACGATTACGGTACTTACGAGCGCATGGAGTAATGCCTGAAAGATTTGGAATCGAAGGTGGACTTGACATCTGAAAAAGGTGTTGGAGCCAAAACCGGGTTTGGCACACAAAGAGGATTTGGACATCCAAAAGGAATTTAACTTGAAAATATTTACATAATCAAGAGGGAGACTAACATGAAACATAGAAAAAGAAGTGTTGCGTTTTTATTGGCTGTTGTTTCCGGGCTTAGCATGACAGCCTGTGGAAGCAGGACAACACAGAATGACATTGCAGGGTATGACTGGCGTACATCGGGAGTTGTAGCGGATAGGGGAACCATTACTCATGACGGCGACAGCGTGGATGTGCTTGTTACGGTCAGCGATGAGAGCGCAGCTTTTTATTGGGATTCGGACGAACAGGTACTTTTTGACAGCGTGGCGTTTCCCATGCAGATTCCGGATGCGGAAGCGGCTTTCGGAGGGATTTTCTTTGATGATATTGACAACGACGGCGAGAGCGATGTGACGGTGGACTTTTATCATGCGGACGGAAGCGAGACCCGCTTGGTATGGATTTGGGATCCGGAGGAAAGATATGTATTCCAGCCGAGTTATTCCTATGCCGGTGTCACTGAGGATGCCGGAACCTATGTCAATGAAACCGAAGACAGCGGCATTGCAGAGTATGTTGGTCTGTGGGAGTATATCGGCGCAAATCTCTGGCTGCGCATTTATGATGATGCGACATGGGAGTTTTTGAATTCCGAAGAGGATGTCATTGAGTCCGGTGTTGCGCTGCCGAATGGAACCGGAGTGGAACTGCACTTTGACGGAAGCGGTGATGTGATGCAGCTGGATGTCACTGTCAGCGGAGATTTGCTGGACAGCGTAAACGGCGGTTCCCTGCATCCCGTTGAGGCGATTGTGCCCATGGCTGCGGCTTTTGAGCGCAACGGTCTTGCTATCAACTGTATCGTGGACGGCGGAACCTATCTGCTTCCTAACGGTGTATGCAGCTATTCCGGTCTGGGTGACGGATATAACACGGATGACTGCTACTGGGAGGTTATTGAGAATGCCGACTATACCCATGACGGTATGCGTGAAATCCAGTTTGACGCTATCTGCTACATACCGGATTACGCCATTCCTTATTTTGACCAGCAGTACATAACGACTACCAGCAGCGAGCTTTTCGACTACTACAGCGGAATGTGGCTGACCGCATCCACTGCTTATAATGACAGCGACCGTGGTGACAATCACTATCTCCACACGGTTAACTGGAATGCACAGAGCTATGACATTGAGTTTTTCTATTCCACCGAATGGATTAACGATGTGGGAGACTGGGCAAAGGTGTTCAAAAAGAGCTATATCGTGTATATGCCGGAAGATTATGACGGACTTATCTTTGCAGCGGTACCGCAGCCGAACAACTACAGCGACTGTGCGAAGCTGATGCAGCTTGACAGTATCAGCCCGGAGGCAAGCATTGAAACCATCGACCTGATCGATCCCTACAACAGCCTTTATTTCAGCATTTGTGACTAAGGGGAAAAGAGGACAAAAAGCATGAGCCTTTTGACAGCAATCTTACTTTTTATGGCGGCGCTTGCCGGCGTGTTTGTATCTATGGTCTGCCTGCGTCAAAAAAAGGCACTCCGCATTATCTGTATGACAGTGTGCATACTGATAGCGATTGCCCTTGCCGCATATCTCGGTCTGGCGTGGATTTTTTTGGATGCCATTCAGAACCAGCCGCCGACGCCATAATTGTGAAAAAGAATTCCATATTTTTGCGCCTGACTGCATTACACGGTCAGGCGCTTCCTTTATTGCGCATATCACAGCGCACTGTTGTTATTTTTCTGATTTTGCTATTAAGCAACGTACAGATACATAAAGATGAAGTGGCAAAGGCTTCCGGCCATTACAAAGAGGTGGAAAACCTCATGGGAACCAAAGTCTTTGTGTTTCGCGTTAAAAATCGGAAGTTTCAATGCGTAAATCACACCGCCCACGGTATAAATGATACCGCCTACGAGAAGCCACAAAAATGCGGCATGGGGAAGTGTGGTGTACAACTGACCGAAAGCAAAGACACATACCCAGCCCATGGCAATGTAGATGACGGAGGAAAACCATTTCGGACAGGTAATCCATAATGCTTTGATAAGCATTCCTGCCACTGCAATGCCCCATACAACTGCCAGCATGGTATATCCTAACTGTCCGCCGAGCACAATCAGGCAGATGGGCGTATAGGAGCCGGCTATCAGTACGAAAATCATCATATGGTCGATCTTACGGAAAATTCTGAGGCTTCTGCCCGAAAGGTCCACGGAGTGGTAAGTTGCGCTCGCTCCGTAGAGCAAAATCATGCTGCCTACAAAAATGCACATGGCTGTAAAATTCTGGCTGCCTGAGCGGATGCCGGTTTTTACCAAAAGCGGCACTGCCGCAAAAATAGTCATCATCATGGCAATGAAATGTGTGATTGCGCTTCCCGGTTCTCTGATTGTTATTTGCATAAATATACACCAACCCTTTCTTTCAAAAAATCTCTGCAATATTATCCCCTGTAAAGTGTGCAAAGTTACGTTAACTGGTAGAAATAAACTCATAACAAATATACCGATAACAGTATATGTAGTTTTTAAAACTACTTGCCATGGCATGATAATAGACTATGAGGAAATAAATGTCAAGAGAAAAGAGAAAAAAAGTGAAAAATAGGACTAAGGGCCTGTATTTAATGAAAATACCGCCCTTAGTCCTCTTCAATGATTTGAATTTCGAGATAATCAAATTCAATTTCTTCTATGAAATTGTCCTGCGTAAACCGCGTCTTGCTGTGCCGCTTAAAGTCGGCGATAGTTTTGTCCAGCCAGAGTGGTTTTCCCAAATCAAACTCGTTGCACACCTCATCCAGTGCCCGGAAAATTTTATGGGTGCGGGTATCGTCACTGTTGTCGGCGACCACGGTATCTTTTAACATATGGTTGTCTTTCCAAATTCTTGCCCATAGACGAAACATAGCATACTCCCTTTCGTGAATGATAGCTTCATTATAAAATCGAGTCCGGGGAAATTCAAGGCATATTTCCTTCTTTTGTGAATATAGATAGAGGGTGTGCTGTGAATATCAAAAATAACCAAGCAAAATAAAAAAAGGATTAATTTTTTGTGAATAATATACATTTTTGTCAACTTTTATGTTATATTAAAGGTGATGTAACCGGTCAACCCTATATTAGAGGAGTTAAAATGGAAGTAAAGATTGAAAAAGGCGATAGCATTGACAGCTGGCAGGAGGTCACTCTGGTATACCATGCTGCCTTAAGACAGATAGAGACCAAAATGGAGATTCTGAATGATGAGTTTCAGCATGTTCATCAGTACAATCCCATTGAACATATAAAGGCAAGAATCAAGACCCCGGAGAGCATTGTGAAAAAGCTCAAGCGCAACGGCTTTGAATCCACCATCGAAAATATGGTAAAGCATGTAAATGATATTGCGGGAATCCGTATTATCTGTTCCTTTACCTCGGATATTTACCGGATTGCGGATATGATTAGCGATCAGCGCGATATTAAGGTAATTGGGGTGAAGGACTATATTACATATCCCAAGGCGAGCGGTTATAAGAGTTATCATATGATTGTGACGGTGCCGGTATACCTGTCTGACCGCACGGTAGATACCAAGGTGGAAATCCAAATTCGTACCGTTGCCATGGATTTCTGGGCAAGTCTGGAGCATAAGATTCACTATAAATTTGAGGGGGACGCACCGGAACATATCAAGACGGAGCTGGTGGAGTGTGCCAAGATGGTATCTGATTTGGACGCCAGAATGTTGTCCCTGAACGAAGAAATACTGGCAATCAGCCATACCAGAGCACAGGCGGACGAATCTGAAACGAAATAACATTCGGTTCCATATCCATAAAATGAGGAGTGCCCAGATACTTTTCGGCATCTGGGCTATTATGAAAAAATTATCTAACATCCAGTATTGACATATCTTACAAAAATCTCTTGTATGTCTCACTTGACTATAGACAGAGTATAGCAATTAAATGTGAACAAACTATGAACAACGTATGAAAGTTTGATTAATATTACAAATAGAAACATTTTTATAAAGGGAAAATTATACAAAATGCACAATCACAGAGGGCGGCAATGTTGTGAGTTGCCAGCATAATAAAAAAATGATAAAATAGCTGTGGAAACCATGGAAAACACCTCAAAACCGTAATGTGACAGGCATAGAAAGTGGCAGGTGGATATGTTCGGAGGAAATTGGATGGATACTTTTATGGACAAGCTGGCACAGAAGCTGACAGCTCAGGAGATGATTAAGGCAAATACAGCTGCAGACGCAGAGGAGATGGAGCGTCTGAAAACGGAAATGAAGGAATATCGCGACATTCTGACGCAGATGAAGCAGATGGTGGAGGACGGCTCTGAAAAGCTGCAGAACGCCAAAGTGGACGGCAAGGAAATTGACCGTTTAGTTCAGGAGAGCATTGATAAGATAGAGCAGATTCAACAGCAGCAGAATACCGAGGAACTGCAAAAGGCACTTGTCGAGAGGATTGGTGCGGCGGAGGAGAACACTCATAAGGAGTGTGTGAAAGTTTACCGCAATGTGCAGGCGGTAGTGGTTGAGGAGAACGGCAAGCAGACGGACAGTATTGCAGAAGCCGTAAACAGTGTAAAAGGAAAGCTGAATGCGGTTCTGGGCATTTCCATTGCCGCCCTGGTGGTAGCTGTGGGCGGCGTGGTATTTCAGGTTCTTGCATGGTTACATATCATTTGAGGTGAGTAATGGCAAAAGAAATCTGGAAACCGGGCAATATGCTGTATCCTTTGCCGGCGGTAATGGTGAGCGTGGCAGATAAGGACGAAAATTACAATATCATCACCATAGGATGGGCGGGAACGGTCTGCACCAATCCCCCTATGGTATCAATTTCCGTGAGACCGGAGCGGTACTCATACTCTATGATAAAGGAAACGGGCGAGTTCGTGATTAATCTGACCACTAAGGAGCTGACTTATGCCACAGATTACTGTGGGGTAAAAAGCGGGAAAGATGTGGACAAGTTCCGCGAGATGAATCTGACACCGGTGCCTGCGGATAAGGTGAGTGCACCTCTGATTGCGGAAAGTCCTGTGAATATTGAGTGTAAGGTCAGACAAATCATTCCCCTCGGCTCCCACGATATGTTTCTGGCGGACGTTGTGGCAGTGCACGCAGACGAGCGGTACATGGATGACAAACACCGTTTTCATTTGGAAAAGGCGGAGCCTATCGTGTATTCCCACGGTACATATTTTGCCTGCGGAGAAGCGCTTGGAACATTCGGCTACAGTGTAAAAAAGGACGTCGTGAAAAGGGGAAAGCAGGAGAAACACAAAACGAAAAAATAAGAAAATCCCGAAAAACTACTTGACGATGCCGGAAAAGTTGAGTATGATAAAGAAAATTGTATGATATAGTGCACGAAACAAACTACGAAGAAGTAGCATCAGACGTATATGTCTGGTGCTTTTTTGTTTTTTTAGCAGACGAAAGGGATGAAGAAAATGCAGATTGACGAGAACATAGCATTCAATTTGAAGAGGATACGGAAAGCAAGAAATCTGAGTCTGGACATGGTGGCAGAGCAGACCGGTGTCAGCAAGAGTATGCTGGGGCAGATTGAACGGGGCGAATCCAATCCTACCGTCTCCACCATCGGTAAGATAGTGGAGGGGCTTAAGGTTCCCTTTGAACAGCTTATCTATAATAAGAGTGTGACGGTTGCCATTCCGACTTTAGCGCAGGCTCCGGTGTGCAGGGAACAGCCGGGCAGATACAGTATTCATATTCTGCTGCCTTACGAGACGGGAAGAAATATTGAGATATATCAGGCGGATATGGAGAGCGGCTCACAGATAAACAGTTCCTCCCATGGGGAATTCACATGGGAATACCTGACTGTTTTGCGGGGCGGTGTGGAACTGGAAATCAATGGGGAAACATTCTGCCTTTCCGAAAATGAATCCTTTTACTTTGCCTGTGACAGAGAACATACCTATAAAAATACAGGCACAGAAAGCGCAGTGCTCAACATGATTGTTACCAGAGAGGTGCATTAGGCACGCACACCATACACAGAGCGCATCAGGCGCGGGGAGTATTTTTAGGTGGGAGTTCGTTTCTTAAGAGGGTTCCTCTTGTGACGGACTCCTTCCCGTATTTTTGACGGATTTTATCCAGCGCAGCGTCTAATTTCTGCTGTTTTTCATTTGCCGGAGAGGCATAGTCAAACAGATTTAACTGTACCGGTTCGCCTTCCTCCGAAAGTTTTGTGGAGCGCACGCCCAGAAGCCGGATGGGGGATCCGTCCCACAATTCGTCAAACAGTCTGCAGGCGGTTGAATAAATGACATCAGTGGAGGCGGACGGAGTGTCCAACAGTCCCTGATGCGAGACGGACTGAAAGGTGCTGTACTTGATTTCCGTGCAGACCTGTCCCGCAAGCTGATGGGAGGCGCGGAGCCTCCGCCCCACGGACTCGGATAAAAGAAGCAGTTCCTTTTTTGCCTCCTGTGCAGTGACCGCATCTTTTAGGAGGGTGGTGGAGTTGCCGATTCCCTTTGCCTTTGCGGGCTCCGGCACCACCTCCGAATCATCGATACCGTTGGCGTAGCACCAGAGGGTGTGACCGTGGCTTTTTAAATGGGCTTCCACAATCGTAACGTCTGCCTGTGCCAGTTCGCCGATAGTCAAGATCCCCAGCTTTTTTAAGGTTTCCACGCTGGAATGTCCGCACATGAAAAGGGAGGAAACCGGAAGCTGCCACATTTTTTCCCTGATTTCCCAAGAATAAAGAGTATGTACCAGATTCGGCTTTTTGAAATCCGAAGCCATCTTTGCCAGTACCTTTTTATCTGAAATTCCTACATTCACCGTAAATCCGAATTTTTCATAAACCGTATCCTTAATATATGCGGCCGCCGCTTCCGGCGAGGAATATCTGTCGGAAATGGGGGTATAATCCATATAGCACTCGTCAATGCTCACCTGCTCAATATCCGGGCAGATGTCTGAGAGGTATGCCATCAGTGACCGGCTCATGCGGGAATACAGAGCGTGGTCGGGAGCAACCATGGTCAGCGTCGGACATTTGCGCAAGGCGTTTATAACCGGTTCTCCGGTGACGATTCCGTAAGCCTTGGCAGGAATGGATTTGGCGAGAACGACGCCGTGGCGCTTTGCCATATCCCCGCCCACAATGGCGGGAATGGTGCGAAGATCCGTGGTTCCGCCCTTCTGCAGGCGTGTCAGGGCAGACCAGCTTAAAAATGCGGAATTGACGTCAATATGAAAAATCAGGCGCTCTGACATACCGGTTCCTCCTTTGCAGCATGTTTTCAGACGGCAGCCACTGACTGCGGCTGTATATTTTACAGTATAACACGGATTATGACTTTACAACGAAAATAATTGCTGATAGAATAAATCTGTTACAGAATTGTTACGAAGAAGAAAGCTGAAAAAAATGAAACACATTACTTCCCATTATAAAAAAATAAAATTTACATATATTAAATTTACAGTCATTGCACTCTTTGGCTGTATGTTCTTTTTGAAAGGCTACACCGTATTTGAAAAAACCGGAGACAACTTTTTCCATGTATTTGTGAACGGAACGGAAGTCGGCACCGTGGGTGATACGCAGAAAGCGGAGGAATTATTTGTTCAGGCACGTAAGAATATTGCGCTGAAAAGCGAGGAACTGACTTTCATCGAGGCGGACATGACGCTGCAGGGAGAGGAAGTTCTGTGGGGCGTGGTAGACAATGAGACGGCTCTGCAGGAACGGATGGAAGAGGTTATGCAGGCAAATGTTCATAAAACCACACACCGTTCCTATACCCTGAAGGTGAACGAATATATGGTGAATCTTTCCAGTGCGGATGAGGTCAGGACGCTTTTGCAGGCGGCTGTGGACAAATACGATTCCGAGCAGAAATTTCAGGTGGAGATGGTTCAGGATAACAGCCGTGAGTTCAGTGTGCTCACCGCTAACGTTACCGAGGCGGCAATGCAGGAAGATGAGCAGGAGCAGAGCGCGGAGATATACACCGAGGCAGGCGTGGATGCTGTGCTTTCCCAGATGGGTCATAATCTGAGCACCGAGGGAGAAATGGATTTTTCGGATTATGAACTGGGTATTCTGAACATGAATTTCGGGCAGAAGGTGGAGATTGTGGAATCTTACCTTCCGGAGAACCAGCTGAATGATGTGCAGACGGCTATCAATGAAGTGGTAATGGATCAGGAGACACCGGGAGAATACGAGGTTGTTTCCGGGGATACGCTGTCCGAAATTTCCATTAAGGTTAATATCCCGATGGATAAAATTGTGGAGATGAATGATGCGTTAGAGGACGAGAATACCGCTATCCGTGTGGGACAGAAGCTGATTATCACGGTTCCGGAGCCGAAGCTGTCCGTGGAACGCATGGAGCAGAATTATTACGAAGAAATTTACGACGCAGATATTATTTACGTGGATGAGGACAGCTGGTATACAACCCAGACTGAGGTTTTGCAGCAGCCCTCCGCCGGTTTCCGTAAAGTCATTGCGGATGTTTATTATGAGAATGACAAGGTTGTGTCCAGAGACATCCTGAAAGAAGAGGTTGTCATGGAGGCTGTGCCTAAGATTGTAAAGAGAGGAACGAAGATTCCGCCCACCTATGTAAAACCGATTTCCGGCGGACGTCTTACCTCCCGTTTCGGCAGACGAAATGTGCCTACCAAGGGAGCAACGTCCTACCATAAGGCTGTGGACTGGGCAACGCCGGTGGGAACAGCGGTTCATGCTTCCTGTGGCGGTACCGTGGCAAAAGCCGGATGGGGCAGCGGCTACGGCTACGTGGTATTTATCAACCACGCGGACGGCAGACAGACAAGATACGCCCATTTGAGCAAGGTTCTTGTGTCGGTGGGACAGACCGTAAAACAGGGTGATACCATTGCGCTGAGCGGTAATACCGGTGTGAGCACGGGACCTCATCTTCACTTTGAAATACTGATCAACGGCAAACAGGTGAACCCGTTAGATTACCTGAACTAACGGGTGAACGTGTATTCGATTTACAAAAGAAGAAAAATGTGGTATAAGTTCTTTATGGAATGAGCAATGGAACGATATGACTTGTGGGCGTGTGCGCCCTGCGGGTATGAGGTATAGATAGATGGAACAGTACGCAATCAAAGGCGGTAGTCCATTAGTAGGAGAAGTTGAAATAGGAGGTGCTAAGAATGCGGCACTTCCTATTCTTGCTGCTTCCGTTATGACGGACGAGACCGTATATATTGAAAATATGCCGGATGTTCGCGATACCAATGTTCTTCTCCGTGCCATGGAGGGAATCGGTGTCATGGTCAGACGGGACGACCGCCACAGAGTGACGGTAAATGCGTCCAATATCACGGATTTGGTGGTTGAGGACGAAAATATCAAGAAAATCAGAGCTTCCTATTATCTGATAGGAGCGCTTTTGGGAAAATACAAGCATGCGGAAGTGGCGCTGCCCGGCGGATGTGACATCGGCTGCCGTGCCATTGACCAGCATATCAAAGGATTTCGTGCACTGGGTGCGGATGTCAGAATTGAGCACGGACTCATTAAGACCAAGGCAGAGCAGTTGCGGGGAAGCCATATTTACATGGACGTTGTGAGCGTGGGCGCGACCATCAATATCATGATGGCGGCTACCATGGCTGAGGGAATGACCATTATTGAGAATGCGGCAAAGGAACCCCATGTGGTAGACCTTGCCAATTTCTTAAACAGTATGGGCGCCAATATCAAGGGAGCCGGAACGGACGTCATTCGTGTGAAAGGTGTGAGCAGACTTCACGGCAGCGAATATACCATTATTCCGGATCAGATTGAGGCGGGAACCTTTATGTTTGCCGCAGCGGTTACAAAGGGAGATGTGACGGTAAAAAACGTCATTCCCAAGCATTTGGAATCCATTACGGCGAAACTTCTGGAAATCGGCTGTGAGGTGGAGGAAGCGGATGACTGTATCCGTGTGGTGGCGTCCAAACCGCTGATGCACACCCATGTGAAAACTTTGCCCTATCCCGGATTCCCGACGGATATGCAGCCCCAGATTACGGTGGCACTGGCTCTGTCCAAGGGGACAAGTATCGTGACAGAGAGTATTTTTGAAAACCGGTTTAAATATGTGGACGAACTGACCCGTATGGGTGCCAACATTAAGGTGGAAGGCAATACCGCCATTATTGACGGCGTGGAGAAATACACGGGAACCAGTATTTCCGCACCGGATTTGCGTGCAGGCGCAGCGCTGGTGCTGGCGGCACTGGCAGCGGAAGGGTACACCACGGTGGACGATATTCGCTACATTGAGCGCGGTTACGAGGATTTCCATTTGAAATTACAGGGTCTCGGCGCGCAGATAGAACTGGTGGAAACGGAGCATGATATTCAGAAATTCCGTTTAAAGACCGGCTGATTGTAAAAGCAGCAGGGAAGGATATTGACAAAATCCAATATCCATAGTATGTTATACCTAGTAAGAAAAGTCCATATTTTCTCTTATTCAGAGTGGTGGAGATACAGAGGATCTATGAAGCCACGGCAACCCCGTTTTTATGATTCATAAATGCGGAAGGTGCCCACCTGAGCGAGTTACAGTCGAACAATAAGAGGATTTGATACCAGCAATAAATCAGTCCGCTTTTTGTAAGCGGACTTTTCTTATGCAGCCATATAACCAATTATACACATCGGATTTCAGAATGTTGAAATCGAAACGGAGGAAACATGGAAAAACACTTATTTACATCTGAGTCAGTTACGGAAGGACATCCCGACAAAATCTGCGATGCCATTTCCGACGCAGTGTTAGATGCACTGATGGAGCAGGACCCTTTCAGCAGGGTTGCCTGTGAGACCTGTACCAATACCGGTTTTGTACTGGTGATGGGCGAGGTAACTACCAAAGCCAATATTGATATTCCCACCATTGTGCGCAAGACCGTGACCGAAATCGGATACGATTCTTCGGAAAAGGGATTTGACGGCAATACCTGTGCCGTTATGGTATCTTTGGATAAGCAGTCCACAGATATTGCCATGGGCGTTGACAAGGCGCTGGAGGCAAAAGAGTCCGGCATGAGCGATGAGCAGTTGGACGCTATCGGAGCCGGCGATCAGGGTATGATGTTCGGTTACGCAACCAACGAGACAGAGGAGTTAATGCCCTATGCCATTTCTCTGGCTCACAAGCTGACAAAACAGCTTACCAAGGTTCGTAAAGACGGTACGCTTCCTTACCTTAGACCCGACGGAAAGAGTCAGGTTTCCGTAGAGTATGACGAGAACGGCAAACCGTTCCGTTTGGAGGCGGTTGTTCTTTCTACCCAGCATGATGAGAAAGTAACACAGGAACAGATTCACAAAGATATTAAGAAATATGTATTTGATGAGATTCTGCCTCAGGATATGATTGATGAACATACCAAGTTCTTTATCAATCCTACCGGACGTTTCGTAATCGGCGGACCTAACGGCGACAGCGGACTGACCGGACGTAAAATCATTGTAGACACCTACGGCGGATATGCACGTCACGGCGGCGGAGCTTTTTCCGGTAAGGACTGCACCAAGGTAGACAGAAGCGCAGCGTATGCGGCACGTTATGTGGCTAAGAATATCGTAGCTGCAGGACTGGCAGAGAAGTGCGAAATCCAGCTTTCCTATGCGATTGGCGTGGCTCATCCCACCTCTATCATGGTAGATACCTTCGAGACCGGCAAACTCAGCGATGAGAAGCTGGTGGAGATTATCCGTGAGAACTTTGATTTAAGACCTGCCGGAATTATCAAGATGCTGGATTTGAGAAGACCTATCTACAAGCAGACTTCCGCATACGGACATTTCGGACGTAACGATTTGGATTTGCCTTGGGAGAAAACAGACAAGGTAGATTTGCTGAAAAAATATTTATAAAAAGAATTTGCGGAACTGTCCGCTTTGATAAATACCCTCCTTGCCGGAAAGGAAAAGTCCGGTAAGGAGGGTTATTTTATGCCCTTTGGAGCGTTTGTTTGCTCGTTATGCGCCTTTCTGTTTTCGCAGTTTGGAGACCGCCAGTGTTGCTGCAAACAGGGCGACGGCAAACAGAAACTGGATTCCGAGTGCTTTCCAATAGAATGCAAGGTCAAATGGTTCTGAGGACAGCCCGCCCAGCATATCGTTCACTCTGGTATACCAGTAAGCGGGCAAAAACCGGGAGAACCGCAGTACGGTGGGAGAAAGCAGGGACTGCTCCACAAAAACACCGCAGAGGAAGGACATTCCAAGCCCTACAATGTTGGAAATCATATTGAGTACGCTGTAACTGGGGGCAAACAGACTGATGAATAAAGTCAGTGCCGCAGAAATCAGTAGGAATATAAAGCTGTTTAACATACCGTACAGGCTGTTGACGGTAAAAATCTGTGTCCCGTAGGCGATAAATACCAGTACCATAAAGCTGAACCAGAGAAGCATGCTGTAGCAGACGCAGCCTAAGCCAAGCTGGAGGTTCCGCCCGGTCAGGGACAGGGAGGAACAGGTGATGCGCTCCCGGATATTCTTTTTGTTAAAGATGACTAAAATAGGTGCCAGACCGCATACCAGCAGAACAATGAAAATGTAGGGCAGATAGCGGTAAAAATAGAAGATTTCCTTTTTTACGGAATTATCGCTTGGGTGGAATTGGAGGTTCTGCACGGGAACTTCTTTTTCCAAGGCGGTTTTGGTTTCATGGATGGCAGCTTCGGGGGTATATCCTCCTGCCATATATATTTGCAGAGTCTGGATATACTGGCTTACCTGCCGTTCCACAAAGCGTCCGGCGGAGCTTCCGGGGACAGATACACCGGTTACTAAATCCGTGGTGTTTTCTTTTGTGACATCCGCTTCAAATCCGGAGGGAATGGTCAGTACATAGTCAATATCGCGGTAGTACAGGTGATCCTGCAAAATTTCCGGGTCGTTGGGGATGTCCTCTAAAGTGTGTAGGGAGCCTAAATAGTCCCGCAGGGCATTGCTCACCACGGTATTATCCTCGTCCAAGATGCAGAGACTTAGGGATTTGGACTTAAAATTAGATTCGATATTATTTTGTGAGGTTGTGCCGAGTGCAAAGGTAATCACGGCGTAGATAGCAAAATAAATGCTGATGGAAGGCAGGTGCTTCCATGCTATTTTCAAAAATGACTTAAAGAGCTGCATATTTATCCCTCCTTACCATAATAAAGCCGGTTGCACAAAATAATACGGAAATCACAATCAGAGTCGCAAGGTTGGTGAGATACCGGCTGTGGGACTGATAAATGCTGAGCGCATAAAAGCTGTCGGAAATCAGGGCGGCAGGATTGATGCGGTTCAGCCATGGAATGTAGTTTTCAATGTAGATGCGGATGTTTCCCATCATCAGACCGCTGAGGAAGGACAACAACATTGTAACCGCCATCAAAAGTCCGGATTTGACGCCTTCCCCCATATGGCTGATGCAGCCGGTGCAGAATCCCATGCTGACACCGGTAAAGCAGCCGATAAAACAGGTGAGCAGTACGTTGAAAAACTCCCGACCGAAATTCACGTTCAGAATTTCACGCATATATACAACACCGACGGAGACGCACAGAAATTGAAACAGTACGGTGGCGAGCAGTGCACCGGCAAGAGCAATGCTCTTTGGAACCGGTGACAGACATCTTCTGGCGCCCATCTGTGAGAGGTTTGCCTGATTGCGGATTGCCACCTGTGAACCGCCCATGGAGGCAAACAGACAGCTCATGGCAATGAGGCTGAAAAAGTAGGTGGTCTGCGGGTCCATATCGCCGTCGGAATAGGAACTTTCTGTGGTATAGGCAGTGTCGACATTCAGGGCGTCAATGGCAGCGGGCAGATTTTCGGGATGCGTGGCGGCAATCTGCTCCAAGGCATGCGCCTGCATATTGTACTGCTCCACAAAACAGCTCAAAATACTCTGTTCCAGTTTGACTCCGTTCATTTCAGCGGATACTGCAAGGGTTACGGGACTTCCCTCATAGAGAATACCGATTACCTTTTTCTGCTCCAGCAAAGTAAGAGCCTCCTCTTTCGTGCAGTAGGTGACGTCCAAAAAGCGGTTTTCTCCCGGCTCATTCAGCGTGTCAATTACCTCACGGAAAGCGGTAGAACCTTCATTTTCCGTTACCACTGCGGTGGGAATGGCGGTAAACAGTTCATCGGAGGCAAGCCCGCTGAAAGCGATATGAAACAGGGTGGCAAGCACAAGGGGGAAGAGGAGATTCCACCACAGGGCTTCCTTTTCCCGCAGATATTGAAGCAATTCGTAGCGAAAAGAATGTATAAACATAACAGCCTCCTAATCTCGTAATTCTTTTCCGGTAATTTCCAGAAAGACATCGTTCAGTGACGGCAGTTCCGAGTATACTCTGCCGAAAGACAAATCCTCGGACTGCAGATAATTTAGTACCCGGATAAGATTGTGTTTTCCGCCGCTGCAAAGCACCTGCAAATGATGATTTTCAAAGGAAACATCATAAACATGGGGCAGAGCGCGGATGGCGTTTATCTGTTCGGGACTGACTTCCAGAATCTCAATGGAAATAGTCTCACTCTTTTTAATCATCTGTTTTAATTCTTCTTTTGTGCCGAGGGCAAGATTTTTGCCCTTGTCCATGATGGCAATGCGGGTGCAGATTTGCTCCACCTCTTCCATGTAGTGGGAAGTGTAAACGACGGTGACACCCTGTCGGTTCAGCTCCTGAATACCTTCCAAAATGCGGTTGCGGCTCTGGGGGTCTACCGCCACGGTGGGCTCATCCAAAAACAGAAGTTTTGGCTTGTGGGCGATACCGCAGGCAATGTTCAGACGGCGAAGCAGACCGCCGGACAGCTTTTTCGGGTAAAATTTGCGGAAATCCTCCAGACCTACAAAGGCGATGGCTTCTTCCACATATTGTTTGCGGGTTGCCTTGTCGCGAATGTATAAACCGCAGAAGTAATCAATGTTTTCCCACACGGTCAGCTCGTCAAACACGGCAACGTTCTGCATGACAACACCAATCTGCCTTTTCAGGTCGTAGCTGTCGGGGTTCATCTCTTTTCCAAATACCTGAATGGTTCCCTTGTCGTAATTAAGCAGTGAGAGAATACAGTTGATGGTGGTGGTTTTGCCGGAACCGTTGGGTCCTAACAGACCAAAGATTTCGCCCTCATCAATTTCCAGATTCAGATGGTCCAAGGCTACCAGCTCGTTGTAGCGCTTGACCAGATTTTCTATTTTAATAATCGGCTTGCTCATGAAATTCCTCCTTGTTGAATCATTGTATGGCTATAGTATAGCGGACGGGAGGGCGGTTCGTGAAGTGAACTGTGTCAGAAAAGCATATGACAGATGTCATATTTTTGAGAAATTTCCGAAAAGGGCTATTGTTTCCCAGCCGGAAATGTTATGGTATTTATATAGAAGATTTGGAAAAGGGGCGGGAGGAAGTGCGATGAACCGGTTGGTGGATATAGTGATATTATTGTTGCTGGGAATGGGATTCCAACTGCGGGAAAGCGGTGAAATGATTCCGGTTCTTGTTATGCTTGTGGGACTTATTCTGGCGGCATTGTCGCTTTATTTATCCAACGACAGAAAGTTTGCCGTGCTTGCGGTGGCGGGATTTGCTGCAGTTTTCTTTTTGCCCGAAGTCTTGTTTTTTCTCCCTATCCTTATTTATTTTGGGGTACAGAACCGCACACTTTGGATGGCAGCCGGCGCATTTCCTGTGATAGTACAGGCGGTTTCGGGCGTGTATACAGTGGAAGACATGATATGGTTTGCCCTGATTGCCGGACTTTCGGTGCTGTTAGCACTGCGCACGGGCAAAATCGAAAGGTTACAGGCGCAGATGATTCGCATGCGGGATTCCAGTACAGAACTGAATCTGGCTTTGCAGGAGAAAAACCGGAATTTGCGGGAAAAGCAGGATTATGAAATTTATCTGGCTACACTGCGGGAGAGAAACCGGATTGCAAGGGAAATCCACGATAACGTAGGACATATGCTGTCCCGCTCCATTTTGCAGATGGGGGCGCTGGGAACGATTTATAAGGAGGAGCCGCTGCACGGACAGCTTTCCAGTGTAAATGATACACTGAATCAGGCAATGAACAGTATTCGGGAAAGCGTTCATGATTTGCATGATGACTCGGTGGATTTGCATCAGGCTGTTTTGGAGGCAACAAAGGACATGAGGGATTCCTACCGGGTGGAGATTGATTACGATATGTCCAAGGCAGTTCCGAGAAACGTGAAATACTGTTTTATAGCCACGGTCAAGGAGGCAATGTCTAACGTGGTGAAACATTCCGATGCGGACAGGGTGGACATTGTGCTGCGAGAGCATCCGGGCTTTTATCAGTTGTTTATCAGTGATAACGGAACGGTGAAAACCCTCCGGGCACAGGAAAACGGTGCGGAGAGCGGCATTGGACTGTACAATATGCGTGAACGGGTGGAAGGATTGGGCGGAACCATTCATTTCAGTGATGAACAGGGATTCCGTATTATGATTTCGATTCGGAAGCAGGGCTAGAGATGGAAACAGAAGCAATGGTAGTGTAGACAGAATAAAAGGGATTTGGATGATGGAGGATAAAATGCGGGTACTGGTTGTGGATGACGATAAATTGGTAGCAATTTCGCTGAAAACGATTTTGGAGGCGGACGAGAATACGGAAGTCGTGGGAATCGGGTATGACGGCGCCGAGGCAGTGGAACTTTACCGGGAGACGAAGCCGGATGTTCTGTTAATGGATATTCGGATGCAGGGCATGAGCGGACTGGAGGCGGCAGAGCGGATTCTTGCGGAGGATGCAGAGGCAAAAATTTTGTTTCTCACCACCTTTTCGGATGATGAATATATTGTGAAAGCGCTGAATTTAGGAGTCAGGGGCTATATGCTGAAACAGGATTTTGAGGGCATTGTTCCGGCACTGAAGGCGGTCTGCGGAGGGCAGAGCGTTTTCGGCGGCGATGTCGTCGGAAAGCTCCCGGTGCTGCTACAGTCCAAAGAGGAATTTGATTATGCCGGATATGACATCAGTGAAAAAGAAAAGAGCATTATGGAGGCTGTGGCAGACGGACTGAGCAACCGGGAAATCGCAGAAAAATTGTTCTTGAGCGAGGGAACCGTGCGCAATTATATCAGTTCGATTCTGGATAAACTGGCGCTGCGGGACAGAACCCAGCTTGCGGTATTCTACTATAAAAATATGGGGTAGTCGGAAAAGTGATTTTCATAGATTGCCGGACGAAAACATGGTATAATAATTCTGCTGTCGCAGAATCCAAGCCGGCAAGAAAAGCCGGCTTGTCACCACTTCGTGGTGCATTATACGAAATCCATGGCTCGAAAAGTAAATGTCCCTGCGGGACGCTTCCTTTTCTTCGCACATGGTATACTGGTAAAATGAGAGAGACAAAGGAGTAATGATACCATGGCATTTGCACATCTTCACGTCCACACAGAGTATTCTCTGCTGGACGGTTCCAATAAAATAAAAGAATATGTTCACCGTGTGAAAGAGCTGGGGATGGACAGTGCAGCCATTACGGACCATGGCGTCATGTACGGTGTCATTGATTTTTACCGTGCGGCGAGAGCGGAGGGAATCAAACCGATTCTCGGCTGCGAGGTATATGTGGCGCCCAATTCCCGTTTTGATAAGGAACTCACGGGGGGCGAGGACAGATATTACCATTTGGTGCTTTTGGCGGAAAATAATACCGGATATGCGAACCTGATGAAAATTGTCAGCCGGGGATTTACGGAAGGTTACTATTACAAACCCCGTGTGGACATGGAAGTGCTGAACCGTTACCATGAGGGGATTATTGCACTGTCGGCGTGTCTGGCGGGCGAGGTACAGCGTTACATTGTAAAAGGCTTGCGGGACGAGGCAAGAAAGGCGGCACACAAGTATGAGGCGTGCTTTGGAAAAGGCAATTATTTTCTGGAGCTGCAGGACCATGGAATCCCGGAGCAGCAGACTGTCAATATGGAACTGGTTCAGATGAGCAAGGAGCTGGATATTCCGTTGGTGGTCACCAATGACGTGCATTATACATACGCGCAGGACGCAGATTCCCATGACATTCTGCTCTGCCTGCAGACCGGAAAAAAGCTGGCGGATACGGACAGAATGCGCTATGAGGGCGGTCAGTATTATGTAAAAAGTGAAGAAGAGATGAAGGGACTCTTTCCCTATGCGTGGGAGGCGGTGGAGAATACCCAGCGCATTGCGGACCGGTGTAACGTGGAGATAGAATTCGGCGTGACGAAGCTGCCGAAATACGAGGTGCCGGAAGGGTACGATTCATGGACGTATTTAAATAAATTGTGTGATGACGGTCTTGCCGAGCGGTATGGAGACGGAAACCAGCCGGCGGGAGAGACCGGGCAGACCCTGCGGGAGAGACTGGACTACGAGCTTGGTGTTATCCGCACCATGGGATATGTGGATTATTTCCTGATTGTATGGGATTTTATCAATTATGCCAAGGAAAATGGGATTCCGGTGGGGCCGGGGCGTGGTTCCGCGGCGGGCAGTATCGTGTCTTACTGCCTGAAAATTACCAATATAGACCCCATTAAGTACAACCTGCTGTTTGAGCGTTTTCTGAACCCGGAACGCGTGTCCATGCCCGATATTGACGTGGATTTCTGTTACAACAGAAGGCAGGAAGTGATTGATTATGTGGGACGCAAATACGGCGCCGATAAGGTGGTACAGATTGTAACCTTTGGAACGCTGGCGGCAAAAGGTGTTATCCGGGATGTGGGGCGCGTGATGGATTTGCCCTATGCCTTTGTGGATTCCATTGCCAAGATGGTGCCCAATGAGTTAAATATCACCATCGACCGGGCATTGGAGCTGAATCCGGAGTTTCGCAAGCTGTATCAGGACGATGAACAGGTTCATTACCTGATTGATATGTGCAAACGTCTGGAGGGACTGCCCCGGCATACTTCCATGCACGCCGCCGGAGTGGTTATCTGTCAGAAGGCGGCGGATGAGTTTGTGCCTCTTTCCAGAGGCTCGGACGGTTCCATTACAACCCAGTTTACCATGACAACACTGGAAGAACTGGGACTTCTGAAAATGGACTTTTTGGGGTTGCGTACCCTGACGGTTATTCATGACGCACTGGATTTTATCGAGAAATCCAGTGGAAAGAGGATTGACATTGATCACATAGATTATAATGATGCAAAAGTGCTTGCCTCTATCGGTACGGGTAAGACGGACGGCGTGTTCCAGCTGGAAAGTGCGGGGATGAAGAGTTTCATGAAGGAACTTCGCCCGCAGAATTTGGAGGATGTAATCGCCGGAATTTCCCTGTATCGTCCCGGCCCGATGGATTTCATTCCGAAATATATCAAGGGAAAAAATAACCATCAGGACGTAACGTATCTGTGCCCCCAGCTGGAGCCGATTCTGGCGCCGACCTACGGCTGTATCGTTTATCAGGAGCAGGTTATGCAGATTGTCCGCGATTTGGGCGGATATACGTTAGGACGAAGCGATCTTGTGCGCCGTGCCATGAGTAAGAAAAAGCAGGCGGTCATGGAGAAGGAGCGGGCGAATTTCATTTACGGTAATCCGGAGGAAGGAGTACCGGGATGTCTCGCCAAGGGAATTGATGAGAAAACAGCAGGTCAGATTTATGACGACATGATGGATTTTGCAAAATATGCCTTTAACAAATCCCATGCGGCGTGCTATGCGGTGGTGGCGTACCAGACGGCATATTTGAAATATTATTATCCCGTGGAATTTCTGGCGGCGCTCATGACTTCCGTGATTGACAACCCCAAGAAGGTGTCGGAGTATATTTTGACCTGCCGCAACATGGGAATTGAACTTCTGCCCCCCGATATTAACGAGGGCGAGGCAGGATTTTCCGTGTCGGACGGACGTATCCGCTATGCGCTGACGGCAATCAAAAATGTGGGAAGACCCATTATTGACAGCATTGTGCAGGAGAGGGCAGAGAGAGGGCGTTTTACCAACCTCAAGGATTTTATCACCCGTATGGCGGATAAGGATGTGAACAAGCGTGCCATTGAAAACTTTATCAAGGCGGGGGCATTGGACAGTTTAGGCGGCACCAGAAAGCAGTTTATGAGTGTCTATGTCCAGATTTTGGATCACATTACCAAAGATAAGAAAAATAATCTGGCAGGTCAGATTTCCCTGTTTGACATTGCATCCGGAGACGACAAGGATGATTTTGACATCCGCATGCCGGAGGTGGGAGAGTACAGCAAGGAAATGATGCTTTCCTTTGAAAAGGAAGTGCTTGGTATCTATGTCAGCGGTCACCCCATGGAGGAGTATCAGGAGCTTTGGCAGAAATTCATTACCAACACCACCACGGATTTTATGCTGGACGAGGAGAACGGGCAGGTATCCGTCACGGACAAAAAGACGGTGGTGGTGGGCGGCATGATTGCCGACAAGACCGTGAAATACACCAAAAACGATAAGGTGATGGCTTTCTTAAATCTGGAAGACTTGGTGGGAAACGTGGAAGTGGTGGTTTTCCCCGGAGACTACGAAAAATACGGCAGTATGCTTTTGGAGGATGCAAAGATTTTCATTCAGGGACGGGCTTCCGTGGAAGAGGATAAGGACGCCAAGGTCATCTGTGAGCAGATTATGAGTTTTGACGAGGCTGCGCAGGTGCAGGGCGAGAAATTGTTCCAAAACCGCTATGGCAGCCGCAGCGGAGGCGGTTATCGACAGCATTCATGGCAGAGCGGGCAGACGCAGCAGGGGCAGCAGAATTGGCAGGCTCAAAACGGACAGTTGGGTGGACAGGCACAGAACGGGCAGCAGGGCGGTCAGCCGCAAAACCGGCAGCGGATTTCCAAACTCCCGGATGGGATCTGGATTCAGTTTGCAGATGCAGCTTCCTACAAAAGCAGGGAGAAAGAATTGCTGGAATCCATCGCCGATTCGGACGGAACGGACGACGTGGTTATCTTTTTGAAAAACACGAAAGAGGTCAAAGTTTTGCCGCCAAATCTTAAGGTGTGCGCTGATAAGGACCTAAAAGACCGCTTAAGCGCCTTATTTGGCGAAGAAAACGTTAAATGTGTAGCGAAACCTATTGAAAACCGTTAGAAAATAGATTAAAATAGTTAGTCGAAGAAACATACATGAAAAGTAAAAAAGTAAAGAGACGTAATGTTGATTACTATAGGAGGTAAGAACATGGCAAAAGAGATTAAAACCATCGGTGTGCTGACCAGTGGCGGAGATGCACCGGGTATGAACGCTGCAATTCGTGCGGTGGTTCGTACAGCAATCGCAAGAGGGTTGAAGGTTAAAGGAATCAAAAAAGGTTATCAGGGACTCTTGAATGAAGAGATTATAGATATGGAAGCAAAGGATGTTTCCGATATTATCCAGAGAGGCGGCACCATTCTCGGTACAGCAAGATGTCTGGAGTTCAAGACCAAAGAGGGACAGGAAAAGGGCGCTGAAATCTGCCGCAAACATGGCATTGACGGTATCGTTGTAATCGGCGGTGACGGTTCCTACCGCGGAGCACAGAAACTTTCCCAGAACGGAATCAATACCATCGGTCTGCCGGGAACTATCGATTTGGATATTGCCTGCACAGAGTACACCATCGGATTTGATACCGCAGTGAACACGGCAATGGAGGCCATTGACAAGGTAAAAGATACTTCTTCCTCTCATGAGAGATGCAGTATTATCGAGGTTATGGGACGTAATGCCGGTTATATCGCTCTGTGGTGCGGTATTGCAAACGGTGCAGAGGACATTCTGCTTCCTGAAAAATACGACTACGACGAGCAGAGAATTATCAACAACATTATTGATAACCGTAAGAAGGGCAAGACCCACCATATCATTATCAATGCCGAGGGAATCGGACATTCCACTTCCATGGCAAGAAGAATCGAGGCAGCAACCGGTATTGAGACCCGTGCTACCATTCTTGGATATATGCAGCGTGGCGGTAATCCTTCTGCAAAAGACCGTTACTACGCATCTATCATGGGTGCAAAGGCAGTGGATATTCTGTTAGAGGGCAAGACCAACCGCGTAGTTGGCTACCAGCACGGCGAGTTCGTTGATTTCGACATTGAAGAGGCATTGAAGATGGAGAAGGGTATCAACGAATACCAGTATGAAGTAGCCCGTATGCTGGCAATCTAATTTGTTGTCCAACATTGATGTAAGGCTATATAAATCTATATAACTATATAATAAGAAGAAACAAAAAAGCGGCGGTATTCTTTCCGAAAGAATGCAACCGCTTTTCTTGGAGGAAAAGATGATTACCAGTGCCGCCAATGCAAAAATAAAACAGGTTATCCAGTGGCAGTCGAAAGTAAAAGAACGCAGACGGGACAACGTCTATGTGGTGGAGGGCTTTAAGATGTTTGAGGAAGCCCCCGTCGAACAGATAAAGGAAGTGTATTTATCTGAGGAGGCGGAACAGAGAGCACGGGAAAAGAAAGAACTGAGTGAAAAATTAGCGCTCACGGGGTATGAGACCGTGGCGGGAGATTTGTTCCGGAAAATGTCAGACACCCAGACACCGCAGGGAATTTTGACCGTACTCAGACAGCCGGAATATCGGGTGGAGGAGCTGATAACACCAAAAAATGCGCTTTTAATCGTTCTGGAGGACTTGCAGGACCCCGGAAATCTCGGAACCATTATCCGAACCGGTGAGGGAGCCGGAATAACGGGTGTTATCATGACTTCACGCACAGTGGATATTTTTAATCCGAAAACAATCCGCGCCACCATGGGCTCCATATACAGAGTGCCTTTCGTGTATGTGGAAAATTTGACGGAAACCTTGCAAAAAATCCACGAACACGGAATTCACACCTATGCGGCACATTTAAAAGGTAACACCTATTACGATATGTTTTCTTTCCGGGAACCCACGGCATTTTTGATTGGAAATGAGGGAAACGGGCTGCAAAAGGAGACGGCGGACATGGCAGAGCAGTATTTGAAGATTCCCATGGAGGGACAGGTGGAGTCACTGAACGCGGCAATCGCCACTTCGCTGTTAATGTATGAGGCACACAGGCAGAGATGCAGCAGATAAGATGGGAACAACATACAGACACAACTCAAAAAGGAGAAGAAAGACATGAAAATCGGATTTATCGGCTTGGGAAATATGGCAACAGCCATGATTGGCGGCATTTTACAAAAAGGAATGGCACAGCCGCAGGATATTATCGGTTCCGCAAAAACGGAAAGCACGAAGGAAAAAGTAAAAACGCAGTTCCATATTGAGATTGCAGGAAACAACCGCGAGACAGCAGAGAAAGCGGATATTTTATTTTTGGCGGTAAAACCCATTTTTCTGGGGGATGTCATTTCCGAAATCCGTGATGTGGTACGGAAAGAAACGTTAATTGTCAGCATTGCGGCGGGCAGGGATATGAAATTTTTGAAGGAGGCATTCGGACGGACAGACTGTAAAATCATCCGCTGCATGCCCAACACACCGGCACTTGTGTTAGAGGGCTGTACCGGAGTCTGCGCCGGAGAGAATGTAACGGAGGAGGAACTCAATCAGGTGCTTTCCCTTTTACAGTCCTTCGGAGTGGCAAGCGTAGTGCCTGAGAGACTGATGGATGTGGTGGTCGGAGTCAGCGGAAGCTCACCGGCATATGTATTCATGTTCATCGAAGCCATGGCGGATGAGGCGGTTGCGGCAGGAATGCCCAGAAAACAGGCATACGAATTTGCCGCCCAGTCGGTACTCGGCAGTGCCAAAATGGTGCTGGAAACAGGAAAGCATCCCGGAGAATTGAAGGATATGGTATGCTCTCCCGGCGGAACCACCATTCAGGCGGTGAAGGTGTTGGAGGAAAAAGGAATGCGTGCCGCTGTGATGGACGCCATGGAGGCGTGCATTGAGAAGTCAAGAAATATGTGATTTTTCGGAAAAATATTAAAACTTGACAAAAATATTTGCTTCTGTTATTATATCCTGCGTAATAAATGTAACAAAGTTGTAATAAATTCTTCAAACAAGTGATACAATTTATTGCGGCGTAATACAATTTATTTGGAGGTAAAGAAAATGGCAAGAAGCAAAGGCGTGCTTGCAGTATTTGCCGGAGTGATAGTTTTTTTATCATTGGCAGTACAGTCAGGCATCACCGCACAAGCTGGCAGCAAGAATTACCTGAATGATCTAAATGGCGGTGTGGCAGCCATCCTTGACCCCGGCACAACGAACTCAGCCGAGATTATCAATGCCACAGCAAAGGAGTTGAATTTAACACTTGCGCAGGAGGACACGGAAAAATCCACATTGGTCATGGCAAATGTGAAGAGTGCTCTGAATGTGAGAAGCGAAGCCAGCGAAGATTCCGACAAGGTCGGAAAGTTATATAAGGACTGCGGAGGCACCATTCTGGAAAGAAAAGACGGATGGACCAAGTTACAGTCCGGCAACATCATCGGATGGGCAAAGGACGAATTTTTGCTGTTTGATGAGGATGCAAAACAGTTAGCCAATGACGTGGGCAAAATGATTGCCACGGTCGATACGGAAACCCTGCGTGTCCGTACCGCACCGGATGCGGAGGCAAGCGTCTGCGGACTTCTCCCGAAAGGGGAGATTACGGAAGTCATCAACAATGACACGGAAGGTTGGATTTGTGTTGACTATGACGGCGAGGACGGCTATATCTCCTCCGAGTATGTTACGCTGGATTTCCAGATTGACGCCGGAGAGACCATGGAAGAAATCAAGGCAAGAGAGGAAGCCGAGCGTGAGGCAAAACGCCATGTGAACTACGGCGAGTACACCACGGATGCCGATACCACCATGTTGCTTGCGGCACTGATTCAGTGCGAGGCGGGCGGCGAGCCTTACGAGGGCAAGCTGGCAGTGGCGGCTGTCGTTATGAACCGCGTGAGAAGTGCGGCATATCCCGACAGTATTCACGGTGTTATTTATGCGTCCGGACAGTTTACACCGGCTATGAACGGTAAAGTAAACAGAGTATATGAATCCGGCAAGATTAATCAGGGTTGTATTCAGGCGGCAGAGGAGGCAATTTCAGGTACCTCCAACGTAGGTGATTTGACACACTTCCGCCGCAACAACGGGCGTGAAGGTCTTGTTATCGGTCATCACGTATTTTACTAAAACAGAATAATGCAAAAGCGGACAGCTTCGGGCAGAACCGGAGCTGTTCTTTTTTTGCCTGAAAATGGGAAAAAAGGAATGCAGAATCCGAAAAAAGAAAATGGATAAGCCCCAAGAAAAAGAAAAGATTGCCCGATATGGCATTTTGTAGTAAACTTGGACTGTAAAGGGAAAGAATAATAGTATGTCCGAAGAAAGAAAAGAGGGAGAGTGCGCATGAGTGAAGTAATTATATTTTGGTTGGTTGTTTTGATTCTTTCCATTGTGGTGGAAGTTATTACGCTGGGACTGACCTCCATCTGGTTTGCAGGGGGAGCGCTGGTGGCTGTGATAGCGGCAATGCTGCACGCACCTTTGTGGATTCAGATTGCCCTGTTTCTTGTAGTGTCACTGGCACTTCTTGTTTTTACAAGACCGGTGGCTGTGAAATATTTCAACAAGGACAGAGTGCGGACCAATGTGGAAAGTCTGGTAGGACGTCAGGCAATCGTTATCAGCGAGATTGACAATTTACAGGGAACCGGACAGGTCAGTGTGGGCGGTCAGGAATGGAGTGCCAGAAGCAGTGACGACAGGATTCGGCTGGCAGTGGGGGCAGTTGTGGATGTAGTTGCCATCAACGGCGTAAAGCTGATTGTCAAAGAGGATCCGCAGATGAGAGAAATCGAAGGGGTGGAATCCAGCATGCCACAGCCGGAGGTATCCATAGAACCGGATGACGAAGGGGTAATATAATCCCTTCAGGAAAAATATAACATAAAACAGAATGGGAGTGCTGCCCTTAAACAGCACAGAAAGAGGTAGAAAATGGCATTTTTATTGATTTTATTAGTGGTGATTGTGTTGATTATTCTTGTATCCTGTTTCAAGATTGTGCCTCAGGCGCAGGCATTTGTCGTTGAGCGTCTCGGTGCATATCAGGGAACATGGTCCGTTGGTTTTCATGTAAAAGCTCCTTTCTTTGATAAAGTGGCAAGAAAAGTTAACTTAAAAGAGCAGGTAGCGGATTTCCCGCCCCAACCCGTAATTACCAAGGATAACGTTACCATGAGAATTGATACTGTTGTATTTTACCAGATTACCGACCCGAAGCTCTTTACCTACGGCGTGGAAAATCCCATGATGGCGATTGAAAATCTGACAGCAACCACACTGCGTAACATTATCGGTGATTTGGAGCTGGACCAGACCCTTACCTCCCGTGAGACCATCAATACCAAGATGCGTGCGGCACTGGATATTGCAACCGACCCCTGGGGTATCAAGGTAAACCGTGTCGAGCTTAAGAACATTATTCCTCCCGCTGAAATTCAGAATGCCATGGAGAAGCAGATGAAGGCAGAGCGTGAGAGACGTGAGGCCGTAACCCGTGCGGAAGGCGAGAAGAAAGCAAAGATTTTGGAGGCGGAAGGTGCAAAGGAATCCGCAATTTTGCGTGCAGAGGCTGATAAGCAGTCCGCAATTCTCCGCGCAGAAGCTGAGAAGGAAAAGATGATTCGCGAGGCAGAAGGTGAGGCAGAGGCAATTCTGAAAGTGCAGCAGGCAAATGCAGACGGTATCCGTATGCTGAAAGAAGCCGGTGCGGATGAGGCTGTGCTGAAAATTAAGAGTCTGGAAGCATTTGAAAAGGTTGCGGACGGTCAGGCAACCACCATTCTCCTGCCCGCAGAACTGCAGGGAATTGCAAGTCTGGCAACGGCTTGGAAGGAAGCTGCAAAGTAGGAGGCACGAAAGATGAACTTAAAAGGACGCGATTTTTTGAAGCTGCTTGATTTTACGCCGGAAGAGATTACTTATCTTTTGGATTTGGCAGCAGATTTAAAGGATAAAAAGAAAAAAGGAATCCCGGTAGATACTTTCCGGGGCAGGAACGTGGCGCTGATTTTTGAAAAGACCAGCACCCGTACGCGCTGTGCCTTTGAGGTGGCAGCACATGATTTGGGAATGGGAACAACCTACTTAGACCCCACCGGTTCCCAGATTGGCAAGAAAGAGAGTATTGCCGATACCGCAAGAGTGCTGGCGGGAATGTTTGAAGGAATTGAGTACCGCGGATTTGAGCAGTCCATCGTGGAGGAACTGGCACAGTATTCCAAGGTTCCCGTGTGGAACGGACTGACCAATGAATTCCACCCTACGCAGATGCTGGCTGACCTTCTGACTATCAGAGAGCATTTCGGACATTTAAAGGGAATCCGCCTGACCTATATGGGAGACGCCCGTTACAATATGGGTAATTCATGGATGGTAGCGTGTGCCAAAATGGGCATGCACTTTACCGCCTGTACCACGCAGAAATATTTCCCCGAAAAAGCATTGGTAGAGCAGTGTGAGACCATTGCGGCGCAGAACGGCGGAAGCATTACTTTGACCGAGGATGTCAAGGCAGGCACAGCGGGAGCAGATGTAATCTATACCGATGTGTGGGTGTCCATGGGCGAGCCGGATGAAGTATGGGCAGAGCGCATTAAAGAGCTGTCCCCTTATCAGGTCAATAAGGCTGTGATGGACAATGCAGGAGAGCAGGCTATTTTCATGCACTGCCTGCCCGCATTCCACGACCTCAAGACCAAGATTGGCGCCCAGATGGGTGAGAGATTCGGCATTACCGAGATGGAAGTAACGGACGAAGTGTTTGAATCCGCACAGTCTCTGGTATTTGAAGAGGCAGAGAACCGTATGCACACCATCAAAGCAGTGATGGCGGCAACGATAGAATAGGATAGACAGGTAAGCAATATGAAAGCGGAAATACTGGCACTTTTGCGTGAAAGAGCGGATTATGTGTCGGGTCAGGAATTGTGTGAACGTTTTGGGGTATCCCGCACCGCAGTCTGGAAAGCCATAGGCAGACTGAAGGAGGAAGGATACCGGATAGAGGCAGTGCCGAATAAAGGTTATCGCCTGCTGGAGACGGAGGAAGTCTACGGACAGAATGAGATTGCCAGCAGGATGAATACAAAGTGGGTGGGGAAGCCGGTGCTTTTTTTCGATTGCATCGGCTCTACCAATGCTCAGGCAAAAATTGACGCGGAGAACGGTGCTGGGAGCGGAACCCTGTTGGTTGCAGACATGCAGACGGCAGGGCGCGGCAGAAGAGGACGCTCATGGACAAGCCCGGCAGGCACGAATATTTATTATACCCTGATACTGAAACCGAAATTTGACCCGGACAAGGCTTCCATGCTGACGCTGGTCATGGCAATGGCGGTGGCGGAAGGAATTGAAAAGTATCTGGCAGATAACGGCTGCAAGGATGTTACCTGCGGAATCAAGTGGCCCAACGATATTGTGCTGAACGGAAAGAAAATTTGCGGAATTCTCACGGAGATGAGTGCGGAGCGGGATTATATCCAGCATGTAGTCATCGGTGTGGGAATCAATGTGTACAGACAGGAGTTTGCACCGGAACTTCAGGACAAGGCAACCAGCATGGAGGAAGAGTGCAAATTTCACATATCGCGCAGCACCCTGATTGCGCTCATTATGGAGGCATTTGAAAAAGATTACGAACTGTTTGTGCAGGACGAAAACCTTGGCGGGCTGAAAGCTGCCTATGAAAAACTGCTCATCAACAAGGGCAGGGAAGTGTGCGTGCTGGATCCGAAGGGAGAATACCGTGGCAAAGCGCTTGGTATCACGGACGGCGGAGAACTGCAGGTGCAAAAGGAGGACGGAACCGTGGTGTGCGTGTACGCCGGGGAAGTTTCTGTCCGCGGCTTGTACGGATATGTGTAATAAAGTGAGGATTGAGACGGATGGACAATAAGAAAGTGGTACTCTGCGGTGCCAACGCTTATGAAAAAAAATACTATTTTAACGAACAGTTTAAGGGGATTCCAGATTCCATAAAGGACGAACTGCACATTATCTGCGTGTTGTTTACCGAGGAAGTGGGTGGCATTTTTACCATTGTGTTTGAGGAGGACGGCAGTCTTTGTCTGGAGACCGATGCTGAGGAGGACGACATCTATTATGATGAGGTATCCAGCGGTCTTTTGATTTCCGAGATTCGCAGAAACCGACAGGAGCTTTTGGAATCCTTGAGCCTGTACTATCGTGTTTTTATTTTAAAAGAAGATGTATCCGCACTGTTGGAGGAAGAAGAGTAAAGGAGAAAAATGTATGATTTTAGTGATTGATGTGGGCAATACCAATATGACCATGGGAGTATTTGACGGCGAAAAACTGGCAGCTACTTTCCGTATGATGACCAAGACTCCCAGAACTTCTGATGAATACGGTGTAATGATTACACAGCTTTTAAAGAACAATAAAATTGCAGTGGAGCAGTTGGAGGGAACCATCATTGCCAGCGTTGTGCCGGATGTAATGCACTCCCTTACCAGTGCCGTTATCCGTTATCTGGATACCAAACCGCTCATTGTAGGTCCCGGATTAAAGACGGGAATCAAAGTGGTGACGGAAGACCCCAGAGCCATCGGTGCAGACCGTATTGTGGATGCGGTTGCCGCTTATGAAAAATACGGCGGACCGGTTCTTGTTCTGGACTTTGGAACGGCGACCACTTACGACTTGGTGTTGAAAGACGGGGAATTTGCAGCCGGTATCACGGCACCCGGTATCCGCATCAGTTCCGAGGCACTGTGGACCAAGACGGCAAAGCTGCCCAACATTGAGATTAAGAAACCGAAATCCATTCTGGCACAGGAGACCATCAGCAGTATGCAGGCTGGTCTTGTATACGGACAGATTGGACAGACCGAGTATATTATCCGTAAGGTAAAAGAAGAGAGTGGTATCGAAGACATGAAAGTGGTAGCTACCGGGGGCTTAGGCAGAATCATTGCGGACGAAACGGACGCCATTGATATTTATGACAGTGCCCTGACCCTCGACGGATTGAGACTGATTTATGAGAAAAACAGAAAATGAGTAGACTGACGATTGGAAATGTAACGCTGGACAACAATATTATTCTGGCTCCCATGGCAGGTGTAACGGACCTGCCATTTCGTCTGTTGTGCAGAGAACAGGGAGCCGGTCTGGTCTGCATGGAAATGGTAAGCGCCAAGGCGATTTATTATCACAACCGCAATACAGAGAGTCTGTTGGAAATTCACCCGGAGGAATGTCCCGCATCGTTGCAGCTTTTCGGCTCCGACCCGGATATTTTGAGTGAGATGGCGAAACAGATTGAGGACAGGCCTTTTTCCATACTGGATTTCAACATGGGATGTCCGGTTCCCAAGGTGGTGAATAACGGCGAGGGTTCTGCCCTGATGAAGGATCCAAAGCTGGTGGAAACCATTCTTACCGGATTGGTGAAGGCGGTTCAGAAACCGGTGACGGTGAAAATCCGGAAAGGATTCGATGACGAGCATATTAATGCGGTGGAGATTGCGCGTATTGCGGAAAACTGCGGCGTGGCGGCGGTTGCTGTTCACGGGCGCACAAGGGCACAGTATTACAGCGGACAGGCTGACTGGGACATTATTGCGAAAGTAAAACAGGCGGTGAAAATTCCCGTGATTGGAAACGGCGATGTGGACAGCCCACAGAAAGCGGAGGCAATGCTACAGCAGACCGGCTGCGACGGCGTCATGATTGGACGCGCCGCACAGGGAAATCCTTGGATTTTCAGGGAGGTTGCCGCTTATCTTGAGGACGGTACACTCCTGCCGCGCCCGGATAACCGTGAGAAAAAGGAATTGATTCTCCGTCATGCGGCACTGCAGCTTAAATACAAGGGCGAATATACCGGCGTGAGGGAGATGCGCAAGCATTTGTCATGGTACACCGTGGGCATGCCCCATTCCGCCCGGTTCCGCCAGATGATTAACTCCATGGAAACCATGGAGGAGCTGACTGCGGGGGTAGAGGATATTTTTGGATAATTTCTGTGCAGAATATTTGTACGGCGAATAGACGAACCATGTTTTCACATATACTGGAACATGGAAACCATTATTTATTTTTATCAGAACAGGAATGCCGTGGATTTTGTCACGGAAAAATGGAAGGAGGACGACTATTGCCTTATCAGGGCAGGCGTGCCTCCTTTTGTGTGGAAAAAAGAGCGTGCGGGGGAGCGGGAAAAACAGAAAGAGCAGGGAAATAGGGATTGCAGGCTGGTTGAGAAATCAGGAACACTTTTAACATGGTGGAGCGCGTTGTGGGAAAAAGTGTGGATAACACTAGGGATAAGACCACAGCGTGTGGATGGAGAATTTCAAAAAAGGTTACATAACCGTGGAAAACAGCAGAATTGCAACAAACAGCAAGAGGTGGATACAGTCCGGAGATGTGAGGAGCTGCTCAAACAGTGGAAAGGTGCGCTGCGTCTGTTATCCGAAAATCCCAACCGGATGTACTGTGTCTACGAGGAATCCCTGCACAGGATATGGAATGCACACTGGGAGGTGCCGGAGTACACAGATTTCAGAAATGCCAAATGGATAGACCGGTTAATGAAACATGCGCTGCACAGCCATTTCATTGTGCTGGGAGTGGAGGACTGCATTCCGGCAGTTTTATATGCCCACAGCAGGCAGTTAAAGAGTGTGAAATGGATTTTGCGGGAAGAAGAGTTTGACGGGACAATTCAGAATTTTTTGGACAGCTTTTATGAGGAGACCGGCATTGCCATAGAAATCCGACTGTTGGACAAAACACAGCCGTGGTGGAGAGTGTGCCTTGCGGGTACGGCTGCGGCAGACGTGTTGGACTTTTCCGGGGAGAGCAGGGTTTCTGCGAGCGGCATTGCGGCGGGAAGCGTATGGCTGGACATGGATTCCAAAGGGGACATGGAAAGGCGAATGGAAGCCGGAAACCCGCAGGTTTTTTATTTTTCCATGAAAAAGGAGTGGAAACAGCGGCAAAAAGACTGTTTTCCTTGACACTGCGGGCAAAAATGGGTATAATACCTAAGTTAATTGGGATAGTATGCAAAGTCCGGGAAAGTGCCGTGACGGCAGGAACGGACTTACAGTATAAAAGACAGGAAGGTGTGACAGGTATGCAGGAGAAAAAAAATATTTTGACCTACGAAGGCCTCAGAAAATATGAGGATGAGTTACATGAACTGAAAGTAAACAAACGTCAGGAAGTTGCTCAGAAGATTAAAGAGGCAAGAGAGCAGGGCGACCTTTCCGAGAACGCAGAGTATGATGCGGCAAAGGATGAGCAGCGCGATATTGAGGCGAGAATCGAAGAATTGGAGAAAATTCTGAAAAATGCCGAGGTTGTTGTAGAGGATGAAGTTGATTTGGACAAAATCAACATCGGCTGCCGTGTGAGAATCCTTGATATTGAGTACAGCGAAGAACTGGAGTACAAGATTGTAGGTTCCACCGAGGCAAACAGCTTAAAGGGAAAGATTTCCAACGAAAGCCCTGTAGGTAAGGCATTAATCGGACGCAAGATTGGTGATACCGTGGAGGTAGAAACCCCTGCAGGTACATTCGCTTATAAAATTTTGGAGATTCAGAGAAGCAATTAGTGACGTTGATTGAACGAGGATGAGAGGTAAACAGACGTGGCAGAGGCACAGGCACAGAACACGAAAGTACAGGAACAGGATATTAACCAGCTTTTAAAGGTAAGACGTGAGAAGCTGGCTGCACTGCAGGAAGCAGGAAAGGACCCTTTCCAGATTACAAAATATGATGTGACACATCACAGCACCGATATTAAGGAACACTTTGACGAACTGGAAGGCAAGACCGTCCGTGTGGCAGGCCGAATCATGTCCAAGCGTGTTATGGGAAAGGCATCTTTCTGTAATATTCAGGACCTTCCCGGCAACATTCAGTCCTATGTGGCAAGGGACAGCATTGGAGAAGAACCCTATGCTGATTTCAAAAAATATGATGTCGGTGATATTGTCGGAATCGAGGGCGAGGTATTCAAAACCAAAACCGGAGAGATTTCCATTCATGCGGCAAAAGTAACCCTGCTTTCAAAGAGCTTGCAGATTCTGCCTGAGAAATTCCATGGTCTGACCAATACCGATATTCGTTATCGTCAGAGATATACCGACCTGATTATGAATCAGGAAGTTAAGGATACTTTCGTGAAGCGTTCCAAGATTATCGGCGCTATCCGCCGTTATTTGGATGGACAGGGATTTTTGGAGGTGGAGACACCTATGCTGGTTGCAAATGCCGGCGGTGCCGCTGCAAGACCTTTTGAGACCCATTACAATGCGCTGGACGAGGATGTAAAGCTGAGAATTTCTTTGGAACTCTATCTGAAGAGACTTATCGTAGGCGGTATGGAGCGCGTGTATGAAATCGGACGCGTATTCCGTAACGAGGGTCTGGACACCAGACACAATCCTGAATTTACACTGATGGAGCTGTATCAGGCATACACGGATTACTACGGAATGATGGATTTGACCGAGAATATGTTCCGCTATGTTGCACAGGAAGTGTGCGGTACAACTTTGATTCCCTATGCGGAAGAAATGATTGATTTAGGCAAGCCTTTTGAGCGTCTGACCATGATTGACGCTGTAAAGAAATATGCCGGTGTTGATTTTGACGAGATTCCCGATACTGCCGCTGCTAAAAAGATTGCGGACGAGAAGGGCGTACATTATGAAGCACGCCATGAAAAAGGTGATATTTTGAATTTGTTCTTCGAGGAGTTTGTTGAAGAACATTTGATTCAGCCGGTATTTATTATGGATCATCCGGTGGAGGTTTCCCCGTTAACCAAGAGAAAACCGGACAAGCCCGACCATGTGGAGCGTTTTGAATTGTTTATTTACGGACGTGAGATGTGCAACGCTTACTCCGAACTTAACGACCCTATCGACCAGAGAGCACGTTTCAAGGCACAGGAAGCTGCGCTGGCAGCAGGCGATGAGGAAGCAAACACAACGGACGAGGATTTCCTGAATGCACTGGAAATCGGTATGCCGCCCACCGGAGGTATCGGTTACGGTATTGACAGACTGGTAATGCTGTTGACAAATTCTCCTGCTATCAGGGATGTACTGCTGTTCCCGACAATGAAGTCCTTAGATGGTGTAAATAAGAAAAATGATGTAAATAATACAGCTTCTGAAGCACCTGAAAAAAATGTAAAAACTGAGTCTGAAAAGATTGATTTTTCTAAGGTAAAGGTAGAGCCTTTATTTGAGGAATTTGTTGATTTTGATACATTCAGCAAGTCAGATTTCCGTGCAGTAAAGGTTAAAGAGTGTGTTGCAGTACCGAAGTCAAAGAAACTGTTACAGTTTACTCTTGATGACGGAACAGACACAGACAGAACCATTTTAAGCGGTATTCACGCTTATTATGAGCCAGAAGAGTTAGTTGGAAAGACACTGATTGCAATCACAAATCTGCCACCAAGAGCCATGATGGGAATTGATTCTTGTGGAATGTTACTTAGTGCAATCCATGAGGAAGAGGGCGAAGAAAAACTTCATCTTCTGATGGTTGATAACCACATCCCGGCTGGTGCAAAGCTGTATTAAGATGATGTAAAGATGTACCGTTTTATCGAATAGACGGGACGTACTTCATTTGATAAAAAACTGAAAAAACAGCGATTTACATCAAACTTACATCAATTGATGCGAAAATCGGTGCAAGCAAGAAAAAATCGCATAATTAGTGCAATGAGTGGGCAATTCCAATAGGGATTGCCCATTTTCTGAATGGACAGAAATACAAATCGGGAATTTGTATAAAATATTTTTTGAAAAAACTGTTGACTCCTACGTTGCGTAATGGTTTAAAGTATATTTATCGAGAGAGGAGGAAATGATGATGATGACAGTAAATGAAGTGAGTAAGCTTGCCGGAGTGAGTATACGCACTCTACAATATTATGACAAGATTGGTCTTTTACATCCGACGGGATACACCGATGCGGGTTACAGATTGTATGACGATGCAGATTTGGAACGCCTTCAACATATTCTGCTGTTTCGAGAATTGGAGTTTCCTCTTAAAGACATTAAGATGATTGTTAATAGTCCTGATTTTGACAGAAGCAAAGCTTTAGAACAACAAATAGAGCTGCTTAGGCTTAAAAAGGAACATATTGAGAACTTAATGAACTTTGCTCTTGGAATAAAATTGTTAGGAGTGAAACACATGGATTTTAAGGCTTTTGATAGAAGTAAATTAGATGAATATAGCAGACAGGCAAAGGAATTATACGGTAATACACCAGAATATAAGGAGATGGAAGAAAAGCAAAAGAATCGAACTGAGGAAGATGAGAAAATCCTAGCAGATAGATTTATGCTTTTTTTTAAAGAAGCCGGAGAGATGAAGAATATGAATCCAGCATCTGATGATGCACAGAATCTTGTAAGAAGATTACAGGATTATATTACCCAAAACTTATATACTTGTACAAATAAGATTTTGCGTGGATTAGGAAAAATGTATTCAGGTGGTGGAGACATTACAACGAATATCGATGCTTATGGTGGTGAAGGTACCGCAATATTTGTAGCAGATGCAATAGAGATATATTGTGATAATGCAGAGTAAAATTGAATTTATATCTATGTAATGTACACGATAAATCCAGTTTTGAACTTGCCCTTTGAGAGAGGAGAAAATCCTTTTCTCAAAGGGCTTTTTCTATTTATACGGATAATCGCAAACTACAAGATAAAGCTAAAACTTCATATACTCTAAGCACAAGGAGGTTGAGGTTTGGCTATGAATAACAGTTTAGCAGAAGTACACCCGGAGCTTGTTTCGGAGTGGTCGGAGAAGAATTTACTGCTTACACCCGACGACATTACTTTCGGTTCAAATAAAAAAGTATGGTGGAAAGGTGCTTGCAGTCACGAATGGCAGACAAGCGTTAAGGCTCGTTCCAGTGGAGAGAAATGCCCGATATGCTCCGGTGCGAGAGTGATTGTAGGTATTAACGATTTGGCGACATTAGAGCCATTACTGGTAAAGCAGTGGTCGAAAAAGAATAAGATAAAACCGACAGAGGTTTCTATTGGTTCTCACAAGAAAGTGATATGGAGATGTGAGAAAGGGCACGAATGGGAAGCTGCCGTTAAGAGCAGGACAATAAATAAAACAGGTTGCCCGTATTGCT
>ERZ857629.67-NODE-67-length-151718-cov-13.273732_pt1 | contig 151718 bp, 141 predicted proteins | sample MGYA00519700_ERZ857629 | MGnify/ENA primary metagenome ERZ857629 (study PRJEB31778, sample SAMEA3449351) | human gut metagenome | biome: human gut; feature: human-associated habitat; material: faeces | place: United Kingdom | collected 2010/2012 ... | reverse complement strand
CCGGCGCGTGCTGTCCCTTGTAATTGCGGCCTTTCCAGCGGTATTCGTTATACACGTACTCGGTGTATTCCTTTGCCGTGGCTCCCGGATAGTCATGTTCATATCCGGTTGAAGCCGCTGAAACATCCGGTTTGTCTTTCCATATCCCGTACAGTTTTTCAAACTCGGTGTTCACCCGTTGCATGATTGCAGTGTCACCACCCTTGTCCGGATGGTGCTGCAATGCCAGGCAGCGGTATTCCTTCTTCAGATCCGCCATGCTGTGTATGTTCTGAAAATAAGCCATAGCCATAAGTCTTTATGCCCCTGCGAGGCGGTTGATAAAATATTCCTGATAATCAAGGTCAAGCCCGAGGTTGCTGCACGCCATCCCGATGTCGTCTCCCCTCAAGTCATCCGCTTCCTGCAATTCACGCAGGTATCTGATTTCGGAATCCAGGTATTCCTGCGCTTCCGTCTGACTGCAACCGCATGAGTTACTTATCAGTTCAATGATGTTTGTCTGCATATCATTCGTTGTTTGAGGTATGTTTATTATAGATTTCCCGTTTATATTCGTAGTCCCGGCTGTTCCACCACCGGCCTGCCGCATCGACAAATGTCTGCGGACTTTCGGCAGGCGGACAGTCACAGACTTTCAACCCTGTGATTTGTTCTTTTGACTCAAGACCACATGACTCCCACCAGGACTGCATCTTTTGTGTGAATTCCGCTTTGGTACAGAAAAAGGTCTGGTCAACGCATTCTTCACACCATTTGCCGTCACACCAGTGCCCGTCATTGTCATCATACACATAGCTGATACGTTCATCCGTGTTGGCGTTTATCCATACTTGAATTTCCAACTGCCGTGAGCCGCATTCTTTGCATACAAGGATGTCGGAATCGTCCGGTTCTTTTCGGAAAGCCCTGCCGTCATAAAGCGTAACGGCACGTTCAACAAGTAACTTCTGATAGTTCTCCGACAATCCGGCAAAGAACCGTTCCGCGGCACCGAAAATGGCATTGTCTGCCGACACGGACCATTTATCCCAAAAGTGCCGGTACATATCTCCAAATACTACCTTGCATTCTTCCTTGCTCCAGGCGTTCCACATGTAGTAGAAGAAACTGGAGACTGCATTTTCCGCCTGATATTTCATGGTTCTTCCGTTTTGGGTTCAACATCTTTTGTCTCTTCCAATTGCCGCCATGCAGCATCGTACATTTCATGGAGCCAGTCTATATTCCTTGCGCCGAGTTCAAACGGGCCGTAGCATTCCACCTCATCACCGCTTTCTTTCTCTTCGGCAATGACGGTCAGGCTGCCCTCCATTATCCGGACACCCGTTACCCGGCATTCATACGGGTCTCCGTTTTTCCCGAACCAGATTATCCATACCGGGTCATCTTCCCGGTTCGTAAAGGCAAGTTCCGCCAGTGAGTGCGCCTGAAGCAACTGCCGTATCGCTTCAATGATGCCATTACGTAGTTCCTCAATCCGGTCGCTGAAATTCATCGCGATGTATTTTGCCCGGGCTTTCCTGCCCGTTTCCTTGATCGAGAGTATCTGCGATTCGGGATGGATGCCGAAGTTCCAGTCCGTTACCTCGTCATCATCGCGTGTCGTGTGGATATTGCCGCCCAGTACCAGACCGCAGTCTTCCTCTACCATTCTTTTTGCTTCTTCGCGGTTCCCTGCCGCTACCATGTAAGTGCCCTCGAAGGCGTATCTTACCCTTACTTCATATTTTGCCATACTCCTATAATTGGGTTGTTGATTGTTGATGTTACATGATTGATTGTTGTCCTGATTCCTCGAAGTATGCCGGTGATATCCGGTACAGTTCGGGAAGGTTCAGTTTTACCATCGGGTATTCCACCCATCCGCTCCTGCGCCTGTAACCCGTATCTTCGGCAAGATTGTATCTTATGAGAAAGTCCATCGCTTCCGGATTGTTGTTGATGTCAACAAATGCCTTGTCGGGAATCCCGAAGGCCGGAAAGTCCTCCAGATTGACGGTCAGTACCGTATAAGCTTCCCCGGTCTTCGGTACTTCCAGGCTCAAGGCAAGCCAGCCATTCGGATAAAACCCAGGGACAAGTTTCAATTTTCTTTTATGGTATGGATATGTCTTGCCATGCCGGTTCTGACCGGAATCCATGATTTCGAAATCTTCTTCGCCTTCAGTAAATGACCGCATCGGGCAGGATACATCATAATAGCAGCCGTCTTCGTGACAGCACAGGTATTCCTTTCCTTCGGAGAGGATGATGACATATTTCTTTTCCATGACTTTATGATTTTAATGGTGGATACTTGATTTTATGAGGCGACAAGGCTTATCCTCTCACCGAAAAAGGAGTCATCCACCCCGTACACATGCCGGATGGAGCATTCATACTTGGAACGTTCGTCATCCAGCCGGAAACGGAAACCGTGATAGTCTTTCACTTCCAATTTCAGCCTTACGTCTTTCTTCAGTTCCATTTCAAGCAGGCTTCCGCCGCCATATGTTGAACTGAAAAGTCCGCAACAGTTGCCTTTGGGGATAACGACCTCTTCCAATGAAAAGCCGACTTCATACAGTTCTTTCAGGTTCACCCTGCCTATATAGGTCAGCAGGTTTGCCCCGCAGCAGGAATTGATAAGCTCCTCATAGAACTGTTCGTATGAGACCTGCTCCCTGCCGTTCCGGTTTTTACGGTTCGGGAAACGCCCGTAGGCCTTGTAGCCGTGCTTTGTCAGGATTTTCTTTACTCTCGCCGGATTGAGGTTCAGGCTGTCCACCATGTCCCCGAAATAGGACTCCTCGTACCTGTAACCGCCCTGCGATTCAAACCAGTGGGAGTTGATGCAGTCATAGTTGGAAAGCATCTCCACCCGGATGGGGATGTCGTCCGTATGCATTATCAGCTCCTTTATCACATCCGAATCATTTCGGCTGTAAATCTCGTCACGGATTTCATCTTCGTGCTCATCGAAGAAGTCATCCACATCCTCTTCGTCAAAGTCATTAAAGACGGTACATTCCTCTTTCAGTTTCGCGATGATTCCACGGACAGCCTCCCATTCGGCATCGCTGTACCACACGTCTGCCTCTTCCCACAAATGCTCACGGCTCTTGCTGTCAAGGCATTTTTGAATCAGGCCGCGGTGGTTGTCAAGATTGTCATCATAGTCCGTCCATACCAGCGTATAGGCCGGTTCCATCAGGGATTTGATGAAATCCAATGTCAATGTTTTCTGTTCATCCATTTCTGTTACCTGTGTACGGCAGGGTTCCTTTTCCCGTACATACCGTTATAAATGACAGAAGCGGCCTTCAAGCCGCCTCCGTGTGTTTCCTAACCATATAGTTCCTTCACGATCTTGTCGTATATTTCCTTTGCCATTTCCGTATTCCGGTTGAAGTGGAAATAAGCCGTGTATCTGTATCCTGTTCTTGGCACTCCTCCGCACTGCTGTATCGCCCTGTCTATCTCCCAGTCGATATCACCTATGCCGAGGGATATGCTTGTGCCATGCAGCATACATCGGGCAAGTTTCAGCGCGGAATCCTTCCTGTCGTCCTTGCGGAGCCTGTCGAAAGCCATCAGCGCGATTTCCCTGTTGCTTATCGTTATGGTGTCCATATCCTGTTCAGTTTAGTGTCAGACTGTCTTTATTCCGTTCCCTGTTGCGGCTTGCCAGTATCCCGAAATGGATGCTGAATATGCGCCGGCTGAAGCAGACAGGGGAATTGTATTCCATACGTTGCCACAGCGTGAAGTGGTTGCCGGAGAACGACCACCTGAAATATCCTGACAGCGAGCCGAATTGCGGATTGGTATTCCTGTTTATCAGGAACCTGTTCACATCCACGATGTGCCTTGCCGTCAGGAGAATGTTCAGGATCTCCACGAACGCCATTTGCGAGTAGGGGTCAACCGGCATTACCGGTCCTTTGAAGTTGATTTCCATCCTGTATATGTTTTAATCGTAATTGTCATCGAATACCTCGAAGTGGGGAATGCCCGTGTCGAAGTAATTGCTTGATATGCCCGGGTAGTACGGCAGGCTGTCATCCCCGCTGTCCGGGCATGGCTCATCACCGGTATAGGCCGTGTTCCCGAAAAGTTCGATGTAATGCGCCACCAGCAGGTGTGCATCTTCCGTGCTTATGTCATGCCCGTAGCGGTCACACCAGTCGAAGAAACAATCCTTGTCGGGTTCTTCCAGCTGTTCCATCGCTTCCCGTATCTCAAAAAAGTTGGGGCACAGCCATTCCATGTTGATGAGTGAGTCCGGAATGTCCTCCCATTTCATGTACCTGTATTCCGGTGTCTCCTCTTCGGCGAACAGTTCGGAACAGGTGCACAGGAATTCCCCCATGTCGCCGAAGTCAGACATCTGCAACCAGTTGTCCTTCTCCTGCCTTGTGTCTATGAGATGCTGCGTGGTCACTGCCACTTCCGCTTGATTCAAGTCCATAATTCTTCATTTATCAGTTAATGATTGGAACCGGGGATTTCATTCCACAGGCTCCAAAAGGTCCGCACCCCGGCAGCGCAGGGTTTTTCGGGGAAATACCGGAGCCCCCGGCGAGGATGATTTCCCCGAAAACCGCCTGCGGCCTGACCTTGCCCTGCCGGTAAGGGGGTGGGCTACCTTTGCCTGTGGAATGGAATCTGCGGTTTCCCATTAGTTTTCCCTTTTTTCAATTCATTATGCGCTGGCTTCCCCAGCTGATGTGTATCCTGCCTTCGCTGTCGCACTCCCTTACCAGCAGGCTCTCGATGACGGACATGGTGACGTCGAACTCCTCGAAGATCTCGGACTGTTCCTTGACCTCACCCGTCTTGATGAACTCGTTCAGCCGTTCCTTCGTAAGTACCAGCGCCATTAGGTTCTGCTCCACGGAATCCTTATAGGTGACATAATGCACGTCCTTCTGCTCTTTGGAGTCAAGACGGATAAATCGGAAATAGAACTGTTCCATCTTCGGGATGTTCCATTGCAGGGATTCCAGTATCACGTCGTTGCAGGTGGGTATGTTCACCGAACTGCTCAGGCTCTGCTGCGTGCAGACCAGTATGCCGTTGACGGTGGAATCGAACTCCGTCACAACGCTTTGTCGTTTCTTGAACGCCACGTCTCCCTTGACCACGAATACAGGACGCTCCGGGAAACATTCGCGGAGACGCTTCTCGTAAAGGTCGAATGCGGCTATGGACGTGCAACCGACAGCCACCTTGCCGGGTATCTTCCGCACCAGCCTTTCGATATACTTTGTCTTGTTCGGAATTCCGTCGCCGGAATAGCCCTCTATCAGGTGTGGGACGGAGCAGGCCTTGATGAGCAGCTTGATCTGGCGCATAAGCCGGAGTCCGGCATCCTTCTTTGCATCCCCCGTGCTGTTGTAATACAGTTCGCAGATGCGGCAGAACTCCTCGATGATGACACGGTAAACCTCACGCTCGCCGTCGGACGGGCTGACGGTATGTGTCCGTATCCTGTATTTCTCGCCCGCGAAATCCCTGAACTTGCGGGTGATGACGGTCTTGCCGATAAGCTCTGCCAGTTCCTCCTTGTTATAGACATCCTGGTTCTGTTTCTCAATGCCGAAGACGGTGGATTTTCCCGGACAATGGCAGGCACGGAAAAGCACATGCCCCCTGAAAGCCGAGAACGGTTCGCCGTAATGGGGATTTGTGTCTTCCTCTATCTCCTTGTCCTTGTTATCGTGGTACACCCGGCCACTCCAACAAATCATATTGACGGAGTTGTTATAGAGCAGTTCGAACTGGCTGTACAGTTCCGCGATATTGTTGCGGGTGGTCGTGCCGGTGTCGAGTATCTTGTACCTGAGACGGCGGAAGAGGCAGAGGATATGCCTTGTCCGCTGTGACGACGGGTTGGTTATCTCGTCCGACTCGTCGAAAACGAGGCACAGTTTTCTTGAGGTGCGCTTGACAAACCTTGCCAGCCCCCGTTTCAGCTTGCTGAGCATGGAGGTGGAGAGGATGAGGAACACGCCTTCCGGCACCGTTTCCAGGTCGGCATTGCACCTTGCCACACGGAACTGTTCCCTGTTCATTGAGAGGAAGGGTATCCATGTCATGTTGGTGGCGATGGCGGGAGCCAGTATGACGGCATTCCGTACCTTGCGGTATTTGAGCAGGTACTTAGCGCGGTGGTACACGGCGGCCGTCTTGCCCGAGCCTTGCTGACAGTTCAGCAGCGCATAGCGTTTCTGCAGGACAAGGTTAAGGTCGTGTTTCTGGAGCGTGGTGAACTCACATACGTCACCGTCCTTGTTGATGAAGGTCGTGCGGTCAAGGTATTCTTTCAGCCTGTCATCTTCCTCCATCTCCGGGAACTGCCGGTCCTGCATTTCATACTCTCTCCGCTTGCGCCGTATCAGTTTCTCCGCCGCACGGATTTGGCGCATGTTCTTTTCTGTCGGCACTTCCGGCATGGGCAGTTCGGCACGCTCCAGCACGAGGTCGTTGATACTTGCCGCCTTGTGCGGAACTTTGTCCAACAGACGCGGCGCATATTGTTTCAGTTTGAATCCGTATGAGGTCTTCACCAACGCCACTTCCTTGCGAGGTACAGTATTTTGCGAGGTGATGTACCTGCGGATGACAGCAAGCACTTTCTTCGGGGTCAGCTTGTTCTTCTCCCATTGGTTCACCTGTTCCCGTGTGGCGTTCCCGGGCGGTTTCTGGTTGCGGAATTTCGTGACCAAAGCCTCCGTCTTGCCGATATACCTGTTCAACTTGGCGTGTACCTTCAACTCGTACATGTACTTGGCAAGTCTGTACTCGAACAGTTCAAGCTCTTCCTTGTCGATCCTGTTGGTCTCGCGCATCAGGTCGAAACGCAACCGGTGTTTCATAGCCCTTGCCCCGCCGATGCGTTTTTTCAATTCTTCCACCGTTATGAATTCCTCCGCGCTGTAAGCCCGCATCCCGATGTGGACCGATTTACGGAGAAATACCATAATCTTCGTATTGAAATCATGGACTCCGGTTGCAGCAAAGGCTGACGGGGCCAGCTTCGTCTGACCGACAAAGGAGAAATTACTGTTTATGCCGGCTATCCGTGTCTTTTCCCAGAATCCGCTCTGCATGAAAGAGCCAGGCACGATTATCATCAGGATTCCTGCCGGATTAAGCACATCATAAGCCTTGTCCATATAGTATTCCTGCGACAGTTTGTAGTCGAACTTCAGGTTGAAAGGAGGATTGCCGATGACAATATCGAAGCGTTGTTCCGGATAGTATTGCCGGAGGTCGCATTTCTCGATATGCGCGTCAGGATAGAGGTATCGTGCCACGGAAACGGCCTTGCCGTCTATGTCGAAGCCGTAGGCGTTATGCAGGTTGGGCAGGTGGTTGAAGAAATTGCCCATGCCGCAGCACATGTCAAGTATCATTTCCGAGGAGGTGGGAGAAAGCATATCCGCCATGTCCCGGCATACTTCATGCGGGGTGAAGAACTGTCCCATCTCGGATTCCTTCTTCGCTTCGGCGTACTCGTGGTAATTGGCAAAATCGGACTGCTTGAGGTTGTGCAGTCCTCCGATGCCGGTGTAGCAGTTGTAGATGCTCTCCGCCGGAATGAGGTCCTTGCCGGAGTCTATGGCGAAAAGTATCTTTTCGTTGACCTCGGCACGCATACCTTGCGGGATCTGTTGGGGGATGATGGCATACATGGCTTTATCTGTTTATCGTTGAAAATGAAAACACCCCGCAAGGATCGGCTTACGGGGTGTTGTGGGATTCTTCTCATGGTCAGTTCTCTCTTTGAGTGATTTCATCCAGCCGGAGACGTTTGAAGCAGTTCCCAGCTGCCGCGCTGTCCTTGAACCGGACATCGATGCGTCCGTTCTTGTAGAACCGGATCTGCTCGGCATTGGTGGTCGTGAGGTCGTACCAGTCAGTGACGGAAACATCGTTGTCATCGAAACGGATGATCATCTTTGAATTCCCGTTCAGTATGTCGTCCGCACCGTAGGCGATGCCGGCGCACAGGGTTTCCAAATCCCCGCCATAGTTGTAACTGATTTTGCACCTGTTGTTGTATTGTATGTAATAATCGTCGAAACGGATGATTTCGGGAAATACAATCCTGTCCTTCTTCAGCTCCGTCTTGACTTTACTCCAGCAGGAAGGTTTGACGACTCTGGCAACCCTGGCAAGAAGTTCCTCCACCGCCGTTTCCCGGAAACTCTTGCCACCCAGGTGTTCGATAACCACATCTACATATGTCCCATAGACAGGACGGGAGCCCATCTGAAGGGTCTTTTCGTCTATTTTATATTCAGGGACCGACACGTTGTAAGTCCTGTTGAAATAAGAAATGATGCGGCCCGCAAAGTTCGCGTTGGCGTTGCGGTTCTTATCCACCAGGTCATTGATCAGGTCGAACGGCTTGAACTCGTTGTGAGAATAGTCGTCCCTGTTGTTATGGTAAGTATAGAAATCCCGCATGGACACCTTGCCGTTCTCCTCGTAATGGAACTTGCGCTCGGCTTGATACTGTTCTGCCTCCTCCTTGAAGACGGCGTACCAACGGTCAATCTGGTCGAGTGTCTTGTAAAGCAGTTCTTGCTGCATCTGGCAATAGAGCCGGTCTTGTTCCGTAATCTTGTCCTCGTTTCTCACTTGTACGCTCAGGATACCGGAAAGCAGGTCGGGAGCGTTACCGGCCTTGGTCACTGTCGTTTGCATATCTGTTGGATTTTAAGTGTTAGAAATTATCTGGTTTGATTCGGTAGAAGTACGTGATGTGCTTTTCCATGTCCTTGACTATCTTGACCTGTTCGGGGTGGAAGTTGAGCCTCCGTTCTTCGGCAGGGGCATCAACCGTTTTCCACTCGGCGGAAGGTAGAAACACATATTCCCGACGGAAACACCATAACACGATTTGATTTTCCCAATTTCCCTTGAACACCGTTCCTTCGTAGTCCTTCAGGAACTGCCAGAACTCGGCTTCATCCCGGAAAGCGATGTCAAAGCCTTGATAGAGGTTGCCGCTTTCCGATTCATCCCTTTTGTTCAGGTAAAACTTCCGGTAGGTCTCTGTCGTGAAATCTCCATACCTGGAATTGGGTTCGGCATAGAACCATAAAGGCACTTTGGCAATGAACGTCACTGAACCGTTGGCGCATGCACCGCAGTGTCCCCAGTCCTTGAACGCTCCTTCCGTCCATTTCAGGAATTTCATGTCCTTCGGATTTACGGAGTGGAACGCTCCGCCGCTGACACTCAGACGGATGCTCCCGCCTTCTTCCCACACGAAAGGAACATAGGGCTGTTCGCATATGGATAGGTATCCTTCCTTTGTACTTTTGCCATCAATAAGAGCGTTCCCGTAATAATCCCCATGTTCGGTTACATATACCAGCCTGTCGCCGATTTGCGGTGTGACTTCAGAGCGTGTCCGCTCGATAAGCTGCACATGATTGTTGGCCATATCCACATCTTTCTGTGTCAGTCCATGTTCATGGTCGTATGAAACATTCCGTTCTTTGAGTGTCTCGATACCGTACTTTTCCTTTGTTGCCTGTTGTAGCATGACAATTATATTTTTTTGTTAGTCCGGCTTTTCGGGGCCGGAGTTCCCGTAACTACAGGCTATGAAAGGCCGTGTCCCGTACATGCAAGGTTGGCGGGAAAAATACCGCAAGCCCTCCGGGCGAGGATGATTTTTCCACGACACCCGGAGGGCTTGACCTTGCTTGTACGAGCAGGACACGGGGTACCTTTGCCTGTGAGTTAGGGGAACTCGGCTTCGGTATGACTGTCATGTCCGATACAGGTTATTTCATTGGTTCATCATGAATTTGTACCCGGAAAACTCCGGTATTCTCAGAAAAAATGCTATCTTTGCATCGAAACAAAGAGTTATTTGAAAGCATGAGGAATATAGTGATTCTGAACAGTCCGGCATTTTCTTATCCGTTGCCCGTTCTCATGCGAGTTGAATGTAATTCGTTGATAGTCAAATAAAATACTTCATACTATCACAAATATAACAAAAAATGCCTATTAATGGAATATGTACCACCGCAAAAGGAGGCGGAACATCATCAGTAGATATTCCGCCTCCCTTAATACAATCTCCGTTTCTAGAACGTGTATCTTATACCGAGAGCAAATCCCTCCCAGCCGAAGTGAGCGTTAACAAAGTCAAAGCCCGGTCTCCAGTCAAGGGAAAGTCCCAACGGAATTGACGCGAAACGATATTCCATACCGAGTTGTCCTGCAATACCAAGACCAACTTTGGCTGTTGTCTTTTTGCAACCGTCAGAACACTCTTCCTTTACGGTATAGAAACCAATCTGTGCGCCTGGACCTGCATAGAAGTTGAATCCTTCCGCAGAAGCGAAGATAAAGTCATATATTCCGGTAAGATAGAATCCGTTTCCAAAAAGACCGAGGTCAGCCTCAATAAAATTGGAGTTTATGCTGTGCTGATATGATACTTCAGCACCATAGGTTGCACGTAAACCGAGTGCTCGTGGCTGAGCCATGGCCGCACCGGCAAGAGCAAGAGTAGCAAAAGCTACAAGGATAAATTTCTTCATAACAATAAATTATAAAATTAAACTATGCCAGAAAAACCAAGGAATGCCATTGCCATGATACCGGCAGTGATAAGGGCGATAGGAAGGCCCTTAAATGGCTTCGGAACATCATTCATGGAAAGATGCTCACGCAGGCCTGCAAACAGGCACATTGCCAGTCCGTATCCAAGCGCTGTGGCCGCAGCATACACCGTAGCCTGTCCCAGATTCAGCATGGCAGGAGCGCCACCGAAAGTAAATTCCTTGGTAACCACCGTGATGGCAACGCCAAGCACGGCACAGTTGGTAGTAATGAGAGGAAGGAATATTCCGAGCGCCTGATAGAGCGACGGGCTGATTTTCTTGAGTATAATCTCCACCATCTGCACGAGGGCGGCAATAACCAGGATAAAGGAAATGGTCTGCAGGAAAGTAAGCCCGAAAGGAACCAGAAGGTACTGGTTCAGAAGATATGTAACCACAGTAGCGAGGGTAATGACGAAGCACACGGCTCCGGACATACCCACGGCTGTAGAAAGCTTGTTGGACACTCCCAGGAATGGACATATACCAAGGAACTGGGAGAGAAGGATATTGTTGACAAATATCGCAGAAATGATTATAAGCAAATATTCCATATTACAAGCTTATTTTTTAGCGAGATATTTATTGAAAAGAACCATAAGGTAACCAAGTGCAATAAATGCACCGGGAGCCATCACGAAGGCCAGGATACCGTCTCCCGGGATAAACTTCCATCCGAACACGGAACCGCTGCCGAGAATCTCTCTTACGACACCTATGACGGTAAGGGACAACGTGAATCCAAGTCCGACCCCAAGACCGTCGAGAGCGGATGCGCCGACCGAATTCTTGTTGGCAAAAGCTTCCGCACGGCCGAGCACAATGCAGTTCACCACGATAAGAGGGATAAACAGACCGAGCGTATCATACACCGAAGGCACATAAGCCTGCATGAGAAGCTGAAGCACGGTCACAAAAGTTGCTATGACCACGATATATACAGGTATTCTGACTTTGTCAGGAACCGCAGGCGCAACAAGTGATATGGCTATATTACTTAGTACCAGCACAAAGAGAGTTGCCAGACCCATCTCAAGTCCATTGATTGCCGATGTGGTGGTAGCAAGCGTCGGACACATTCCAAGCACCAGCACGAACGTCGGGTTATTCTTTATGAGCCCGTCGGTAACAAGCGAAAATTTATTGCTCATGGCATTCTCCTCCATTCATTTTTATGGCCTTGAAAACTTCCACCGCATTGGAAATTGCAAGGGCGTATGCTCTTGATGTAATAGTGGAGGCTGTAATGGCATCCACATCTCCACCGTCTTTAACTACCTTAAGAGTCTTCTTCTGCGGGTCAAAGCCGCGGAACTGTCCCAAAAATCCCTCATCAGTCTGACACTTGGCACCAAGACCCGGTGTCTCGCTGTGGGAAAGGACAGCAGTGTTGTGTATTGTACCGTCCTCTTCAATGCCCACCATGACGCTCAAAGGTCCGCCGAATCCCACGACATTGGAGATTACCGCGTAACCGGAACCCTCTGCACGATAGTACCTGTACTCAGTGCCGGAAACGGTAATGATGCTTTCCACCGGGCTTGAAGAAAACTCCGGAAGCACCTTGGCGATAGAAGCATCCGTCTTGGCCTGCTGGGCCCTGTCAATCGGTTCCACTGTCATCGCGTATGTGCCGGCAAGCACTGCAGAGCACACAAGACATACGACAGAGAGGCATACAACCATGTTTACAAGTGTTGATTTAGCTGCCATATCTAAGCCCTCCCATATTTTTTACCGTGGAACCAGTTGTTGAGAAGCGGCGCCACGCAGTTCATAATGAGAATTGCAAACGACATTCCTTCAGGATATGCTCCGAAATAACGAATCATCATCACGATAACGCCGATACCTATACCATAAATCACCCCTCCGAGAGTACTCATAGGTGACGTCACATAATCCGTAGCCATGAAGCACGCGCCAAGAATCATACCTCCGGTGAAAATATTGAATACCGGCCCAGTATAAAGCTCCGGATTCACGGTACTGAAAATACCGGAAATGACAGCCACGGTAACTATGATGCTAAGCGGAATCCAAGGCTTGACAACACGGCGCACAAGAAGATATGCAAAGCCTGCCAAAAGGGCAATGCTTGAAATTTCTCCGGCGGAAGCTCCGATATCCTGCATCAGTTGATTGATGGTAAGTCCCTTGTCTGCAAGGAACTCAGAGATTGTAGATCCTGACTTGAGGGCCTCTTTAAGGGCGCTGAGCGGAGTTGCTCCCGATACTGCATCCACAGCCGGCACGAAACCCCTGGTCATGGACCAGTCGGTCATATATGTCGGGAAGGATATCAGAAGGAATACGCGTCCGGTAATGGCCGGATTGAAAAGGTTCTGTCCGAGACCTCCGAAGGTCATCTTTACAACTCCGATTGAGAATACGGCTCCGATAAGAACCACCCACCATGGAGTGGATGCCGGAAGGTTCATTGCCAGAAGAAGACCGGTAACCACGGCAGAAAGGTCAGCTATGGTGGAAGGTCTTTTCATCATATATTTGGTCACCGCCCACTCGGTGAGAACACAGGCACCGGTGCTGACTGCGAGAACCAGAAGCTCGGCCCAGCCATAGAAAAGCACAGATACCAATATCGCCGGAGTAAGTGCGATGATGACATCTCTCATAATAGTCTGCGTGCTTGTCGCAGAGTGAAGATGCGGTGATGGCGAAACAAGATATTTGCTCATATCCAATTACTTTTTAGCACCCTCCGCGGCGGCCTTGGCGGCAGCGGCACGGGCACGGATTATTCCCAGAACCTGACCCTTTGCAGAACGAATCATATCGAGCAGAGGGATGTTGGCAGGACAACTATACAGACAACAGCCGCACTCTATGCAGTCTTGTACGGCATTCTTCTCAAGCGCGTCAGTATCAGCGGCCTTGACCAGTCTGAACAGAAGGAAAGGCTCAAGTCCCATAGGACATGCGTCGGCACACTTTCCGCATCTGATACAGCTGCTCTGGGCCTTGCGCTTGGTGGACTCTTCATCAAGATACAAAACGGAAGAAGAACCCTTCACGGTAGCCGCATCAAGATTACAGATGGCCTTGCCCATCATCGGACCGCCGCTAATCATCTTCGCAGCTCCCTCCGGTACACCACCGGCCTGCTCCACGATATAGCTGAGAGGCATACCGATACGGAACTTGTAGTTGTGCTGCTTCTCCACAGGAAGACAGTTGCCGGTAATGGTAAGGACATTGGTAATAAGCGGCATATTCTTCTGAACCGCCTCATATACTGCAAGAGAAGTCGCCACATTCTGCACCACCGCTCCCGCATCTATCGGAAGGCAACCGGACTTCACCTGACGACGAAGCACGGCGTCAATAAGCTGCTTTTCACCTCCCTGAGGGTAGCGCTTCTTCAGAACAGCCACTTCCATATCGGCATATCCCAGCTCCGATACCGCATTACGCATAGCCTCTATCGCTTCAGGCTTGTTCTCTTCTATACCTATAACACACCTGCAACCCAGCACTTTCTGCATTATGGCAGCCCCTATCACAATCTCTTTAGGACGCTCCACCATGATGCGAAAATCGCTCGTAAGGAACGGTTCGCACTCGGCACCATTGAGAATAAGACATTCTGCAACCTTGCCCGGAGCAGGATTAAGCTTGACGTGAGCAGGGAATGTCGCACCACCAAGACCGACTACACCATTGGACTTGATTCTGTCAAGAATGAAATTTCTGTCTTCCGGAATCTTGGTAACCAAAGTATCGCTCAAGTCAATACCTTCGGCCCATTCATCTCCCTCAACGGCAATTTCTATGTGCATGACATTGTTGCCTGCAAGATCTTTTCGCGGAGCAATGCTCTTTACGGTTCCGCTGGCCGGTGAATGCACATAGGCGGATATGAATCCTCCCGGTTCGGCAAGCACCTGACCGGTCTTGACTACGTCACCAACGGCCACTATCGGCTTGGCAGGAGCGCCAAGATGCTGTGCCATGGAAACATACATAGTCTTAGGCAGCGGCAGAACTTCTATTTTGCAACCCCTGGATATCTTGTTGTCATTCGGATGAATACCTCCGATTGAAAATGTAAGTTTACTCATTGGAAGCCTCCTTTTTTTCTACCGGAGCCACAGAAGGCTTCGGTTCCACTTTCTTTGGGGTGAAGTTCACCACGTGAATCGCGCCTGTAGGGCACTCGAAGAAGCACTGACCGCAGGCCTTGCACTTCGTATAATCTATATAAGAAAGATTGTTCTCAATGGTGATAGCGTCGAACTTGCACACCTTGGCGCATTTTCCACATCCGATACATGCAGCCGTACAAGCCTTGCGCGCTATGCCACCCTTGTCTTTATTGATACAGCTGACATACACCCGACGATTGTTTTTAGGAGTGGTACCCATGTTGCGAAGCTCAATAACTCCCTTCGGGCAAGCCTTTGCACAGGCCCCACAGGCCGTACATTTGGTCTCATCCACCACCGGAAGTCCCGTAAGAGGATTCATGGAAATCGCTCCAAACGCACAGGCAGCAACGCAATCGCCGCAGCCTACACAACCGAACGAACAAAGAGTGTCTCCGCTGTACAGAGCGGATTTCACTTTGCATGATTGGACACCATCGTAAACATTTACGCGAGGCCTGTTTTCGCAAGTGCCATTGCAACGGACAACGGCAACTTGAGGTGCTTTCTCGGCAACTTCTATTCCGAGAATGGACGCCACTTTCTTCATGGTCTCATTGCCGCCGACCGGGCAGAACTGATGATCCAGATTTCCGGCTTTGACAGCCGCATCCGCAAATGCCCGACAGCCGGCAAACCCGCAGCCGCCACAATTGGCACCCGGCATCACCTTTTCCACTTCGTCGATACGGGGATCCTCCTCCACCTTGAACTTCTTGGCCACCCAGAAAAGGATAAGCGCAAGCAGAAGCCCGAGCACGGTAAGAATCACGACAGTCAGAATTACAGTGTTTGTCATTATTTCTTAATGTTAAAAATATATTCGTTTTTCAGTTTCCCGCGGAAAAGCCATATCATCAAATAATATACCCCCACGCAGGCAATCGCGGCAAGCCCGCTCACAAGCTCGGACAGGCCGAATCCGGACAATGCCAGAAGAACCGACATAAGCACGGCGAAAGGAATCACATACGCTATCCACACGGCCTTATGCCCCATCGTCGCACTGAGGAGAACATCCACCTCGTCTCCGACAGCCACCTGAAGGTATGGACTGGTAGGAAGCTGGATAAGCTTGGATTTGGACTCTCCAAGTCCGCAAAGGCCCTTGGCATGGCATGATGCACAAGCCGACTCTGAAATTATTTCCACGGAAGTCGTCTCCGGGGTTATCTCCACCACTCTCCCGCGGTGAGATATGCTGTCTTGTCCGCCTCTCATCATATCCTGCTCCATTCATCGTCTTCAGGAATGGCGTTCATAGCCGATTCCATGGAAGAAGCCTTTACATCAATGGCATCATCCATCTCTACGAACTTAAGCTGCTCTCCCTTGAAACGCATAGGAATATCCATGGTCTCACCATTTCTATGCTTGGCGATAATGATTTCCGTCTTCTCTTTATCCCCTTCATTCTCACTGAGGCCGACATAATCCGGACGGTGTATGAAGATTACCATATCGGCATCCTGCTCGATGGAACCGGACTCACGAAGGTCCGAAAGCTGCGGCTTTCCGCCTCCTCCCTGGCGCTGAACCGCCTGACGGGAAAGCTGGGAAAGGGCAATTATCGGGACATTGAGTTCCTTGGCCGTGGCCTTCAGTGTTCTTGATATTGCAGCCACCTCCTGCTCACGCATGCCTCGTAACTCCGCCGGTCCCTGAATGAGCTGAAGATAGTCTATTATGATGAGCCTTACGCCTTTATTTTTCACCAGACTCTTCGCTTTGGTACGAAATTCCATAAGCGGAAGTCCAGGCGTGTCGTCTATGTACAAAGGTGCCTTGGACAACGCCTTGAGCTTGTATTCAAGCTGCTGCCACTCATAATCTTCGAGCTTGATTCCTCCCTTGATCTTATCAGGGTGGAGTCCGGACTCGGAGGTTATAAGTCGGTTGACGAGCTGGATTGCCGCCATTTCAAGCGAGAAAAATGCCACCGGCATGTGATGATCCACAGCCGCGTTCCTTGCAAGATTGAGAGAAAAAGCGGTCTTTCCTACGGAAGGACGGGCAGCGAGAATTATCAAATCCGACGGCTGCCAGCCCATCGTAACGGTATCCAGAGCGACAAACCCCGAAGGAACCCCATTGAGACCGTTGCTGTCCTGCTTGCGCTGGATGTCATTCATCGCGGAATTGATGAGGCTTCCTATATCCTGCACTTCATTCCTGATATTGCTCTGAATGGCATTGTAGATCTTGGTCTGCGCCCCGTCAATAAGGTCATCTACCTTGACGGAATCGTCAAAGGCATCTTTCAGTATGGTGTATGAGGCGGAAATAAGATCCCGCTGGATGGTTTTCTGCTTAAGAATCTTGGTATAGTACTCGATATGCGCAGCCGAGCCCACACGCTGAGACAAATTGGCCAGAACGACCACACCTCCTATTTCGGACAGGTTGCCGTTCTCTTTCAATTTGTTGCTCACGGTGATGATGTCCACGGAAGTATGTTCCGTGACCAACGAACTCATGGCTTCGAATATCATCCGGTGCTTCGGATCATAGAAGCAAGATGGAGTGAGTTCCTCCATGGCCAGATCCACGCATTCGGATTCGAGCAACATTGCGCCCAAGACCGCCTCTTCTACATCTATGGCCTGAGGAGGCTTGTTGCCAAGTTCCTGTCCTAAAGATTCGAAGTTGACGGTCTCGTTCTTTTTAGAAGAAGAAGGTCTTTTGGACGCCATCTCCCTACATTATATTTCAGGATTCACGATAATTCGTCCGCAATGCTCGCAGATGACGAGTTTCTTGCCGGAGGCAATATCAATGAGTCTCTGAGGGGTAATGGTATGGAAACATCCTCCGCAGGCGTCTCCATATGTACCATCTTCATTCTTAGGGAACAGGCTCACCACTGCAAGATGGTTGTGTGTGCTCTTGCGGATGCGCTCGTATGCGCTGATTGTACGTTCGTCAAGCTTGGAAATAAAAGCCTCGCGCCTTGCTACGAGTTCCTTCTCCTGAGGAGCGGTAGCCTCGGTAATGGTGGAAAGCTCGGAACGCTTGGCTTCCAAATCCGCCTCGCGGATAGAAATACGGTCGTCAATACGTTCAATGTCCTGACGGCGGGAATCTATGGCTTCGCGAGCCTCTCTGATATTCTTCTCGGAGATGGCACGAAGAAGACCCTGATTCTCGAGCTCTTTATTTACAGAATCATATTCGCGGCTATTGGAAATATTCTCGAGTTTCTTGCGATACTCTTCGATTTCCTTGTCAAGCTCGTCGATATGCTTCTTGTCATTTTCTATTCCCTGATTATAACCATCAATCATCTCCTCCATACGGGCCTTCTTGGTCTTGAGGGACTCCACTTCGGATTCAAGTGCGCTCACTTCCTCAGGAAGCTCTCCGCGAAGCTGAAGAAGCTTGTCTATCTCAATGTCTGTGTTCTGAAGTTCGTAAAGAGTCTTCAATTTCTCCTGTACAAGCTGCTCGTTCTCCGCAAAATTCTTGCGAAGAGACACGAAAGTCTCGCGCTCGTCGATAGGAGTAGGTACGTTTACTTTTTTCTTGATGCTGGCCATATCTATTTATATTTTATTCTTCAGTATATGAACTACAAAGGTATGAATTTTTTTGTTTAATACATATTACTTGAGCGACTTCTTGATGTCCATTAACTGACATCTAATGGACTTCAGACTGTCGATAACCTTGATTCTTGCCTCTATGGAAGCGCTGTCCGCACGAAGCTGTCTCACGGCTCCGTCGAGCGTCATGCCTTTATCCTTGACGAGGTAATGCAACTGCCGGAACGTCTCAACATCCTTTTTAGTGTAGATGCGCGTGCCTTTCGGGGTACGCTTGGACGAGAACAAGCCAGGATAACTCTCATTCCAGAATCTGACAAGAGATACCTGTTCGCCCAGAATCCGGGCCACCTCTCCGATTGGGTAATAAAGCTTTTCCATATCTTTTAATCCATTGATTGCATAGTATTGACCGCCATATACAGCATATTCGCATACTCGTCAGCAGAGACGGACGCAAAAAGGTAATGTACCGGATCGAGCAGCCTTCCATCAAGGAAAAGCTCGTAGTGAAGATGCGGCGCAAATGATTTTCCGCTCATACCGACAGTGGCGATGCAATCCCCTTGTCTTACTTTCTGCCCGGAGCGGACAGATACGGTCTCAAGGTGAGAATAGCTGGTACAATAACCACCCTTATGCTCTATTTTCACCGTTCTGCCGAATTTCTTGGAGTTGGTGACCGAAAGCACTACACCGTCTGCGGCAGCATACACGTCGCTTCCGCGCGGGGTAAGGATATCCAGACCTTCGTGGAAGACATACGCCTTGTAGAACGGGTCCATCTTTTTGCCCACAGACGCTCCCACCTGAGAATATGTCACATCCTTCAGAGGAATATTCATCGGCGGCACCACCGTGAGACTGTCCGACAAAGACTTGAATATCTTCATGAACGCAGCGTCCACTTTGGAAGACACCGCGAGCAGACTGTCCGACTTATGCTCCGTGTATGAATACAGCTCCAGCTGGGGTATGGTATCGGATGCGAAAAATATATCCAGCCCGGCCATAGGGTCCGCTGCAGGCGCCTCTGAATGAAAGACTTGCTCGTATATATTATTGTCCTTATACTGAAGTGCCGCAATGGCATCCCCCACATTTTCACTCTCAGGGACAAGGGTCGGATATAAGCGTTCGTACATTTTAATCTCCCGCGCAAGCTGCTTCTCCACATCAGTACGGAAAAACAGTGCGAATACACCATACGCAAGCACAGTCATGGTCGCCGTAATCATGATATACAGAAGCACCCAGCGCAAAGTCTTTCCTACGCTGCGCTTCACCTTGCCAAGTCCGAGACTTACGGCATCATATTCAAAGAACTTCTTACTCATGGTTCCTTTTGCTCCTTCTCAGCAACTCCATCGTACTGGAGTGCCTTCCGGCAGAAGACTCGCTCCCCTGACGATTTATAATGGCCGCGTATTCAGTGGCCGGCATATCAACATCCATGAAGTTACGAGGGTTTTTCCTGTCTCCCTTGTATATCACTTCATAGTGAAGATGATAGCCGGTAGATTTTCCGGTATTCCCCACTGTACCTATCTTCTCCCCTCTTGTAACCTTCATTCCTACCGCGACTTCAATGGTGTTAAGATGGGCATAGCGGGTCTTGTATCCATATCCGTGGTCCACGACAATCTCATTGCCATACCCTCTGAACTGATATGCCACCTTCTCTACCACACCGTCTCCGGTAACATATACGGCGGTGCCTTTAGCCGCGGCAAAATCTTGACCGCCATGGCGTTCCGCACCTCCATAGACCGGATCCTCCCGTAATCCGAAAGCACTCGAAAGCCGGAAATTGCCCTTGGAAGTCATAAGCGGAGGCATGTTAGGCACACACGATATCATATCTCCTTCATTAAGAGACATTTCATATACTTCATCAAGTGCACGGCTTCTTATGTACACACGTTTGGAAAGGATATCCAGCCGGCGCACTGATTTCTTGAGCGCGGAATTGGCATCCAGCCGCTCAAACTCCTCATAACGGTTTGTCCCCCCAAGGCCGGACATCTTCACATGCTCCGGAATAGGGTTTAGTCCGTAAATGGACCGATAGACCTCGTCATCCCGTTGTTCAATACCGGTGAGTGTCTGCTCATACAGGTCCATCTGCTTGTCAAATATATCCATTTTGGCCTCCCACGCAGCATGTTTTCTTTTGAGATACGAAGTCTTGGGTAGTTCAAAATGGAAAACAGAGATATACAGCCATATATAAAAATACACTACCGCCGGAAGCGCCGCCACAAGCAGCACCACCCAAAGATGTTTGAGGTGCTTTCTGTCTTTTTTCACCTCATACATCAATGTCTCCGGATTGTAGAAATATTTAGGCATTCTCCGTTAAAAATCTTCTCTTTTAAGCGTTTCAATATACTTGTCTATGCGTCTGAGCTCGTGAGGAATAGCTATCTTCTGAGGGCATGCGGACGCACAATGGCCGCAGGAGATACAATGATCCGCCTGACGCACGCCGGGGATGGATTTGTCGTATTCCAGAAGATATTTGCGGCGGATTTTGGCATATCCTTTCTGCTCCTTGCTCACCACATACGTTCCGGCATTGACATTGTCATTATAGAACTTGAAAATGGCAGGTATGTTGATTCCATACGGGCATGGCATACAATACTGACAGCCGGTACACCTCACGAGAGGGTAATTCTCCATCTGCTCGGCCGTAATCTCCAGAAGCTCTTTTTCCTCATCCGTCAAAGGCTTGAAATCAAGGAACGTGGACAGGTTGTCCTGGAGGTGATTCATATATGTCATACCGCTCAGCACACACTTTACCCGAGGGAAACTGCCGGCAAACCTGAATGCCCATGAAGCGAGCGAATTCTTCGGCTCCCTGGCCTTCAGCACATCGGAGAGCGCCGCCGGCAAATCAGCCAAACGGCCCCCGCGGAGCGGCTCCATTACGATGATTGGTATTTCCCGTGAATCAAGCTCCCCGTACATGAATTCGGCACTGGCGTTACCCTTCCCGGAATGGGTCCAATCCACATAGTTCATCTGAATCTGGACAAAATCCCAGTGATACTTGTCATGAAGTTCCATCATCTCCATAAACCCGCTGTCCGGACCATGAAAAGAGAATCCAAGGTTGCGGATGTGCCCAAGTTCCCTTTCCTTGAGCAAAAAGTCCATTATGCCGGTATCGCCAAATCTGCGCTTGAAATCATCCCCGCCGCTGAGTGCATGAAGCAGGTAGTAGTCCACGTGGTCTGTCTTGAATATTTCCAGAGACTTCCGGTACATTTTGACCGAATTGTCATAACTGAAATCCGAGAAGTTGGAAAGCTTGGTGGCCAGAAGCCATTCGTTGCGCGGATGTCTGTTCAGGGCCTCTGCGGTGGCTCTTTCGCTATCGCCTTCAAGGTACACGGGCGACGTGTCAAAATAGTTCACGCCGTGCTCCAGGGCATAGTCCACAAGGTTGTTGACCTCCGCCTGGTTGATATGCGAACGTCCGTCCTCACCTTCTATGACAGGCCAACGCATACAGCCATAGCCAAGAAGGCCGATACCGTCATAGTGGCTGACCATTTTACCGTCGGGAACGGCTCTGCTCTTCGCATCGTCATCTCCCAACACCCGAGGCACGCAAGCTCCTATTCCAAGGACAGCAGCGCCAAGTCCGGCTTTCTTCAAAAACTCTCTTCTGTCCATATTCATTTCCTGACATGAGTGGAAAGTCCGTCCACAGTAATTGCACTTATCGGTCTTGAAGGGCACAGATACTCACAGGCTCCACACCCTATGCACTGCTCCTCGTTGACTACCGGCATACGCCTTCCGTTTTCGTCATCCACCATTCTGATTGCGCCTGACGGACAATGCCTTGCACAGTTCCCGCACTTGGCTTCGCCTTTATAGGCAAGACAAAGGTCAAAATCAACTCTGGCAGTACCTATTTTGACAAGAAGCTTCTCTTCTTTCTTCACAGGGAGAATCGCTCCGGCAGGGCAAAGAGAGCTGCATACAGTACACTCCGGACGACAGTATCCTTTCTCGTAGCCCATCATCGGTTGCAAGAAATGTTCCAAATCCGTGGAAGGACGCAATACTCCGTTAGGACAGTTGCTGACGCATAACTGACATGCCGTGCACCTGTCGTAGAAATGCCCGACGCCCTGAGCTCCCGGCGGCACAAGTCTCTCCCTGCGCTCAGGCACCTGCTTGTCTATAACTGTGGCGAGCCCTCCGTCAAGACGCTTGTTCTGCGCCTGTGCGGCAAGCGCGGTACCGGCTACGACCGTAGTGGTCAGAAATGTCCTTCGAGACTTATCTGCAGGCTCCAAAGGCTCAGCGGCCTTGGGTTTCCTGCCGCTTCCGAATCCCACAAACTTATAGCGAATCGCCCCTTCGGAACAATTGTCAATACAGTCAAGGCATACGACACATCTGCTCATATCAATCTTGTGCGCGTCGCCGTCAATGCACGAAGACTTGCATTTCTTCACGCACCGCTTGCATGAAATGCACTTGCTCTCGTCAATCACCGGACGCATAAGAGAGAATCTGGACACCAGACTCAACACAGTTCCGACCGGACAGATATTGTTACAATACGCACGTCCGTACATCCACGCCAATACCGCAACCACGACAAGGGTCACCGAAGATACCGCAATAAGCGCAGGCGCGATACTCTGGCCTTCGGCAAGACCGACCACAGTGTGTACCATACGGCCATAGGCACTGTATGGGGCAAGCATTGCGAGCAGGAACTGAAGGCCGGTAATGGCACCGGCTATGGCAACGACAAGGAAAAAGGCCCGGGCGAGCCTGTTTTCCTTACGGAACGAGAAACTGCAAGTATGGACTTTCCCGGCACCGGAGAGTTTTTCACCACGGGCTTTGAGTTTCTTCATTTTGGAAGCAAAGCGCTTCATGGCCAACTTGTCCCGAAAACGCCTGATGGCTATAATTATGTCCTGAAACACTCCAAGAGGGCATATAACGGAACAATACAGCCGGCCAAGCACGAATGTCAGCAGAAGAATAGCAGCCACGGCCACAAAATTGAGCGCCAAAAAGGACGGCAGGAACTGAAGTTTGGCCATCCAGCCCCACCATTGGCCTCCGATCCCGCAAAACAACAGGGTGATTCCAATAAAGAACACCGCTGCCAGAGCTATTCTAATCTTTCTTAGCATATTTTCACCCGGTATTTGTCCGCATCACGGAACCCTAAGAGGAAGGATTTGACATCCATTCTTTTCTTTCCCGCGAGCTGAAGTTCTTTCAGACTTATGGCTCCGTCCTGAGTAGCAATGGCAAAATAAGTCTTTCCGTCCGTAATAATATCCCCGGGAGCACCTTTCAAATCCGTCTTCTCCGCTTTGAAAATCTTAAGAGCATGGACCTCTCCATCTTCAGAAACAAGCTCGGTGTATGCTGTCGGGTAAGGACTCAAACCTCGAATCAGGTTGTATATGTCCTTCGTGGTACCATGCCAATCAATATGACACAGTTCCTTGGTAAGTTTCGGGGCCGGCTTGAGCACTTCAGACCCCTGGATGAACGACCGCTGAACGCGGGTTTCCACATTGCCTTGTATAAGGCCTTCCACGGTCTGCACCACCAGATCCGCACCTATGTCCATAAGTTTGTCATGCACGTCCCCGGCAGTGTCGTCGGGAGCGATTCTGCATTCTTGGCGATATATGATTCCTCCCGTATCGATGTCCTTATCTATCATGAACGTCGTGACACCGGTCATTTTCTCTCCGTTGATAACCGCCCAGTTGATAGGAGCGGCACCCCTGTACTGAGGCAGAAGCGCGGCATGCAGGTTGAATGTTCCCATCTTCGGCATACTCCACACCTCCGACGGCAGCATCCTGAACGCTACCACCACGAACAAGTCAGCCTTCCATGCCCTGAGAGCATCAAGGAACTGCGGATCTTTCAACTTGACCGGCTGAAGAACCGGGATATTGTGTGCCACGGCATACTGCTTGACGGCACTTTCATTGACTTTCAACCCACGGCCGCTCGGCTTGTCCGCCACGGTCACCACACCTACTACGTTGTAACCTTGCTTTATCAGCCTGTCAAGAGGCTCCACGGCAAACTCCGGCGTACCCATATACACGATACGCACCGGTTTGAAGAATCTGGAGACCTTGCTCTTGAGCTTCCTCCATTTAACTTTTATCTGATCCATATTGAACATATCAGAATCATTGATTGCACACCAGGTAAGAAAAACTCCTATCGGAATAAGCACCATCGAGGACGCAAACGCCCCTATAGGAGCTTCTATGGCACCGTTCGATGCAAGTTTGACTCCGGAAATGTCAACCACCCAATAAAGTACAAAGAACAGCACCGACACTATGGCTCCGGTTCCGAGTCCACCCTTCCGCACAAGGGCACCTATAGGCGCACCTATGAAGAAAAGAATGAAGCACGCAAGAGCCTGCGCGAACTTTTTGAGAAGTTCAATGTCATCATGATGCACATAATACTCTTCTTCGTACACATTGAACTTGTATGTATTAATCTCCGAATTGAACCGGGCAGCATTCTCGGCAGCCTTTTTGATACCAAGAGCCTCCTGCTCGGGAGTATCCCATTCAAGATACAGCGAATCAGCAAAAAGTGCGCGGTTCTCATCCCGGAAAGCAGTATCAAGCTGCCTGTTCAGGAAAAAGACCGTGGACTTCCTTGCGTTGGCGTAATGGAGGTCATTCAGAGAGTCTATCCTATGATGAAGCGAATCGCTCTGGTGTCTGAGCTGACGGACGGTCATGGCTTTGGCCGCATCTCCGAACCTCACGGTGTCAGACTTCTCGAACTTATAGTTTTTCAGCGGAATGACAAGTTCCTGCCGGCTGAAATCAACATGCTGGAGCGCAAGTGTCGTATCATTGTACAGCACGCTGTTGGTCTCCTGATAATTGGACCCGTTATACATGCTGAACGTGAGATAGTCCTTCCCCTTGGAGATTTTGATGAGGGCAGAATCGGCAAATGTCACTGCTGTGTTACCCCTGCCGCTGGCGTGGTCATAGACTGTCACTCCATACAGCATCTTGCTCTTCTTGTTCTGCCTGTCCACTCTGATGGTATAGCCTTCTATGCCGTCATAGAATATACCGGACGGAATCTTGATCTCATTCTTGGTATTCATGATATCATCCCGCATGGTATAAATCTCGGCAAAAGCCTTAGGCACAAGCCGGTTACCGATGAAAAACGCTCCGACAGCAATCACAGCACTGCACACAATCAGAGGCGCAATAACCCTGGAAAACGGAACTCCGGAGGCCTTTATGGCCAGAAGTTCCTTGTTCTCCGCCAACTGGCCTATGACCATCACGGACGAAAGCAGGGTCGCAAGAGGCAGGGAAAGAGGCAAAACGGTACATGTAGCCCACATCATGAACTCCAGTATCACGCCCAGTCCAAGACCTTTACCTACAAGTTCGTCTATATAGACCCAAAGAAACTGGAGAAGAAGAATAAAGACCACAACGACAAGTGCCGCCATGAAAGGTGCGACAAATGACTTGATTATAAAGCGGTCCAGCTTCTTCATTCCCTATACCGAATCTTTAACTTGTTGCTATTGCCACCAGTGCCTCCATCGCTTTTTCAAGCCCGCTTGCATCTTTTCCGCCGGCAGAAGCGAGACTTGGCTGTCCGCCGCCACCGCCGAGTATGAATTTGGCAGCCTCACGGATATCTTTTCCCGCATTCTTTCCCTTTGCAACAAGGTCGTTGGAGTACATAAGCAGAAGCTGCGGCTTGCCTTCATAGGAGAAAGCCACCACCAATACAGTATTCACAAGCTCCTTCTGAAGCGTCTGCGCAGCATTGCGCATAAACGTAGGATCAGCGTCCGGCGTAAGATCCGCTCCGGTCACAGAGATGAGTTTCACTCCATTGACATCCTTAGCCCTGGCAGCAAGGAATTTGGCGAACTCAGCCGCCTTCTGTCTTGCGAATTCCTCCGCCTGCTTCTTATAGGTGGCGTTGTCCTCAATAAGATGCCTGATGGCACCGGCAAGATCCGGAACATTATTGAACAGAGAGCGTGCAGTTCTCACAAGCTCCTGAAGTCCAAATACATACTTTTCCGCTTCCTCTCCTGTAACAGCCTCAATACGTCTGATACCGGCAGCAATGGCAGACTCGCTCACTATTTTGAACAGTCCTATGTTTCCGGTAGCCCAGGCATGACATCCGCCACAGAGCTCCACGCTCGGACCGAATTTGACCACTCGCACGCGGTCTCCGTATTTCTCTCCGAAAAGGGCTATCGCACCCATAGCGGCAGCTTCGTCCATAGTGGCGTCACGCTTCTCTTCAAGCGAATAATTCTCCCTGATAAGCTCGTTGACACGGTGTTCTACAGCTGCTATCTGCTCCTCGGAAAGCTTCTCGAAATGAGAGAAGTCGAAACGGAAGTTCTTGTCACAGACAAATGAGCCCTTCTGCTCTACGTGAGAGCCGAGAACCTCGCGCAACGCCCTGTCAAGAAGATGCGTACAAGTATGATTGGCTGCAATTTTGCGACGACGCTGGGCGTCAACTTTCAGAGTAAAGGCTCCTGTGCAATTCTCAGGAAGCTTCTCAGCAATATGTATCGTAAGATTGTTTTCCTTGATGGTGTTCAGAATTTTGACAACTTCTCCGTCCTCCGAGACGATGCTTCCGGTATCACCTACTTCACCACCCATCTCTCCGTAGAACGGGGTGCGGTCAAACACGAGCTGGAGCATCTCCTTATTCTTCTGAACCACCGTTCTCTGCTTGAGAAGCAGCACACCCTCCAGTTCGGTGCTGTCGTATCCAAGGAACTCCACATCTTCCCCGTCATGATATACGGTCCAATCTCCGAAAGTATTGGAAGTGGCATTGCGGGCACGATCCTTCTGTTTCTGGAGTTCTTTGTCAAACTGCTCCAAATCTACAGAAAAGCCGTTTTCCGAAGCAATAAGTTCCGTAAGGTCAATTGGGAATCCGTAAGTGTCATACAACTTGAACGCATCTTCTCCGGAAATAACCTTGGTGCCGCGACTGCGCTCTATACACTCATCCATCAGCTTGATACCACGGTCCAAAGTGCGCAGGAAGGCCATTTCTTCCTCACGGATAACGTTCTCGATAAATTTCTGCTGTCTGGCAATTTCCGGGTACGCCTCGCCCATCTCCTCTACAAGTTTAGAGACAAGACGACAGAGGAACGGCTCGGTCAATCCGAGGAACGTGTATCCATAACGGACGGCACGACGCAGAATTCGTCTGATGACATAACCTGCCTTGACATTGGAAGGGAGCTGACCGTCAGCAATGCTGAAGCTTATGGCACGAATATGGTCCGCAATGACGCGCATAGCAACATCGACATCCCGGTTCTCACCGTATTTGTGTCCGGAAATACGTCCGATTTCAGCAAGCATTCCGGTAAACACATCGCTGTCGTAATTGCTGTTCTTGCCCTGAAGGACTGCGCACAGACGCTCGAAGCCCATTCCGGTATCAATGTTCTTGGCAGGAAGATTTTCAAGGTGACCGTCGGCCATCCTCTGATACTGCATGAACACGAGATTCCAAATCTCTATGACGTGCGGGTCGGATTTGTTGACAAGTTCCGCTCCACTGAGTCCGCTTGCCTTCTTCTCCTCCTCACTGCGGATATCGATGTGAATCTCCGAACAAGGGCCGCATGGGCCGGTATCACCCATCTCCCAGAAGTTGTCGTGCTTGTTGCCGAGCAGAATATGGTCTTCCGGCAAATGCTTGAGCCAGGCAGCCTTCGCTTCCGTATCAAGGCTGGTGCCATCTTCGGCGCTGCCCTCGAACACTGTCGCATAAAGCAGGTTTTTGTCTATCCCGTAAACTTCAGTAAGAAGTTCCCACGCCCAGTCTATCGCCTCGGTCTTGAAATAATCTCCAAAACTCCAGTTGCCGAGCATCTCAAACATGGTATGATGGTATGTATCATGCCCAACCTCTTCAAGGTCATTATGCTTTCCGCTGACTCTCAGACACTTCTGCGAATCCGTAGCCCTTTTGTAAGGGGCTGATGAATTGCCGAGGAAGATGTCTTTGAACTGGTTCATTCCGGCGTTGGTAAACATAAGAGTCGGATCGTTCTTCACAACCATAGGTGCTGAAGGCACCACCGTATGTCCCTTCGAAGCGAAAAAATCGAGGAACTTCTGCCTTATCTCTTTAGAAGTCATATTATTGTTGTACGTTATCTACATTTCGTTTTAACTTACAAAAATAGTACATTTTTAGACAAGGGCAAAATCGATGACGGTTTCCGGGGCTCCAAAGTATGCGTAATCCGACAAAGAAAACAATGTCCGCACTAAAACAAACAAAGAGAAGGGGCCTGACCAATGATTCAGTCAGCCCCTTCTAATGTATAACTCTGATAAGGTACAGCCTATATGAGCGGCTCTGCCGTCATTGCCTCCGGCTGAGGGATACCCATCAGCTTGAGAATGGTAGGCGCCACATTGCAGAGAGCGCCATCCTTAACGGCCTTAACCTCATCACCCGCACCTATTACAATGAACTGCACAGGATTAAGGGAGTGAGCCGTATTTGGAGTTCCGTCCGGATTGACAGCATAATCCGCATTTCCGTGATCGGCGGTAAGAAGCACCACGTAGTCATGGGCAAGCGCACATGTCACGACAGCCTCTACGCATCCGTCGATACAGCCGACAGCATTACGGATTGCTCCATATACTCCTGTGTGTCCGACCATGTCTCCGTTGGCGAAATTGAGGATAATCATATCCTCCTTTTCGGAGCGGATTGCCCCGCAGAGTTTATCTGTCACTTCAATGGCGGACATTTCCGGCTGAAGGTCGTATGTGGCGACTTTCGGAGAATTTACAAGGATACGGTCCTCATTCTCGAAAGGCACCTCGCGGCCTCCGTTGAAGAAGAATGTCACATGGGCATATTTCTCTGTCTCTGCAATACGGAGCTGACTCTTTCCGGCCTTGGAAACCACCTCTCCGAGAGTATCCTTGACCTCTTCCTTGTCAAAGAGGATGTGAAGACCCGTAAAGGAAGCATCATACGGAGTAAGACAGCAGTAGTAAAGTGGTATCGTGTGCATTCCCTCTTCCGGCATGTCGTTCTGTGTGAGAACGTTGGTAAGCTCACGAGCACGGTCATTGCGGAAATTGTAGAAAATGACGGCATCCCCTTCTTCCACCTTGGCAAGAGGCTTGCCTCCCTCGGTAATCACTACCGGCTTGATGAATTCATCGGTAACACCGGCGTCATAAGAGGCCTGAATGGCTTCAAGGGCTGATGTAAACTGGGCACCTTTCCCTTCAACAAGCATATCATACGCCTCCTTGACACGGCCCCAGCGCTTATCGCGATCCATTGCATAGAATCTTCCGCACACTGTTGCCACCTTTCCGGTAGTCTGAGCCATCTTTTCCTCAAGTTCCTTCACGAATCCGAGACCGCTGTGAGGGTCGGTGTCGCGGCCGTCCATAAAACAATGTACATACACTTCTTCAAGACCTGCATTCTTAGCCTCTGAAAGGAATTCGTACAGGTGGTCAAGGCTGGAGTGAACTCCTCCGTGGGAGCACAGACCAAAGAAGTGAAGCTTCTTGCCGGATTGCTTCAGATAGTCATAACAAGCCTTTATCTCCTTGTTTTCCATCAACTTATGGTCACGGCACGCCATGTTGATCTTCACCAAATCCTGATATACGACACGTCCGGCACCAAGATTCATGTGTCCTACTTCGGAGTTACCCATCTGTCCGTCAGGAAGACCTACATATTCGCCGCAAGCCTGAAGGTGGGACATTGGATATTTGGCTCTGAGAGAATCGATGAAAGGCGCGCCCTGTGTGTATATGGCGTTAGACTTGTCATGACGGCCTTCTCCCCAACCGTCAAGAATCATCAGAAGTACTTTTCTGTTCATTTTATCTATAAATCTTTCAAATATTAGTCTATAAGACCTCTTCCGCGAAGCATTGCGCGGGAATCAGGCTCTCTGCCGGCAAATGACTTGTACAGAACCATCGGCTCCTCGCTTCCGCCCTTCTCCAGGAAGGTCTCTTTGAACTTGGTGGCAAGTGCATGATCCCATACGCCATTCGCAGAGGCTTCGAAGATGCTGAATGCATCCTTGTCAAGCACTTCTGACCAGAGATATCCGTAGTAGCCGGCATTGTATCCGCTACCTCCGAATATATGGTTGAAGTATGTGCTGCGATAACGGAAGGTAATCTCAGGTATAAGTCCTATTTCCTTGGCAACCTGTGCCTCGAACTTGTCTATATCTATACCCTCAACATTGCTGAGTTCGTGCCATTTCATATCAAGAATTGAAGCCGCGCAGAGTTCTGCGGTCATGAAACCCTGATTGAATTTAAGAGAGTTGTTGATCTTCTTCACAAGTGCATCCGGAATCACCTCTCCCTTGTCATTCTTGGCGTACAGAGCGAGCAATTCAGGCTGGAACGCCCAGTTTTCGTTGAACTGTGAGAACATCTCCACAAAGTCACGGGTAACACTGGTTCCGCTGACAGACCTGTAGTGGCACTTGGTAAGAAGTCCATGAAGTGCATGACCGAATTCGTGGAACGTGGTCTGAACATCATCAATGCTCATATATTCTGACAAGTTGCCCACATTCACAATTATCGGACGGACATCATTGCCGTCAGCATCGAAATACTGCTCGCGGATATTGTTCATCCACGCACCGCCTCTCTTGCTGGAACGAGGGAAATAATCGGTAGTGAAAATACCGATGAGCGAACCGTCATCGTAGGTGAGCTTATACGTTGTGACGCAGTCAGGATTGTAGGATGGAACGCCTTCCAACTTCTCCGCGTTGACTCCGTACAACATCTTGGCTGCAGTGAAAATTCCGTTCACTACATTCTCTGCCTTGAAGTACTGCTTCACCTCATTCTCATCAATGGCATATTTTGCCTTGCGCACCTTCTCAGCATAATACCACCAGTCCCACTGCTCAATCTTTGAGCCGGCAGGAAGTTTGCCAGCCTTGATATCCTCGTCCATCAAAGCCTGCATATCTGCAAGTTCTTCTTTTGACTTGGCATTGGCGGCAGTCATGATTCCTGCAAGGAAGTTATCCACGGTCTGCGGAGTCGCAGCCATCTTGTCTGCAAGGGTATATGCGGCAGGAGTGTCGTACCCGAGAATCTGAGCCTTGCGGATGCGCTGCCTGAGGAGGTCGAAAATGAGTTCGCCGTTGTCGTACTCATTGCCATTGTGTCCGCGCATCTTATAGGCTTCATTGTACTGGCGGCGAAGTTCGCGATCTTCGGTGGAAGTCATCTTGTCCGGATAAGCGGATACGCTGAACCCGAACTTCTCTGCAAAGGCATTGGACTCAGCCAGGATATTGTTGCCGATTTTCTGGGTAAGAGATGCCATCTTGGCGTTAATCTCGCGAAGTTCAGCCTGCTTGCTCTCGTCAAGGCCGATGCCCTCCCGTGCAAAGCTGTCGAAATGCTTTTTCAGCACAACCTGCTGCTCTCTGGTAAGATTGCTCTGGTCAGCATTATATATGGCGGCAATGCGGTTATAGAGAGCCTTGTTGAACGAAATGTTGTCACTATGCTCGCTGAGCATAGGAATGGCCTCATCCAGCACTGCGTCAAGAGCATCACTGCGGTCAGTCTCAGAAACATTGTAAAGCACGCCGCTCACTTTGGCAAGAATCTCGCCCGAAAGTTCAAGCGGGGCTATGGTGTTCTCAAAAGTAGGAGCTTCAGGATTGGAGACGATAGCGTCTATCTCCTTGTTCTGCTGCTCAATTCCAGCCTTGAGTGCAGGAATATAATCAGACACCTCTATCTTGTCGAAAGGAGGTATGCCAAACGGGGTGTCCCATTCCGTAAGGAAAGGATTTGTTCTGTTGCTGCAAGCGGTCATAACCAATGCAAATGCAAGAAATGAAACTATTTTCTTCATACAACTAATTGATTGTTATATCATCAAGACTGTTGACCGACATCTGTATTTTCCCCTGATAGAGAGTCAGAATACCGGTGACATTGATTGTCCTCTTCCCTGAAAGAACATCCGCAGGTATTTCCTTGTCTGCAAACTTGGAGAATCCGCTCGTGCGAATCTGGATGCAGGTTCCGGAAGCGGTAGAGAAATAGTGGCTCACGGAGCCGGCAGCTTTTTCTATGCCCGGATAAGACACGGTGCCGTCCTCAGCAACCACCCTCTTGTCGCCCACTTTGCCGTGGGTGTAATCGTTGGCATTGCCGATGTAGAAATTGTCCCAGATACCGGAGAGGAGGTACTCCTTCATCTTTTCCTTGGACATGGCCCAAGTGGTAATGCCGGTGTTGTCTCCAGAGATAAAGATTCGGTTCTCCGAAAGTTTCTTGTTCTTATTGGAGTCAAGATAAAGAAGGACAAACGCCTGATTGTTCTCTTTATAACGCTCGTCGTACCAGCCATACTTGATGTTTTTGATTGTCACAAGCTTGCCGACATTGGAGTTGGTAGCCTGAGTGTCCTTGCTTTTTGGAAGCTGTGATTCTGAAAGTACGACAGGGACAACCTTGTCTTCCACCTTTCCCTTAAGAACGTGAGTGTTTATAAGAAGCGGAGCCTCAAGATACGAAGTCTCATATTCACCGCTCGGATCGGAAAATCCCACCTGGATCATACCGTTGCCATAAGCCGCGCCGGACTTGTATCCGTACATTCCCAGACAGAGGTCACGACAGTCCACATATACTCGCTGACCCGGAAGATAATCATTGTAGAGTCCGTTCTTTCCAACCTTAATTTCCATTCCGCCGGTCTCGTCCTGAATATAGAAACTCTTATAGAAGTTGCCCGGCTGGTCGGTAGTGCTTACGATTCCGGAGATGATGATATTCTCATCAATTTTCCATGGCGAGCCCACCTTGTACCTGGAAGCAAGCCCCGCAATGGTATGTGTGGCGGTCATGGATACCGGCTGCGCCGGATCCGGGTTCTTAGGACCGGAGAATACCGGCTGAAACTCTTCTTTCAGCGAAGTACAGGACGCAGCTGCAACGAATAACGCAAGAGCAATAATATATTTTTTCATACTAGAATCTGAAATAGATGTTCAACATATAACTTGCACCGCTCATATAGAAGTATTTCGGATCGAACCTGTAATAGCGGTCCTTGCCGTAACTGCTGATGAGACGGGTCTGCTCATATCCGCCGGTCTTCACGCCGCGGTTGTTAAGTATATTGTTGGCCTCAAGAGAGAACCCGAGGGTGTACTTCCTGTTGACCAGCTGCCAACTCTTGCCTATGCTTCCGTTGAGAAGGAAAGCAGGATTGAATTTCTCCTGTGCTGCCATATACTCAACCTCGGCAGGCGTTTCAAGGCCATCACCGCCGCCGCATGCAAGATGGGTGCGGTAGAGAGGGTTCATATCAAGGTATGAGTTTGCAAAATACTGTGCGCCAAGCTCGAAGAACCAGTAGTCGTTGGTGCGATAATTGAGCTGGAGTGCTGTTGCAAGTTGAGGAGTAGAAGGCACATGGTGCTTTACATTCTTTTCTACGATGTAATTTCCATCCACATCCTGATCATAGACTGTCACTCCGTCAACAACACCGGCAACCTTGTATATCGGGTGGCTCTTCCAATATGGAACACTCTCCGAACGAACCACTTCCGCACTGTTGTCCACTGTCTGCACCATCTTTGGATTGCTTGTATAGACATACTCGCCCCAGCTCAAAACGGCACTCGCGGTAAGACCGTCCACAAAGAGCGGCACCTTGACACCGAGTTCGAGACCGAGGTGACGCTGGTCGATACCGGTCATGGCGAAATTGGTAAATGAATGCTGAGAATCATCATAAAAGCTCATCACATCCGTCTGATCCTTGATACCGGTATAGAATCCGGTCACGCGAAGACTGTATCCGGAATTGTTGTACTGATAGTTGACATCAGCCGAAAGGGTCTTCACGGTGGTGAGGTCCTCCACGAGGGAATTCCTGGTGCGGGCGGAGATGAACGACTGGTTGAAGGTAGGCGCATCGTTGAAGTAGCCGGCGTTGACAGAGAATCTGTGTCCTCCGGCAAGTTCGTATGCGAGGGCAAGTTTGGTGGACCATGTAAAGAAAGTGCTCACTGCTGACTTTCCCTTGGAGCTTATCACTCTGCCCTTATCGTCATAAGACGTGAGAAGACGTCCGTCATAGCTGATTTCCTGTCCGTTGTCATCAAGTCCTGCGAAAAGTCCCTTTCTTACAAGACCTTCTCTCCAGAACGAATCCACACCAAGAGTTGCGGCCAGAGCGGCACTGAAACCACCCTTGGTCCATGTTCCGTTGGCCCAGACGTCCGCGCGTCTTATTTGAGCGAGGTAGTCATATCCATACTTTCCGCCACCAACAACCTTCTCGGCCTGTCCGTTGGCAAGGAAATAATCGAGGTCGTTCTGAACGAGTGCAACATTGGAAGCGAAATCCCTCTCTGCGAACGAGTCAATGTTGAGATAGTATTGTCCGCCAAGAAGGTCGTTCATCAGCTTGTAATTCTCGGTGCGGTTGATTTTGGCATTGAATCCTCCCTTGATGGAGAGATCCGTACGAGCCAGCCAATTGAAAGTCGCTACCAGATTGATATCTCTCTGGTCCACACGGCGCTCCTCAAGAGCATATTTGCTGCGACCCTCGACATTGTTGTAGTTCACATTGTAGAGACGGTCCCAGTTGAGATGCTGGTAGTTGTCGAAAAGTCCGCTCCTGTCTGTCCATGCAAGTTTCGCCCACTCGGCCTTTTCCCAGTTGGTACGATTGTAGTCGTCTTCCTCCATATAGAAATAGGAAGGAAGGTTCCTGTAATAATCAGGACGCGGGTCCTGAGCATCATACCAGTCAAGAGCCGTATATCCGTTGTATCCTCCGCGGAAAAGCAGAGTAGCATATGCGCTGAAAACATCAGAAGGGGTAAAATCGTACTTGAGAGCAACTATAGGCTCAAATGTGTGGCGCACGCGGGAGTTGCGCACTTTGCCGTTCTGGTATCCCCAGTTGGAGTTGTACATATTGTCTCCCATGAGATCATACACCTCCTGAGTGGAAGAGTTCTGGGCGCCTCTCTGTCCCGGAGTTGCAAACGCAAGCAAAGACAGCTTGTGGACGTCGTCAAACTTCTTTCCGATACCTCCATACAAAGCGAAGTTGCGGTAATAGACTCCCTTGACCCAGTCGTTTCCTCCAAGACGGGCAGATGCGTTGAACGCGTATGACCAGCCGTTGTCCAGCTCGCCGGAAGAATATGTCGCCATAAGACGAAGTCGATAAAGCGCTGAGTTGGAAAGTACAGAGAACCTCCAGCCGGTACGTACAGCTGACGGCACGGCCGTAATGTTGGTGACACCGTTATATCCGCCATTGCCAAAATCGGACATCTCAAGTCCGAGGGTGGAATCCTTGGAGCGCATGGCTTCATTAAGACCACTCCACAGAGAGAATGGAGAATATCCCGTAATGGCATCGTTCATCGGCACACCTGCAAGATATACATCCTGAGTTTCCGAATTATAACCGCGGTTCTTGAACCTGATGTTGCTGAATCCGTAACCCACCACGTCAGTATATACGTCGTTGGTACTGAACAAAATGGTCGGGGCATCCGTGTATCCGCTGTCGTCGAGGTCGAATTCCGCAAAATTGGAAGCATCCACCTCTTCCGCACGGCGGACCGCAGAGAGGGTAACGAACATAAGATCCCTTACTATTCCGTTCTCCACAGTCACGTTGAGTTTCGTGGACAGGAACTCGTCCGCATCTACAGATACGGTATAACGGCCGTCAGGAAGATCTTCGAAGAAGAAACTTCCGTCAGGTGCTGACTTTACAGTCTTTATAACTTCATCATCGAAGCTCAAGCTTACTGTAGCACCCTGCACCGGAACTCTTCCGGAGCGGTTGACAACCTTAGCCTTGATACCTCCGTCGTAAGCGGAAGCGGAGATTGCAAAAGCTGCAAGGGCGCAGATTATTGTCAATATTTTTTTCATTATTTTCCTATTACAATGTATGTCGGATAGTGGTCAGAATAGCCGCCGATGAACGTTCCGCTTGAGAAAGTGCGGAAAGGAGTACCCTTGTACTGGCCTGTCTGCTGCGTCATGAATGGCTTTTTGAATACTCTTCCGTAATACCCTTTCTTGTGAATCTTGCAGATTTTCAAGCCTCCGTCCGGAGCCACTGTAAGATTATAGTTCGCCAGAATGACATCATATATGTTCCATGTCCCCTGATAAGCGAGAGAGCCATATCCGTCGGCCAGCATCTTTGTGAAAGGAGAGAAATAATCCCCCTGCTGAACATCCTTGACATCTCCCTTGCCATGCATCCAAACGGTCATGCTCTCATCGGTAGGATTGTCATTCATATCTCCCATCACGACAATCTTGATCCCCGGATACTTCTTTTCCATCTCGCTGGCATGGTTGTAGATAATCTCCGCTCCTCTTGAGCGAAGGTCACTTCCCTTACCGCCGATTCTGGAAGGAAGGTGAGCTACATAGAATGCAAAATGCTCCCCCTCTATAAGTCCATGAACCATAAGGATGTCTCTCGTCCTGAAATAATCCTGCTCCTCCTGGTTCAGGGTTATCTTCACCTGGGTAGGCGAAAATGTGAACGGAAGGGACTCGCTGTCAATATAGTCAAACTGATCCGGACGATACAACAGAGCCACGTCCACACCTCGACGGTCCGGACTGTCATAATGCACGATCTGGAAATTGGCATCCACGATTTCGTCCTGGCTGACGAGATCCTCAAGCACGAGACGGTTCTCAATCTCGCTGACACCAAGAATGGTATGATATACGCCGTTATCCTCCTTCATCGCGCGAATAACATGCGCCATGTTGAAAAGTTTCTTCTTGTATTTGGCTTCAGTCCATTTGTTCTTGCCATCAGGAAGGAACTCTTCATCGTTCTTGCCCGGCTCATCATAGATATCAAAAAGATTCTCCAGATTATAGAATCCGACCACATATTTTTGCTTCTGTGCGAATCCATTGACACATAGAAGAATGGTCGAAATGATTACAAATATCCTTTTCATAACAATCATTTATCTCCACCATTTGTCCTTGGTGGATTCTATCTTGCCCGCCATATTCTGCCCTACCTTTTCAGGCAAATTGACGAAAAAGTCAATACCCAATTTCTCTTCCAGAGCAGATATGCTCATGGCCTGAGAATCCATAATGTCGGAATCGTCATACCACTTGTGCTCGAAATAGAAAGCAATACCGAGATATCCGCCTGTGGAATTTCCGATAGTGCCGCTCTTCTTGTATCCGAGCAGCGCCTTGAAATATCCGTCAGGGACACAAACCTTATTGCCCTCATTATCGGAAACGGAGATTCTGGAATCACGGTAATCAGCACCGGTCACCACATACAGAGTATCAAAACTCGCGGCCCAGCCTCTTACCTTGCCTTCCAAAACGGCCCATGCATTCTGGTTCAGATTCCCCTTCTGCGGGGTCATATTTGAAAAATAGAACGTAGTCTCATTGACGCCTTTCTTCAGACGATCAGCCGAAGGCAACTGGTGTCCACGGTCATATCCTTTGAATCCACGGAAAAGCACCGCCTGATATTTGGCAGGGATCTTAGGATCATACCCCCATGCGTTGGTACGACCGCCGCTTCCTATAAGCTCATTATTGAGAGGATATGCCACCCAATAAGCGATTCTGGCACCGCAATCGAAGTACATGGAGTAATTTCTGAACTTGCCTCCCTTCGACAGAGTCATATCCCGTGTCACATACATCATATTGGATGCATTGTCAAGAGCGGGAAGTTCGAGCCAGCCGGCAGGCTTGTCCGGATCGGACGGCTCTACGGGATCGACAGGCACTCCGGCTCTTCTTTGGATAAAATCCACGGAACTTGTCTTCCCGTCGCAGGTCAACGTCAATATGCAGGTACGTTCCTTATCAGTCTTTCCAAGGGCTTCCCAGCTCAAGACGATGTCCGAAGCCGATGAAGAGCCCGAGGGCTTGTCCACGCTCGCCCATGCGTAGGCGCCGCCGAAGTCAAAGGAGAGTGTCCATGAAGCATAGGCCTTGACAGTAATGAACTGCTGTCCAGCCTTGACAGAAACTTCGTGCTTAGGCACGGAAAGAAGCAGTTCCCCTTCAATGCCCGATGCTCCCGTGGAGTTTCCTCCGCAGGAGCAAAGCGCAAAAAGCAATACTGCAAAGCAGTATATAAATCGTTTATTCACAAATAAATACTATCTTATTAACACGCACCTGTCCATTGGTTGCTGCAGCAACGATATTCTTGGAGCTTCCGGTCCATGTAACGGTAAGAGCGGTTTTATCTGCGGTAAATCCATTGGAATCTCCTTCCAGACTGGTAAGATCTACACATTTGCCAGACTCAGTAGCATAAAGAATCACCTTGGAAAGGGTCTTCTCTGAAGAAATCTTGAAGGCTGCATTCTTGTAGATTCTGAACTGGTCACTTGAAGGAGCCACAAGGGCCATTGAAGAATTATGCTTATAGAAACCTACAGTAATTCCATCCACAGTGGCGGAGTATCCCTTACCGTATGTATCGTCGGTAGCTTCAGCCCAGTTCTGGACATCCTTGTCAATCTCCCATACGATGGCTCCAGCAGGAAGCTCCGGATCGCTGACATCAACAGATTCCTTAGTAATGGACATGTTCTTAACCTCCCATGTGCCGGCCTTGTCAGCTGTGCTCTTATATACAAAAGCCACCTGCATCTTCTTTCCTACATAAGCGGAAAGATCGACATATCCGGCAGAAGCGATAGTCCAACTGAGCCTTGACGGATATATGAATCCCTCGAGTCTCTTCCACTCACCGTTCTCAACTCTTGCATATACGGATGTCTCTGACTTTGCGGTTTCCACATCCTTGAAGAAGTTGACAGCATGCTCGAATGTAAGGAATGCCTTTGCCTCGGCGCTGAGGTCAATCACAGGAGAGACAAGCCAGCTTTCAGAGCTGTAATCTGCACCGTCAACATAAGCGGATGCCTTCATACCATACTCGCTTGTCTGCACCCAAATAGCTTCAACAGCTGATGGTTTGTCCTTGTCTTCAATGGTAAAGCCACTGATAGAAGTAGTGAAATCAACATGGTAAATCGCATCCGGGTCAGTAGAACCGCCACCGGCCTCAAAGCTCAATACGGTACCGTTGGCAAGCTGATGCTGCTGCTTTTTCTCGTAGTAACTGTATTTTCCCTTTATGCTTACAATGCCGCCGTCCTTAAGAGGGAATGCGTCCCAGTTCTCAACGAAAGGACAAGAGATTTGTCCGGTTTCATCCTTGAGCACAAATCCCCAATATCTATCATTCTTAACAACATCGCTGATGGTTCCTCTGAGGGTGTATTCGTTCTGTGTATCAGCCTTCTTGATGAATTCATCCACAGTGATGACATCTCCACCGGTAGCACCGTTTCCTTTCTGGGAAACAGTAAGTGCGGCCTTGCAGAGCACATTGCCGTAGAATACAAGATCGGCCTTACGGTCAGCACCATCATTGGCAAGAACCTTGACGGTGATTGTCTGCGGCTCAGCGGAAGCACTTCCGGATACCGGAGAGACAGAAAGCCAAGAGGATACCTCCTCAGTATAGCCACGAAGGGCCCAATCGATTGTAGCTTTAAGTGTTACTGTAAATTCAGTGCCCTCCTGAGGAGCATTGACTGTGGTTTCTGCAGGTGAAACAACTGTAACCTCAGCCGGGCCAAGGTCCTGAGTTTTCTCACAACCAACAATAGCAACCACTGTGGCTGCCATTGAAAACAATATGTGTTTCAGTTTCATTTAAAAATAAATACTTGGTTTTGAGCGGTAAAGATACTCATAAAAGATGACATTGTAAATAATCGATTGACCTTTTAAGCAAAAAAGACCGGTGCGGACTGCTCCACACCGGCCTTTTATACATATTTACAGACTATTTTTACTTTTTATAAGTAACTTTAATCTCTTTGATACGAATCTGATTCTCGGCCGTAAGCTCCACGGACTTGGTTTCTCCTGTCCATACTACGGTGACATCGCCTTCAGGAACTTCAACTTTTCCCACATTGGCGGTAAAAGGACCTTTCTTTGAACCGTATGTGAAAAATTCAAGCTTCACAATGTCCTTTTCTGCGCTGATGGTCATAACATCCGATGCATAGAAACGAAGACCGCCGTCTTTCACGTTATAATTGGATGTACCGGAAGGGTTATTCTTGGTGAACTTCACTAAAAGAGAGCCCCAGGTATAAGTCTTACCGTCCACAAGATTCGTATTGGCATCTGCGGAGAAGCAATCGGACAATGTAATGGTCTCACTCTCAGCAGGCTGCGGATCTACAGGCTGCTCAGGAGAGTCTGAGCCGGACTTGTGAGAAACATAGAAGCATCCGTCAGCCTCAACGAGACCCTTGAAACTGGTCTTGTAGCATACGATGGTAAGCTCATCTCCTTCCTTGATACCGAGAGTTCCGAATTTGCCTTTTTCTCCTCCCCAGCCGGTCCTTACACCATATACATAGACCTCGGTGGTACCGTCAGTAAGTGCGAAGTTGCCATAGGATTCAATATCCCAGCGGGTGTTTTCCTCTGTACTCTTGGCCACCTTACCGGAAATCCTGTAATATGTGGTCTTGTCGTCAGCAAGTGCACGGAAACCGGCGAGATCAATGTCAGTCACAGGAGAAACGGCCTCAACTGCGGCATTCACAAGCTGTCCCTTTCCATTATATGAACTCTTTGCACCCACAACGGTGATGATATCACCGGCCTTTACCTTAAACTCACCGAATGAAACCTTATAGAGATAAAGATCTCCGGTAGCGTCCTTGATGTAAATTTTGCCGGCGGCAAGATCATCCACCTTGGACACATATCCGCTCACCCTGTACTGGGTCAAGCCATCCTCGGCAGCGAGAATTGTAGCGATGTCGGCATCAATGACTGCACCTTTCTGAGTAATTTTGGTTACTGCAGAATAGGTCTTGCCGTCCTTGGTCGTAACGAAAGACACCTCGGTAGCACGATCACCCTGCGCATTGGCTGCGGCAGAAAGCGTTACAACTGTCTCCTTGGCGCCAATCTGGATTCCGCTTACAGAAAGCCATGATTTTGCTTCCTCCGGAACAACTACAGAAGCACCGTCACCCTTTACGGTAAGGGTCACTTTCACCTCACCGCCTTCTTTGGCGATAGTAGCATCCGCAGGATCAATCGTCTCAATCTTGATGAGGGACTTCTCAATAGCGATAACGTCAACGTTGGCAAGCTGTGGTCCGTTATATGTGCCTTTCTTTCCCTGCACGGTGATAATGTCTCCGGCTTCAATGCCAAGACTGGCGAATTTCTTCGCCTCTCCGTTGTTCAGAGTACCATAGACATATACAGAACCCCACTCATCATCGATGTAATAGTTACCATATGTTGTATTCTCGATGCCTCTTACGGTACCTTTTACACGCCATGTAGTTCCATCTTCAGAAGCATTGACTTCTGTAGATTTGGAAATAGGAAGATCTACCTTTCCGGCCTGCTGAAGAACATTGATAAGCTGAGTCTTGCCTGCGCAGACAAGTTTGAGAGTAGTGCTGTTGGTAGAGGTTCCGGCAGCAGCGGAGAACACGACCTTTGTATCACCAGCCGCACCGCTCACCGGTGATACGGTAAGCCATTTGGCATCTTTATCGCTCAGATTGATAGACCATGAATCATTAGCGGTAATAGTAATCTCCTGATTGCCACCCTCAATAGGAATAGCCACATAAGAAGATGATACACGGACTTCGGAGAGGTACAAATCCTCATTCTTGTCACACGCTGTGAAAAGCGTCAAGCCCGCGAGAAGCGCTGTGAATATATTTTTAAGTTTCATAACGACTCGTCAGAATTAGTTGAACAAATATTTGATACCAACTGATGCATACCAGCACTGACCCAAGTTGTGGTAAGGCTCAAATGTCGCGGTAGATCCGCTGACTGACTTAGGTGTAGAGAAAGTAGCATATCCATCCTTGTCAACGCCTTCATATTTGAGAACGCGCGGCTGGTCTGAACCAAGCGCAGGATTGAGATGCTTCATAACGCCCCAGCTTGAATTGAAGAGGTTGAGAATATTCTTGACATCAAGGCTGAGCTGAAGAGTGTTGGTAGATTTGCCTACCTTGACAGAGAAATCATGCTTGTAGCTGAAATCAAGTCTGTGAACCCATGGAGCGTAAACGCTGTATGTCTCAGCATATTCTCCCTGATGCTTGCTAAGATATTTGTCAGCGTGGACATAATCCATGAAGCGGGCTGCATCGTCGTCAGAAACGAAACGGAACTCTCTGTTGGCTACCTGCTCATCTGTAGGAATATAGATGAGGTCATAGTTGAAACCGTCGTTGTTGATATCGTTGGATGTCATGTATCCGTAGTTGAAACCGCCTCTCCATGTTTCATAAATGAAGCTGTAGTGATTACCGCTGCGGTCACTGTGAGTAAGGGATGCGATGAAACGATCCGGGGTCACGTTCTGTGAATTGTGAAGACCAGGATTGTTAGGACCATTTACAGTGCCCATGTAGTTAAGGACTGAAGATGCATTGGAACCAGGCATACTGGTAAGTTCCTTGCTTGCAGTGTGGGTATATGCAGCCATGAGACGAAGTCCCTCAACAGGCTCCATGTTGACTGTGATAGAAGCTGAATATCCATATCCCTTGCTGGTGTTCTCAAGAACGTACGCATTAGGCATATTCTTGTACTTAGGGTTATAGACAACCGTACCGTCCTCTTTAGTTACCTTAGAGTAACCTGAAAGATAGGTGAGCTTGGAATTGGTGTCATAGATAGGGCGGTTGTCAGCTCCGTTGAACCTTGCGAATCCGTTAGGATCCTGAACGCTCCAGTCGCGGAGAACCACACCGTTGATGGTCTTGTTGAAAATTCCTTCTACTGATACCGTGAACGGGAATGAAGTAGGGAATGCATAGTCAACGGCGAGAGAAGTCTTCCAAACCTGTGGCATCTTGAACTTGGAATCCACGGCTGAGAAGTTGGATGGGATGGTACCATCCTCAGGAGAGATAGTAGCAGGATATCCGAGGCTGATGAGCTTTTCGTAAAGTTCTGCACGGCTGAGTACGCCGCCGGCAAATTCGCTCATATCGAAATAGGTCTTGCCATCTCTTTCTTCTGTCTTTCCCTTGTATCCGCTAGGAACAGTCTTGTTGCCGTTGATGGCAGCCTGATACTGAACCATACCTGAGTTGGTAGGCATGTTGGTGAAGAATACGAGCGGCAGACGTCCGGAGAAGAGTCCGGTACCTCCACGAAGCTTGAAGCTCTTGTCGCCGAATACATCCCATGTGAAACCTACACGTGGAGAAACGGTAAGGCTGGCGTTAGGCCATTTGCCGGTATCGATGGACTTGCGTCCAGGGATGGTGGTATATGCTCCGTCATCAGTCTTGATGTAGTCTCCCTTGGCATCATATACATAGTTGCCGTTTTCGTCGAGAGAGAATCTTCCGTTCTTGTAAACGGTATCTTTGTTGTTGTCAGCATTCCAGTCTATAGAGTAGATGGAAGCATTGGTCTTAAGATCCTTGTTGTCAAAGAAAAGACCGTCGAAACGAATGCCGGCAGTAAGCTTGAAGTTGTCGCTAACCTGCCACTCATCCTGTGCATAGACGCTTGGCTTGTGGTAACGAACACGTGCGGCAGGGTTGAGTTCTCCGTCATAACCGTATGTCAAAGCCACGGTCTCAGGAGCAGCCTTGCTGAAGAAGTCGTCCATGCTTGAGTAACGGAAGTAACCTGTACCGTTTCTCATGTATGAGTTGTCAGCCATCTGATATTCGTAGCTGATACCTCCGGTAACCTTGTGGTCTCCCTTGTACCATGTGAGGTCGTCCTTCATTGTAACAACCGTATTGTGTACGGCATTGTTCCATGTAAAGAGCTCGTAACCAAGGGCGATGTAGTTGTCCCTATTGCCTTCATCGTCATTCTTGAGGATGTCGATGAACGGGAACTCTGAAGACTTGGTTCCTCGAACGTCATCAAGCTTTGAGAATGTAGCAAGGAACTGGTTTGAGAGGTTGTCGGTAATGCGGCTGTTGAAATCCAAAGACCATGTGTTTACCAGATTGTCCATTGAATACATGGAATTGGCGTATGACATGGAATTAGCGGAAGTACGGGAGCTTGGCATACGTGAACCACCGTCCATGGAAGATCCGTTAGGGCTGTTCCAGGCCTTGTTGAGCGTATAATTATAACGAACGGTAAGTTTGTTCTTGTCGTTGATGTTCCAGTCCACGCGTCCGAGAACCTTCAGATTGCTCTCATCTGCAGGGAAATCGCTCCAAGAACCGGTATCATATCCATACTCTGACTTCGCAAATTCAGAAACTTTCTGAAGATCGCTGAGTGTAGTTCTGGAGATGTAGTCGTCAGCGTTTGGCGTGCCGTTTACAGAACCTCTCCAACGGTTGGCAATGGTCGGAGTCTTGGTGTATTCCGCATTCACGAAATAGAAAAGCTTGTTCTTTACGATAGGTCCGCCGAGGGTGAATCCATAAGTGGTTCTGCGATCGGTGGCACGGCCACTTGAAATAACGTCACCGTCAACTGAATCACCACGCATATTCTCGTTACGATGATATACGTATGCGCTTCCCTTCAATGTGTTGGTACCAGACTTGGTAATAGCATTGATACCACCTCCGATGAAGTTGGTCTGACGCACGTCGTAAGGAGAAATGACAACCTGCATTTCCTCGATAGCATCGATAGAAATAGGGCTGCCGCCTCCAGGAAGCTTTTCGCTAAGACCGAAGTTGTTATTGAAGTTGGCTCCATCCACAGTGAAGTTGGCAGTACGTCCGTCAGCACCGGCGAATTTCATTCCGTCGCCTCCGTATGGAGAAAGACGGGTTACGTCAGTGATGCTTCTGTTGACAGTAGGAACTGCTGAAATCTGTGAATTGTTGATGTTGGTGGCAGCACCGGTCTTCTCAGTTGCAAAGCGGGAAGACGCTGTAGAAATCACCATCGCTTCTGAAAGCATCTCCTTATCCTCAGAGAGCTTGGCGGAAAGAGTATAACTCTCGGCGAGCTGAAGGGTGATGTCTGTGTATGACACTGTCTGATAACCAAGAATACTGATTTCAACAGTATAAGGACCACCGGCACGCATACCGTTGATAAAGTAACGGCCTTCCTCATTGGACACAGAATAATACTGTGAACCTGAAGGGGTGTGTACAGCGACTACTGTCGCTCCGGGGATTGGATCTCCGCTCGTATCGGTAATTCTACCGTTCAGAGAAGAGGTTGTTACCTGCGCAGAAGCAGAGATAACAAAAAGCATAGCTGCGAAACACAGCAACAGGCTTTTGATTGTTTTGTTCATACCGTTTTATAATAATTAGAAAACATTTTCGGTTTCCTCGCTTCGAATAGTTTATAATTCGTGCGCAAATATAGTGAATTTTAAGCAATTAAGCCATTGCTACAAAACAAATACTCTCCAAAACGAACACAAATATAAACCATTCCGTCAACTCGTGCAAATTTCGAATGTTAAAAAAATATCACATTTGTGTCCAATGGATAGATACGCCGCTGCGTTCCATACCGCGGAACCATGTCATCTGACGCTTGGCAAACTGGTGAATTGCAATGGCAAGCCTTTCGCGCATCTGGTCAAAAGTAAGTTCTCCGAGGATATACTGCGTGACAAATCTATATTCCAAGCCATAGCCCAGAAGCACTTCTTCCGGCACTCCACGGTCCAACAATCCCTTTATTTCTTCCACCATGCCTTCCCTGAGCCTGGCGTCCAAACGGGCGTCAATCCGCTCATTGCGAACCTCCCGGCTCACAAGAGTCCCAATAAAGTAAGGATGACGAGGAAGCCCATCTGCCTGCACAGCCTCCCGCTTAGCGCTTAAAGGCGAACGTGATGAAAAATCATATCCGGCGGTAACTGCATTGATATACATCCCCGTGCCGCCACACAGAATCGGTATGGCCTTGCGGAAACGGATATCCGCATAGACCTTCTTGAAATCCTCAACATACCGATAGACATTATATTGCTCACCGGCATCTGCAATATCTATAAGATGATAGGGCACATCCCCATATTCACACAAGTCCTTGCCGGTACCTATATCCATGCCGCGATAGACCTGCCGGGAATCGGCAGATATAATCTCCACACCGTCTACGGGGCGGTCGTCGGTCATTCTTCCCGGACAACCCTCAAACAGCCCGACCGCCATCATGGCATTAAGCTCTTCAGCCAGTTCTACTGCATATCTGGTCTTTCCGGAAGCGGTCGGACCCAGCACCACAATGAGGTCAATCTCTCCCTTCAGCCATCCACCGGCGACTGCTCCGGCATCAATGACTTCAGGCTCAGGCAACTGTGCACAGATATTCTTGACCTTTGGCATTCTTATCCCCTTTCAAGTTCCCGACGGATATCCTTCTCCTTGATGCTGGCCCTCTTGTCAAATTCTTTCTTTCCCCGGGCAAGCGCAATGTGAACCTTGGCGTAGCCATTGTCGGAAATATATACTTTCGTAGCCACAATGGTAAGACCTTTGGTCTTGACGGCCTGGGCAAGATGCCGCAGTTCCTTGCGCGTGAGCAGAAGTTTGCGGTCTCTGAACGGTTCGTGGCTGCTCCAGGCAGAAGCCCAGAAGTATGTCGAAACATTCATCCCGCGCAGATACAACTCTCCTCCCGAGAAATAGCAATAGGCCTCCTGCAGCGACGCTTTACCGGCACGGATGGACTTTATCTCTGTCCCGACCAGAACTATACCGGCATCGTACTGCTCAAGAAACTCATATTCAAATGAGGCTTTCTTGTTGTTGATCTGCACTCTGCTCTTAGCCTTTGCCATAATGGTGAATTATATCCCGAACTCTTTTTTAAGCAGTTCGACGCTGTCAAGTTTCTCCCATCCGAAGAACTGTATTCCGTCTTTGACGAACGGTTCGCGTCCCATGTGTCCGTATGCGGCACATGGCTCGTAGATAGGATTCTTAAGCCCGAACTTCTCAATGATAGCCGCCGGTCTGAGGTCAAACACCTTTCTGATGACAGAAGCAATGTATGCATCCGCCTGCTGGCCCTGGTATCCCGGAATAGTGCTACTGCCGTACGTGTCCACGAACACACTCACAGGCTCCGCCACGCCAATGGCATACGCTATCTGCACAAGACACTCTTTGGCCACACCCGCAGCTACAAGATTCTTGGCTATGTATCTGGCCGCATAAGCCGCAGACCTGTCAACTTTGGATGGATCCTTTCCGGAAAAGGCACCGCCACCATGAGCTCCGCGTCCTCCGTATGTGTCCACTATAATTTTACGCCCCGTAAGTCCGGTATCTCCGGCAGGTCCGCCAATCACAAACTTTCCGGTAGGATTGACATGAAGGATGAAATTGTCGTCAAACAGGGATGCGGTCCTGTCCGGAAGCGACGCTATAAGTCTCGGTATGACAATCTCGCGGATGTCTTTTTCAATACGCGCCTGCATATTTTCATCCGTATCAAACTCATCATGCTGCGTGCTGACCACGATGGTATGTACCCTGATCGGGCAATGTTTCTCAGAGAACTCGACGGTAAACTGGGATTTTGCATCCGGACGCAGATACGGCATCAGCTCCGGCTCATTGTGCCTTATATCGGCCAGCACTCTGAGCAGCTTGTGTGACAAAGAAAGGGCCAGAGGCATATATTCCTCCGTATCGATGCTGGCGTATCCGAACATCATACCCTGATCTCCGGCGCCCTGCTCTTCCGGCTGCTCGCGTACCACTCCCCTGTTGATATCCGCACTCTGCTCGTGAATCGTGGAAATGATACCGCAAGATGAGGCATCGAAGCCATATTCAGCCTTATCGTACCCGATACGCTTGATGACACGACGCACCACCGCCGGCACATCCACATACGCATCATCGGAACGGACCTCTCCGCCCACAACCACCAGTCCGGCGGTACAGAATGTTTCACAAGCTACTTTGGCCTCTTTGTCCTGACGGAGAAACTCATCAAGAATGGCATCTGAAATCTGGTCAGCGACTTTGTCCGGATGACCTTCGGAGACTGACTCCGATGTAAATAGATAGTTCATATTTTAGCATTTTTTTGAACGAGGTTGCAAGCATTCAAATCTGTCCTCGTCAGCGTTAAATTTTACAAAGATAGCAATAATCCAGCATTAAGCAAACTACGACTCCGCCTCGGAGTCCTGAGAAGAGAGGAGTTTGCGCCTGCGGGTCTCGGCGGAGTCATGTCCGAACAGCAGCCTCGGGCCCTCTACGGAACGCCAATAATCCGAGTCGAACTCCGATGGCATATCCGGCTGGCGGAATTCCCCTTCATGGTCAATACAGAAAGAAAGATAATTGATATTGTATCCCTGCTCCCTGAACATTGACTCGTAGAAGGTACTGACCTGATACACTTCACTGCCAACCAGCGGCCGCAGTCTGTCCAGTTCGCCATACAGGTCTTCCGTCTGAGCCAGCACTTTCAAGCCGTTGGCCTTGCACACGGACTTGGTATATTCATGCAGGAACCGGGAATCAGTCTTGAGATGCACTATCCCGCCTTTGCGAAGCATTTTCCTGTACCTGTCCAGAAAAACCGGAGAACTCAATCTGGAATTCGGACTTTTATACTGAGGATCGGAAAAAGTCAGCCATATTTCAGACACTTCCCCGGGAGCAAAAAAAGCGGAAATGAATTCAATTCGCGCCCTTAGGAAAGCCGCGTTGGAGATATGGTTGGTTTCCACGAATTTAGCACCCTTCCAAAGCCTGGCTCCCTTGATGTCCACACCGACAAATACTGATTCCGGACGACGCTGAGCCAACGCCACCGTATATTCTCCCTTACCGCAACCGAGTTCGAGCACAAGAGGCGCATCGGGACTGCAGGAGCCGAATTTCTCCCGGCGCCAATGGCCCTTTATGGGATGATTGGCCAAATTGGCATAACCATTGGCAAGCAGTTCCTTCGAAGAAGCCTGCACCAAACAGGAGAAGGTATCGTTCTCTGCAAATTTTCTAAGCTTGTCGTGTCCCATTACTCTGATTTGGGATCTTTGCGGCGAGCCCCGCCGCCCTGCTTCTGTCCGTTCTTCTTACCTCCGCGGGAGCGCTTGCGCTTAGGTGTGTCAAATCGGCTTATGCTGTCATCCCCCACGGCCGTAATGAATTCCGGTGCTTCCTGCTCCGGCTCACTTCGCAGCGACTCCGGTCTGATGCCGTTGCGATTCATCTTTATAATTTCTACAACTTCCGATGCGGCAAGAGGATACAGATTGGCATCCGACGTCTTGTCGTAAGAGAAGTACATCAGTTCCTTGAGAATATCCGTCTTGCGAAGATATGCCTGCCCGTCTTCAAACTCCAGAGGTTCATTTACCCGAGGAATACGCGACTGAGCGTCCATATATGTCGCCACTTCGTAATTCAGACAGCATTTGAGCTTTCCGCACTGTCCGGCAAGTTTCTGCGGGTTGAGCGAAAGGTCCTGACAACGTGCCGCCGCAGTAGAAATGCTCTGGAAGGAAGAAATATAGTTGGCACAGCACAATTCGCGTCCGCAGACTCCAAGCCCGCCGATGAGACCGGCTTCCTGCCGCGCTCCTATCTGCTTCATTTCTATTCTGATACGAAACTCCTCGGCAAAGACTTTGATAAGCTGTCTGAAATCCACACGCCCGTCGGCAATATAATAGAATATTGCCTTGGAGCCATCCCCCTGGAATTCCACATCTCCGATTTTCATTTCAAGTCCCATCTCAGCCGCAATGCTTCGAGCCTTTATCATCGTCTCCTGCTCCCTTGCAATCGACTCCTGCCAACGGTCGATATCGGACTGGCGGGCTTTCCTGTATATCTTCTTAAGGTCAGCGGTATCCGGGTCAAGCCCTTTGTATTTCATCTGGCGGCCTACAATAGGACCCTCAAGCGTCACGATTCCAAGGTCCAGACCGGACACGGCTTCCACCATCACCAAATCACCGACTCTTACATTCTGGGGAGAATCATTGATATAGAATCCTTTGCGGGTATTCTTGAACCTGACCTCGAAAATATCCTTATATGTTCCGTCCTGTGCATCCTTGAGCCAATTGCGATCACCGAGTTTGCAGCAGCCCGGACGATATGTACAGCACACATCGCCAGTTTCCGCATCGCTGGTGACGACACAACCTCTCAGGCAGTCATATTGTATAGATTCGTTATTTTGCATATATCATCAATTTATCCACCATATCGGTGAACAATATCTTAAGGTTAATATTCAAATCAATTTTCCTGGCCGCATCATCAAATACTGAAAGGGCATTGCGCGGAAAACTCTTAGGCAGGGAAGATGCGCTCCGTCTTGCAATTTCCGAGACGGGATCGGAAGGAAGTCCCTGTTGGACAAGAAAAATCTCCCGGATGGAAAATGCGGCAAATTTACAAAACGATTTTGCAATGTCCCTCGAAGGCAACCCCGCAAGGGAATCAGCCACATCAAGAGCCGCAAAAAAATCCCGCGAACACAAAGCGTCAAGCAGCATCGAATATAACTCCGGAGACTGGAAAGAAACGGGAGCTCCACAGCCCGAGCCGGCTACCATAATACGCTGGCAACGGGAAGAAATGGTCTGAAGAACTTTTTCCGGATGATGGGTAATCATCACAAATACCGTTTTGCTGTCCGGCTCCTCCACACTTTTGAGAAGCCTGTTGGCTGCCTCGGCGTTCATGTATTCCGGCAGAAAAACCACAACCGTGCGAAAACCTCCCTCCAAGGAACTTACCGAAAGCTCATCCAGCAGGTGCTTGGCCTCATCCACACCTATCATCTGCTTTTTCCCTTCAATGCCCAATGCGGCCGAAAGTTCATCCTCCGTAAAGCGGGGATTACTCAATGCAAGTTCCCTGAATTGCTTTGAAAACTGCGCCGACAGCATGGATGACGCCGTAGGGAAAATAAAGTGCACATCCGGATGAATCAGCTTTCCGGTCTTGTTGCACTGCGGGCATTCCCCGCAAAAACTCCCATTGACATGGGAATGACAATACAGATACCTGACAAGGGCGAGACAGATCTCCATGGCCTGTCCTCCGTCCTCGTCCTGAAGGAGAATCGCATTCGGCACCTTCCCGGCATCCACCATGCCGAAAAGAGCTTTTACTACCCCTTCATTCCCGTGTATCTGATCAAATGTCATATATTTCTCAAAGTATTGTACTCGGCAATGGATATAAGAGAATCTTTTGCCACCGAGTCTTCAAGCGCTTCAAGAGCGGCTTTTGACTTGTCAATATACCGCTCCAAACAATCTGAAGCATAATTCAGCCCTCCGTTTTCCAATACAAATGTCCTTATCTCGTCCTGATATTCAGGATGGGAATCCATCTGCCTTATCTTGGAACGGATCTCGCTTTCACAGCCTGCGTTCTTCAAGGCACCAAGAAGCGGAAGGGTGATTTTTTTCTCCTTCAAATCCACGCCTGTAGGCTTGCCTAATGCGTCCGTGCCTACATAATCAAGGATATCGTCTTTGATCTGGAAAGCAATTCCAAGAGACGTTCCATAGTCTTTTGCGGCCTGCACCTTGTCTTCAGGAGCATTGATCGAGCACACCGCCGCCAATGTGGCCGCATAAAAAAGTGAGGCTGTCTTATATTCGACGATGCGATAATAGTCCGACTCCTGTGTGTCCGCACTTCCCGCCTTTTCGAGCTGCATAACCTCGCCCTCGGCAAGACTCGTAAGACTATTGGACAAAAAGCCGACGGCTTCTTTGTATGAAGCGGCACCGAAGACGAGTTCCATCGCCTTTGACAGCCAGAAATCGCCCACAAGTACGGCTACCGACGGTCCCAGCAACGCGGATACGGTAGGCAGACCACGCCGCTCCGAGCTTTCGTCAGCCACATCATCATGGAGCAAAGTGGCGTTATGCAAAAGTTCTATGGCTGCGGCATAGCGATACGTGTCATCATTCGGCTGCCCACAGGCCTTTGCCATAAGCAATGCCACCATCGGCCGCAGCATCTTGCCGGAATGGGACCGGATACGCAAATTCACAGAATCGAGCATATGCACATCCGTGTACAGTGCGCTGTCCACATAAGCCAGCACCTTTTCCCAGTCTGATGACAGGTATGCCAATATTTCTTCCCGGCTCACAACAATGATTTCAATTGTTCAACTGTCTCCGGAAAGGAGATAAGCTCCCTCGAGGTCTTGTCCAACATGCCTTTCTCTACGAACAGGTCAAGCTGCCTTCGATAAGGTTCATAGAACCCGTCCATGTTGAAAGCCACGACCCTGCCCTTATAAATCCCCATTTTGGCGAGGCAATAGGTCTCTGACAGCTCATCCAGCGTCCCTATCCCCCCTGGAAGGGCAATCGCAAGGCAGGTTCCTTCCCGCATTGCATCCTTTCTCTCCGACATCTTATCCGTCCAGATACACCGTGAAAGCTGCGGATGTTCCAGGCCTTTCATAAAACGGGGAATGGCGCCGATAACCTCCACGCCACACGCCGATGCCTCATCGCACACAACTTTCATGGTACCCTTTATGGTACCGCCCGACACGATGTCATATCCAGACAAACAAGCCGCACGTACTATCTCACGTGCAGCTTGATTGTATATCGGGTCTATATCATTACTGGCGGAACAAAAAACGACCGCCCTTTTATCTGACATATTTTAGAACAGCAATGTAATTGTAGCGGAGATACCGTTCACATTCTTGGCATTGATGTCTCCAAGTCCGGAAATAATGCTGTCAAGATTGACATCCTTCGTACCATAAAGATCGCTCAATGCCCAGAAATACTTGACACTTACCTGAATATGACGGAGAACTTCCACACCGGCACCAAGGCTGACACCATACTCGAGACGGTTCTTCACGTTGTCCCAGGTCTTCTTCGGCTCGGAAGCCGCTGCGATTGCTCCGGAAGCGGATACCTCATTGGTGATAGCATATCCTACAAAAGGCTCTGCCAAACCATAAACTCTTACGATACGTCCGATACCAAGACCAGCCTGAACCTGTACAGGAACCTCTACAAATCCGGTCTTGAAGTTAAGCTTGGTGTCACCGATGTTCGTCACGTCAAAATTGCTCCCCTTTACATTGTAGAGGATGGCCGGCTGAATTGCAAGAATGTTGCCGATTCCTATCTTGTAGGTAAGTCCGACGTGATAACTGTTCACAGCTCCTCCCTTGACATCTTTAGCAGCATCCTCGAGAGTAGCGGAAGCAGAGGTTAAACCAGCACTTATACCCACTTGGGCATAGGCGGAAACAGCGAGCGCGAGCGCTGCAATGGCCAGAATAAATTTTTTCATCTTAAAAACTTTTAAAACTACATTAATTTCTCAATACGGGAAACAATGTCCTGCTTGGACACAACTCCTACCGTCCTGTCCACCACCTCTCCGTTCTTGATGAACACCAGAGTAGGGATATTACGGATTCCGTACTTCATAGAGATGTCTTCACAGTCGTCAACGTTGCATTTGGCCACTATGGCTTTATCTGCATACTCTTCCGCAACCTCTTCAACAGTAGGACCAAGAACACGGCACGGACCGCACCATGTAGCCCAGAAATCTATAACAACCAGCTTACCGGAAGCAAGGACCTCCGCAATATTAGCGTCATTTATAACCTTTGCCATATCAAATCTATTTTAAAAAATATCCGCCGCCACCATGGCGACGGATACAAAATTAATACAAAGTTTCAATATTCCAAACGAATGCCCGCAATCCAAGTTCCGGGGAAGACTCATCTTTAGCCTTAAGGGCTTGAAGAATAGGTTCCACCTTATCGTCCTTGACTACGGAAAGCACCGCATGGTTCATCTCCGGCCATGCATGACTCCCAAATCGTGCCTGGCCGTTGAAACTTCCCTTGCCTTCAATATCCTCCCATTTGGTATATCCGCGCTGTCCGAACTGCGCCAGGATATCACAAATTTCTTCATTGTAGGACTGATTGTACGCTATGAACAATGCTTTCATTTCTTTTTCCTCCTTTCTTGAGCAACAGAGATCATACAATATACCGTAGGTATAAGCACAAGGGTCACCAGGGTTGAGATGGTCAAGCCCCAACATACGGTAATACCAAGAGAATTCCACATCTCGGCGCCTTCACCATGACCTACAGCCATCGGGAGCATACCGAGAACGGTAGTAAGAGTGGTCATGAGAATCGGGCGCAAACGGCTCTTTGCCGCTGTTGTCGCCGCATCTCTGACGTTCATTCCCCTCTCACGGCACAAAATGGTGTAGTCAATAAGCACGATACCGTTCTTCACCACAATACCGAGGAGGATTATCACTCCGATCAAAGCCATGAGTCCAAGCGCCGTGCCTGTCACTCTCAAGCCGAAGAACACACCTATAAGCGCAAACGGAATTGAAAGCATTATGACAAGCGGTCCCATATAAGACTCGAACTGAGACGCCATCACCATATACACGAGCACCACCATAAGAATCATAAGCACAAAGAGATCCCTGAATGAATCCTGCTGATCCTCATAATCTCCGGCAATGACCGTGCTGAGTCCGGACGGCACCTGAGTGTCGGCAATAACCGTCTCGGCTACGGCTACGGCGTCACTAAGCGCGGCTCCCTCGCCGAGCATACCGCTGACGGTAATTACCCTTTCCCTGTCCTTTCGCTCAATGGTAGGAGGAACCAGGGTTTCCACCACAGTACCCAGGTCTTTGATTCTAACCTGCTTGCCGGCCGCATTAGGTATGCTTATATTCTCAATATCCTCAATATTCCTACGGAATTCCGGAGCATAACGCACGCGGATATTGTATTCCTCGCCGTCTTCCCTGTAGTAGGAAGCTACCGTACCGCTCATCGCAGCGCTGAACGCGGCACCGGCCGTTGTGGAATTGAGTCCGTTAAGGGCAAGTTTGGTACGGTCGAAGTCCACCTGAAGTTCCGGAGTATATTCATCGCGGCTGAGGGTCACCTGAGCAAAAATCGGATTCTCAAGCATCTTGGCCTGGATCTCTTTGGCAAAAGCATCCGAGTCTTCAAAACTGTATCCGTAGATTTCCACATCCACAGATGCAGCACCTCCCATACCCATACCACCGTCAGTCACGGTAGCCGTGCGTACTTCCGGATATTTGGCAATGATACCGCGAACCACATCGGCAATTTCGGCAGAGCTGCGTTCACGCGTACTTGAAGTGCCGATATTGATATTCATAGAAACGATATGGGTACCGTTGCTCTGCATGCTTGCAAACGCATTGTCAGAATCGGCCTGTCCGAACGAGCCGTTGAATACTTTGATTTCGGGCACTGCGGCCACAATCTCATCGTACACCTTGTAGTAGAAGTCTCTTGTCACATCCTGCGCGGTGCCGTTAGGGAGCTTGATGGTAGCGGAAATCCGTTCTGAATCTCCACGAGGGAAATACTCCGTCTTGATACCGGGAACGAGGAACACCAGCGACAATACGAACATCGCTACAAACACGGACACCACGACAACGCCACGCTTCACGGACCATCTTATGACGTGCGCATAACCTCTTGAAATCCAGCTAATCACCTTATTGAAAGGCACGAAAAGCCACTGATAGAGTTTGCCGTGACTCTTTTCGGCGGTAAGCCACCTGGAGCACAACATCGGCACAAACGTAAGAGCCGCGGTGGTGGACACGATCATAATGATGCTGACTATCCATCCGAGCTGGCTGAACATGATGCCGGCCATTCCCTGAACCATGGTAAGCGGGAGGAATACGCACAGCATGGTAAGCGTGGACGCCACTACGGAAATACCCACTTCTCCGGTGCCATGCACGGCAGCCTCTTCAGGTTTCTCTCCTCGGGCGAGATGCGTGGATACATTTTCCAGAACCACGATTGCATCATCCACCACCATACCGATTGCTATCGCAAGTGCGGACATGGAAATGATGTTGAGCGTACTGCCGGTTGCAAACAGATATACCAGCGAAGCCAGAAGCGCAATCGGAATGGACAGCACAATGATAACCGTGGACTTGAAATTTCCAAGGAACAGGAACACCACGAGCATAACCACAATGAACGTTATCAATATCGTTTCCACCAAAGTGTGGATGGTATTGATAATCTCGGTGGAGCCATCATTGATTACCGTTATCTCAATATCGGAAGGCAGCGTCTTCTCTATCTGCTTGAGCTGCTTCTTTACATCACGGATAACATTGACGGTATTGGCGCCGGACTGCTTCTGGATAGTGACACGGGCAGCCCTTATTCCGTCAGTGTAAGACTCCTGCTCTCTCTCTTCCGGACCGTCGTCCAACGTGGCGACATCACGAAGATATACGATATCTCCATTGTGATTGCCCACTACGACATCCAACAGTTCGGACGGATCGGAAAACTCTTTCTGAACCCTGAGCGTATAAGTCTGACTGCCGATGTCTATATTTCCGGACGGGATGTTCTTGTTCTCCGCAGAAATCACCTGAGCGATGGAAGATACGGTAAGTCCATACGCCTGAAGTCTTGACGGGTCGCAGTAAACTTTTATCTCTCGGCTTGGTGCACCGATGACAGATACGGTTCCCACTCCGCTTACGCGGGCAAGAGGTGTGGCCAACTTGTCATCAAGAATCTTATCAAGCCCCTGCAAGCTCTCGTTTGCGGTGGCAGAGAGCAGCATAATAGGCATATCATCCGCGCTGAACTTGAAAATGGTCGGAAGAGACGCTCCGTCCGGAAGCGTCGAACTTACCATATCAAGCTTGTCCCGGACATTATTGGTAGCTTCATCTATGTCTGTTCCGTACTCGAATGTGAGAGTAAGCAAGGAGATGTTCTCCTTGGACTGAGAATTGAGCTCCTTGAGATCCGCTACACCGTTGAGGGCATTCTCAAGGACTTTGGTCAGGTTGCTCTCGATATCCCTGGCATTGGCCCCGGGATAAGAGGACATGACCATGATGGTATTTGCGTCAAAATCCGGAAACTGCGCGATGGATATTCTGCTTAGCGAGAACAATCCCAATATCGCACAGGCGACAAATATGAGCGTAGTAGTTACCGGATGCTTGACCGCTGAACGATAAATACTCATTTTACAACCTCCACTTTATCACCGGACTTCAATACGGACTGTCCCTTTACAACTACTATCTCGCCTTCAGAAAGACCGGACAGCACTTCATATTTACCATCAAAGAACCTTCCGAGAGTTATTATGCGCGCCTCCACAGTGGAATCCGCCTTAAGAACATACACAAGCTTCTGTCCAGAACCCGGCTGCTTCACCACGGCGGCATCAGGAATCACGACGCTGTCAGTATCGCCCATGTTGAGCGAAGCCTTTGCATACATTCCGGGGCGAAGACGGGCAGATGAATTGGCCACCTGCACCTCAACATTGAATGTATGGGAAACCGCATCCATGGTAGGATAAAGGCGCACTACGGATCCCTTGAATACTTCTCCCGGCAGCGCATCCGCCAGCACCGTAACCTTGTCCCCTTTTGAAACCTTGGTATAGTCAGTTTCCGAAACCGCTACCAGAAGTTTCACCGGAGAAATCTGCTGGACCGTGTAAATCGGTGAAGACATCGAATACATATCCCCGACATCATAGTTCCTTGCCGTAACGACACCGCTTATAGGAGAGCGCAGAACGGTATTCTCAAGAAGATTGTCATAAGAACTCTTGGAAACCTTGAAAGCAAGTTCCATGGATTCGAATTCTGACTGCGAAAGTCCGCCTTCTTTGTAGAGTTGGCGGCATCTTTCAAGCTCTGTCTCATCATTCTTAAGTTTCAGGGCCGCCTGATCAAGCTGCACCCTGTCTATCTCGGCCAGAATCTGGCCCTGCTTTACAAAATCCCCCACTTCCACATTCAGCTTACGGATTCTGCCGGCATTCTGCGGAGTGATATTATTGACAATATTGGCCTGGACCGTAGTCGCATAACCGGTCTCATGGGAAACCGTTTCCTTTACGGTAGTATAAACCTCAACAATGGCTGCTTTCTCTTCTTCCACCGGTGCCGCTTCCTGCTTGCGTGCACCACATGAGCTCGCCAGCACAATTACGGCAAGCCCGTACATTAAACTTCTTATTTTCATTTTTCCGCTATTATTCATTTGTAAAATCAGCACCGATGTGGCTTTCAAGATTAGCCTTCGCCACAAGATAATTATATACCGCCTGCGAAGAAGTCAAGCGAGCCTGGGTAAGCGCCAACTGCGCGTCATTCAAATCCGTAAGCGTATTCTTTCCTACGCTGTAAGACTTGCTTGCAATATCATAGGCCTTACTTGCAGACTCCACGGCACTAAGCGCAGAAGAATAACTCTTGACTGCCGTATCCATAGTGTTGAGGCATTGTCTGATGGCTATCCTGAGCTGACGTTCGGTCTCCTGGGTCTGAACGGCAAGCTCATCTGCCTGCACACGAGCCTGACGGACCGCATTTGCCCTCTTGCCACCAGCGAATATAGGCACCTGAAGACTCAATCCGACATACGAATACGGTGACCATCGGTAAGTATTGAATTTGAAATCATTGGTCATGGCATTCATGCTGTACGAGAAAGACAATGCGATGCTCGGCAGACTGGCATATTCCTGCGCCTTGATACTGGCTGCCAACTGCTGCGCCTGAATGTCAAGCTGACGAAGGGAAGAATTCCCTGACAAGTCCGGCTGCTCCATGCTGACCGACACTTCGAGAAGTTCGTCATCATAATCAAGCAGCGTCCCGTCGACATCTATTTCTTCCGAAAGATCCACTCCCATCACGGCTTTCAACTGCCACAAAGACAGAACCACGGAATTTTCCGCATCAAACACATTAGGGATTGCATTGGCAAGACTTGTCTTGGCCCTGGCAAGGTCGAGCTCTGAAGCTTTCTGGGCATTGTACTTCCGCTGAGTCTGCTCAAGATTTGCGAGAGCATTCTCATAGACTGACTTATAGACACCAAACGCCTCTTTGGCAAGAAGACAGGCGAAATAAGCCTGCTTGACCTGTTTCACCATCTCAAGCTTGGAACTGCGTGCCTTTTCAACGGCCAGTTCGACATCCATATCAGAGATTTTCAGGCTTTGCCACAACTGCGCATTGACAAGCGGCATGGAAGCAGAAACTCCTGCCGACCATGTGTTCCAACGTCCTACTTCGAACCCGCCGCCGGCAGCAGTTGAAGAAGATGATGAAGAAGACGAAGAAGAATCGCCTTCACCTTCACCTTTACCTCCGCCCATACCCGGCATGTCGAAATCCATATACATAACCTGCTTCTTGATCGTGCGCTGATATGCAGCATTCCCGTCAATCTGCGGGAACAGCGAGGCATACGAACCTTTTCTTGCATACCCCGTTCTAAGGACTTCCATATCTGCCACTTTCACGGACGCGTTCTCACTAAGCGCAATCTCAAGCGCCTGCTCAATGGAAATCACTTTCGTAGCCGTCTTGCTGCTGTCCGCAGTCTCCGCCATATCCTGGGCTGTAAGAGAAACGGACATTGCCATGACAGCAAATAAAGTAAACAACATTCTTTTCATAAAAAATTTTATCTGGCGGCAGTATTACAAATACCGAGCCAGATAACAGTAAATAATATTGTTATTAAAATTATTTTATGGAATGAGCCACCGGTTTGTCGTCTTTATGCGCATCTTTCCTGCCGTTCCCGGAAGGTCGGACAAGCAAGTCAGGTGACTTTCTGACATAGGACAGCACGAGCATCACTATACCGGCCACAATGAAAGGTATGGAGAGCAGCTGACCCATATCGAGTACCATCGACTCCTCAAATCCTACCTGTGGCTCCTTTATGAATTCTATCAGAAACCGCATACCGAAACATCCGAGAAGGAAGAATCCGAAATAGAACCCTCTATACACCTTATCAGCCTTAAACCGGTATATCAGCACCATGATAATCCCGAGCACAAGATAAGACAGCGCTTCATACAACTGTGTAGGATGTTTTGGAACCGTTTCCCCCCTCAACTCGAAAATAAAGCCCCATGGAAGAGACGTCTCGTCTCCGTAAATCTCCGAATTGAACAGATTTCCAAGCCTTATCATACATCCCGCGAATGCCACCGTTATGCACAATCTGTCAATAACCCACAAGAAATCAAGGCCTTCCTTCTTCCCATACTTGGCAGAGAACCACCATACGGCAAGCAGCAGCGCTATTGCGCCACCGTGACTCGCAAGTCCTCCTTTCCACAGCATGAATATCTCCAGAAAGCCGCTCCAGGAGCCAAAATAGTAATCAGGCTGATAAAAGATACAATGACCGAGCCTCGCACCGACTATTGTAGCGACAAAAACGGAGACAAACAGCGGGTCCATCAACCTCGTATCAGCTTTTTCCCTTGTAAAGAACCATTTGAAGAGATACCAGCCTATCACGAATATGGAGGCAAACAACAACCCGTACCACCGGATTTGAAGTCCTCCGATATGAAACAGCACCGGATCCACGTTCCAATGCACAAAGAGCAGATTCATCATATTCTTCTATATCTTTATCTTTTCAACCTAACGACTATTGACAGCGGCAGCACTTTGCCGAATTTATCCATCAACGCCAGTTCGCCCGACTGCATCTCATAGCCTGCCTCTCCAAGGCCGAACGCCTGACGAAGCACGGTCTCCCCAAGCAGTGGAGAGAAACCGTTGGAATAGAGATTCAACACAAGAAAGCTGCTGACCGGGGACAGAATAGCTCCGACAGATTTCATCATATCGAAAAGACACTCGTCAAGTTTCCATTTTTCACCGTCGGGTCCGTGTCCATAAGCGGGAGGATCCATGATAATGCCATCATACACATTGCCTCGTCGCTGCTCGCGCTTGGCGAACTTCATTGCATCTTCCACAATCCACCGGATACCGTCAAGACCGGACGCTTCCATATTGCCCCGTGCCCATGTGACCACCTGGCGGACCGAATCAAGATGTGTAACGTCGGCACCCGCAGCCTTGGCCGCAAGAGAAGCGGCTCCCGTATAGGCAAAAAGGTTCAGCACTTTCGGCGTACGGCCAAGCTTGTTTTTCAATTCCTTGGTATTCCGGAAAATATACTCCCAATTCGTAGCCTGCTCCGGGAACACTCCCACGTGCTTGAAAGATGTAAGTCCCAGCCTCAACGAGAACTTCAACCCGTCAGACGCACCTGGATATTCAATATACCACTGGTCATCTGTTTTTTTCAACCTTTCCCATGTTCCGCTATCCTCCTTGCCCGCTTTTCCAAACCCGGCACCGGGACGGAATTTGGTATGGGCGATACGACCCCACTCGCCAAGACTCATACTCTTGTTCCACAGAGCCTTTGGTTCAGGTCTTATGATACAGTAGCCACCGAATCTCTCGAGCTTCTCCCCGTCGCCGGAGTCTATAAGCTCATAATCTTTCCACAACTTTCCCGGATATTCCGTCATAACGATTTTTCCATTAGGGTACAAAGATATTGATAAAATTGCTAAATTTGCACTTCGGAAAACAACAAATACGCTATATTATTATGCAGCAACACATTGACTCTTACGATTTCGCTGGCAAAAAAGCCATTGTTCGTGTGGATTTCAACGTTCCTCTAAATGAGAATTTCGAAATCACCGATGACACCCGTATCCGTGCAGCAATTCCTACACTCAAGAAAGTTCTTGCAGGCGGCGGCTCCCTTATCATCATGTCTCACCTCGGACGCCCGAAGGGTGTTACAGACAAGTTCTCTCTCAAGCACATCGTGGCACACGTATCAGAGTGCCTCGGCGTACCTGTAAAATTTGCTCCGGACTGCATGAAGGCTCAGGCCGAAGTGGCTGCCCTCAAGCCGGGTGAAGCTCTTCTCCTTGAGAACCTCCGTTTCTACGCAGAAGAAGAGGGCAAACCTCGCGGACTCGCAGAGGACGCAAGCGACGAAGAGAAGAAAGCAGCCAAAGCAGCTGTAAAGGAAAGCCAGAAAGAGTTCGTAAAGACTCTCGCATCCTATGCCGACTGCTACATCAACGACGCTTTCGGTACAGCACACCGCGCTCACGCATCTACCGCTCTTATAGCCAAGTTCTTCCCTAACGACAAGATGTTCGGATATCTTATGGAGGGAGAAATCAAGGCTATCGACAATGTACTGAAGAACGCACAGCGTCCTTTCACCGCAATTATCGGAGGCTCCAAGGTATCTTCCAAGCTCGCCGTTCTTGAGAACCTTCTCGACAAGGTGGACAACCTCATCATCGGTGGTGGTATGGGATACACATTCATCAAGGCACAGGGCGGAAAAATCGGCAAGTCTCTTCACGAAGACGAACTTATGCCGCAGGCTCTTGAAATCCTTGCAAAGGCTAAGGAGAAAGGAGTCAACATCTACCTCTCTACCCAGACTGTTGTCGCCGATGACTTCAGCAACGAAGCAAACACCAAGCTTGTTCCGTCTCACGACATTCCTGAAGGATGGGAAGGAATGGATGCCGGTGCAGAATCTCTTGAGACTTGGAAGAAAGTTATCCTCGGCTCCAAGACTATCCTCTGGAATGGTCCTGTAGGAGTATTTGAGATGCCTGCTTTCGCCAAGGGAACTCTTCAGATAGCAGAAGACCTCGCAGAGGCAACGGCAGCAGGAGCATACACCCTCGTAGGAGGAGGAGACTCAGTAGCAGCTGTCACACAGATGGGTTACGCCAACAAGGTCAGCTACGTTTCCACCGGTGGTGGCGCCATGCTTGAGGCCCTCGAAGGCAAGGATCTCCCTGGTATCGCAGCTATCCGCGAATAATCCGGATTGAATATATCAAAATAAGAGCTCAAAAGTCTGTATGGCTTTTGAGCTCTTATTTTTAATGCTTTCCGCCGCAGCGGAGCTTCGTCGACGGCAATGCCATGCCCACGGATTAATCCCCTACCGCTCCTATCATTTCATTGAAACGTCCGACCATATCGGAAGACATCTTGGCATCTCCGCCTTTCTTGAGCTCCTCGGCAAGAGCATAAATGTAATACCCTGCCGTCTCGAACTCATCCTGCCCCCAGTCATAGAAATCAAAATAGAAAGCAGCCGTACGAAGAAGGTCTTCAGAGAAAGAACCGGCAATCGCCCTTGCCTTGTCCGCCTGGCCGAGCAAATAATAATCTTTCACCATATTGATGACCATGTAGTCGTTGCCCGGGAATCCGACAGGGATGGTTTCCAAAGGATATTGCGCCATCACTTCATTGCACATATCCAGCATTTCCACGGCCCTGTCATTCTGCCCGGCCTTCATAAACGCTTCTGCAGCGCATACGAACATGTTCCTGTAAGACAATACGCCGAGGAAAGTATAATAGTTCTGATAATCAATGAAGTAATTGTCCGCTTTGACGGCATCCCAATGGAACTTGTCCGTCATCAACTCATAAAGCCTGTCCGGCTCCACAAATCCCGCAACTGTACTTGTGGTCTTGTTTTTAATAGGCACCAGTTTATATGAGAATCCCTGATACTCAAGATATTCCTTAATTCCGATATTCAAATCTCCGCCCATGCTCAGCACATTGACAGGCCTGTCCCACTGATAATTGGAAAGCAAATCAAGCATGAAAAGCTCCGGCTTTGTGAGAAAGTCTTTGTCCTTGGACATGTTCAGTACAATGGAATCCGGAATCTGGTCCGCAAACTCAGCGGAAAGAATGCCGCTGCGGAGGACATTCTCTTTATTGACCGGAACGGAAATCTTGCGGGAAGCGATATAGTCCACATTTTTCCCGCTCGTCATAGGAGCCTTCACCTGCGGATGCTTGAACAGAGTCATCACATCCCTGATATCCATCACTTCGTTGCGAATATCAAAAATAGGTATCATCTCATTGGTACCATACAGATACTGCTCCTGACCCACGCCCAACGCAAGCGGCGCGGACTCATTGACCGCCCACTTCATCTGATCTATATGCCAGTCGGTTCCGAGCAGGGACGTATTGGCAATTCTGACATCCGGACGGACATTCTCCACTTCCTGGGCATACCATGTAGGGAAGGTATCATTGTCTCCGTGGGTAATAAGAATTCCGTCAGGACCCACAGATTCAAGATAATTGTATGCCATTTCAACTGCAGTAGTACGGTTTGAACGGTCATGATCATCCCAGTTCTGAGCACCCATAAGAGCAGGAACTCCAAGACACAGAAAGCCGATTACAGATGCCGTCGCAGCCTGAGCCTTACCTTTCAGCAACTTGTCAGCCAAAGAGAAGAGGCAGGCCACGCCAAGTCCTATCCAGACGCTGAAGAAATAGAAAGAACCCGCATAAGCATAATCTCTCTCCCGCACCTGATATGGAGGCTGGTTGAGATACAGCACAATGGCAATACCTGTCATGAAGAACATCAGGAAATTAAGCCATGCTCCCCTCTTATCCCTGTCATATTGGAAGAAAAGTCCCAATAGTCCAAGCAGAAGAGGCAGGAAGAAATAGTGATTCTTGCCCTTGTCCTGAGCCAATATGGCCGGAGCGTCGCTTTGATCTCCCAGCCTGAAATTGTCTATGAACTTTATTCCGCTCTCCCAATTGCCATGGAATATATTTCCCGGAGAAGGAGAATAAATCTGATTCTGCCGACCGACAAAATTCCACATGAAATACCTCCAGTACATCCATCCGAGCTGATAGTCGAAGAAGAAGCGCAGATTGGTTCCCATTGTAGGCTTTTTGTGCGTAACACCGGCCACCTTGGTCCCCTTCCCGTCCATATAAGACTCGTAGAATTCCTCATACCGTCCGTCCGGACTGGAAGCCCACATCCTCGGGAAAAGCATTTTCCCTTCCGGAAGATACTTTGCCTGCACAGGAGAATCCACTTTCTTGTACTTTCCGCCCAGAGGTGCCCAATACTGCTTGGTTTCCAAATCGTATGGTGCGTCAAAATACTGTCCATACAGAAGAGGTGTGGAGCCGTACTGCTCTCTGGAAAGATACCTTACAAGGGTAAAAGGATTATCAGGCTGATATTCATTGGTAGGAGTCTTTGCGCATGAGCGTATGATATCCACACTGAATACCGAAAAACCTATGACTATCGTGGTAAGACACAGAAGCGCAGTATTGACGGCCGCTTTGCCTTTCTTCAGAGACACGAACAGTCCCCAGAAGCACAGCCCGAGGAACAGCACCATGAAGAAAACGGCACCGCTGTTATACGGCAAGCCAAGCACGTTCACGAAGAACAAGTCGAAATAAGCCGCCACCTTCGGAAGGTACGGGATTATCACGAAGAAAATCAGCGCCAACAGCACCACGCCCACCAGGAAAATCTTGCATAGCTCCCAGAAAGAGAACGGTCTATCCTCCCGCTTCCTATAATAGAACATGAACACCAGAGCCGGCACCATAAGGAGATTGAGCAGATGCACACCTATGCTCAATCCAAGAATGAAAGCGATGAAGACAATCCACTTGTCGGCATGAGGCCTGTCCGCCCTGTCGTACCATACAGTCATACACCAGAACACGACTGCAGTGAAAAGTGAAGACATTGCATACACTTCCGCCTCCACGGCTGAAAACCAGAAAGTATCGGAGAAGCAATATGCAAGAGCGCCTACCAATCCCGAACCCATTATGGATATGGCCTGCGCTACCGTGTAAGTACCGTCGGAAGAAGGCCTGAAGAGCCTTTTGGCAAACCATACTATGGTCAGGTACAGGAAAAAGATGGTGAGAGCAGAGCACAACGCACTCATCGCATTAATCAGAACTGCAGCATGCATGTTGTCTCCGAACAATGTGAAGAAGCGCGCAAAAAGCTGGAACATAGGGTTTCCCGGCGGATGCCCGACTTCCAGTTTGTATGATGAGGCTATAAACTCTCCACAGTCCCAGAAAGACGCAGAGGCTTCGATAGTAAGCAGATAGGTCACGGCAGATACCACAAAGGCAAACACCGCACACAGCCTGTGATAGAGCGTGAATTTCTTATTGTCCATATTATACTCTTTCGTAAGTGACAAAACACAAAGATACATCCAAATTCCGTATCTTTGCAAAAATTATATTTTTAGTTGAAAACGCATACAAGAATTGTGCGCGAATAAAGAGGTTGTTGACATGGACTGGAAGAAAAGACTTGGGGTGGTATATTCCACAAACCCTGATTTCAAATATCAGACAGAAGAGACGCAGGAAGAGACAACGCTCCCTCCTTCCCAGCAGAGGCTTATAGTACGTATAGACCGCCGAGGGCGCGCCGGCAAGCAGGTGACGCTGATCGAAGGTTTCAAAGGAAGCGGCGACGATCTTGCGGCGCTTGCCAAGACACTGAAGGTGAAATGCGGCGTAGGAGGCACTGCCAAAGATGGAGAAATCACCATTCAAGGAGACCTTCGAGATAAAGTCACAGCCTTGCTCACATCCATGGGGTACGGTGCTAAAAGAGGAAACTGATGATTCCACCGGCAATGACAGAGTGGGGAGACATCCTCACCAACAAGATACTGACAACGGTATCCGTCATACTGTTTCTCCTATATCTCGGGGATTTGTTCAAACTGATGCCATCCATGATGTACAGCATCGGACGGCCTCGCGGAGTGGCCTCTTTCGAACACAATGTCAGCATGGCTCGCATCCGCAACCGCATAGCGGCAATATGCATACTGCCGTTCTGCCTGATTGCAGACCGTTTCTCTCTATACGAGCCGTCATTCCTCGAAAACATCCCGCCGCAATGGACTTCAGTAGCCCTGGTGGGAGTCCTCACCGCATATCTTTCATTCCGTCATATTCTGCATGTGTGCATATCCCCCAAACTGCTAAGCAGGGACAACGCCCAGGCAGCGAGAAGAAATCTTTATTCATTCTTTATCCTGCTCTGCTTCTTGATGATTCTCTCTTCCGGTGCAATGATTTTTTTCAATGCGGATGAATCGACCTCCAAAATCGTATTCTACTCGGAGACAGCATTGTTTTTTCTCTGTGCAATAATAAGAACCATGCAGTTTTTGAAAAGCGTTTGCTCCAATTTGCGCACTTTTTTGTATCTTTGCACCCTTGAAATTGTGCCGGCCTCTATTTTAGTGCTGAGCGCGTTGATGTAACAGTAGAAGATTAAAATGAAGATTCTAATATCACAGCAGACTCCGACCAATCTCGCCTCCTACGAGGCACTTCAAAACAATCATGGAGCAGAGGTGGATTTCAATCCGTTCTTTATAATGGAGCCTCTTTCTGCCAAGGAATTCAGAGCAGAAAAAATCAATCTTCCGGACTATACAGCAGTAGTATTTTCCTCAAGACTCGCAATAGACGCATATTTCAAACTCAGCGAAGAAATGCGGTTCAAGGTACCTGAGACAATGAAGTATTTCTGTTCTACAGAAGCTGTTGCAATGTACCTGCAGAAACACATCGTGTACCGTAAGCGCAAAATATTCTATGGCACCGGAACACCGGAGTCCATCGTCGGACTCATAAGCCAGAAGCACAAAGGCGAGAAGTTCCTCATAACCTCGGCGCAAGGCGCCAATGTCGCTCCGCTCACATCGCTCTTCGACAAAGCACAACTTGACTATTCCACCTGCACTTTGGTAAAGGGTGTATCCCAGGACCTCCACGGCATCGATCTTCACACATACGACATCGTGGTGCTCTACAACCCGTCGGACGTCGTCTCCCTCAAAGAAAATTTCCCTGATTTCAAACAGGAGAATATAAAGTTCGTTTCTTTCGGCAAATCCGTAGTCAAGGCTATGGAAGACGCCGGTATAGATATAGCATTCAAAGCCCCGACCCCGGAAGCACCTTCTGTAGGAAGGGCCATCGAATTATACCTCAGCAACTCCCGCTAATATGTCCGAACCCGCCAACACATTCTCCAAAGAGGAGAGGCTGTGTGGGAAGGCATCAGTTTCCGCACTCATAAGCGACGGGCGCTGGGGAACTACCGCTCATTTCAGGTATTGCTGGAGAAAAAGCCGGGAAGACGGACTTAACCGCATCATTGCATCGGTTCCCAAAAAGTATTTTAAACGCGCCGTCAAAAGGAATCTTTTGAAGAGACGCATCCGAGAGGCGTACCGCACACACAAGGCGGTCCCAATGGGAATTGACGTTATGTTCTCATATTGGGGCAAGGAGATTGCCGATTTCAATGTCATTTGTGCCGAGATAGAAAGCATTCTGGCTCGCATAAGCAAAACCACCCAGCAGCCATGAAAAGCAAAGGAAAGACATTGAAAGTCATAAAGCAGATAGTTTCCGCACCGTTTATCCTCCTTATCAGATTTTACCAAATCTGCATCTCCCCACTCAAGCCGCCGACCTGCCGTTTTACTCCGACATGCTCACAATACACCCTGGAGGCATTTCGCAAATATGGACCGATAAAAGGATTCTGGCTGGGGCTCAAACGCATTCTTCGCTGTCACCCATGGGGCGGTAGCGGATATGATCCGGTTCCATAGCTTATATGGCCCCTACCAGCAATGTCCACACAAGGAACCTCAACGCCTTGCCGACAAGCAAAAGCAGTATGGTAGGCACCGGCTTTGTGCGATAGAAGCCCAGGGCTATCACCAGGACATCTCCTACAAATGGAACCCAGGCAATCAACGCAAGCCAGACACCATATTTGTCCACCTTCTCTTGCTGTTTCTGAAGGGTTTCGCGTTTGACCTTAAACCATTTCTCAAGCCACTCCCATCTGCCCAAACGCCCCATGTAATAGGTAATGACGCTGCCAAGCCAATTGCCCGCCGTAGCAACGACAAAACACTCAAGTGGCCGCTTCATGACAGACAGAACCGCAATATACAATGCGTCCGAGCTGAAAGGGACTACTGTAGCAGCCAGCAGATTGCCAAGGAACAACCCAAGCAGACCCCAATTCTCAAGACCGAACATTAAGAATCAAGTTTCAGAACAGCCATAAATGCGCTCTGCGGCACCTGAACCGTGCCTATCTGACGCATGCGCTTCTTTCCTTCCTTCTGCTTCTCGAGGAGTTTGCGCTTTCGCGAAACATCACCGCCATAGCACTTTGCAGTCACATCCTTACGCACCTGCTTGACTGTCTCACGCGCGATAATTTTCCCTCCGATTGCAGCCTGAATAGGAATATCGAACTGCTGCCTCGGTATAAGGTCCTTAAGTTTTACGCACATTTTGCGTCCGAAATCATAGGCATTATCCTCATGGATAAGCGTTGAAAGCGCATCGGCCGGCTCTCCGTTAAGAAGAATATCCAGCTTCACCAACCGTGCCGGGCGGAAGTCCCTGACATGATAGTCAAAGGAGGCATAGCCCTTGGAAATGGTTTTGAGCTTGTCGTAAAAGTCAAAGACTATCTCGGACAAAGGCATGTCATACGTGAGTTCCACTCGATCCGCAGTGATATAGTGCTGTCCGATGAGAGTTCCGCGCCTGTCAAGACAGAGCTTCATTATCGGACCGAAAAACTCGGACTTGGAAATTATCTGGGCACGGATATAAGGCTCCTCAATATGGTCTATCATGGTTGAAGGCGGAAGACCTGAAGGATTATGCACGTCCATCACCTCGCCCTGCGTGGTGTAAACCTTATAAGACACGTTCGGAACCGTTGTCACCACATCCATATCAAATTCGCGGAAGAGTCTTTCCTGCACGATTTCAAGATGCAGCAAACCGAGAAAACCGCATCGGAATCCGGACCCCAACGCCAAAGAACTCTCCGGCTCGTAAACGAACGAAGCGTCATTGAGCTGGAATTTCTCGAGCACGGTACGGAGCTCCTCAAATTTGTCCGCCTGCACAGGATACATACCGGCGAACACCATAGGCTTGACCTCCTCAAAGCCGGAAATGGCCTCACTGCAAGGATTGGCCACATGAGTAATGGTATCACCCACCTTCACCTCGGCAGCACTCTTGATGCCGGTAATGACATATCCAACATCCCCGCAACCAATCTCATCCGTAGGAATGAGCTTCATCTTGAGATGTCCGACCTCTTCCACTTCGTATTCCATTCCGGTAGCAAAGAACTTCACCTTGTCGCCCTTGCGCACAGAGCCGTTCTTGATTTTGAAATATGCTATCACCCCGCGGAAAGAATTGAACACCGAGTCAAATATCAACGCCTGAAGCGGGCCCTCCGGATCACCCTTTGGTGCAGGAATTTTCTCTACGATAGCATCGAGAATAGGAGGAACGCCTTCCCCGGTGCGGGCTGAGACCTTGAACACATCCTCCGGATCGCATCCGATAAGCTCACATATCTCATCGGTAACCACTTCCACCTGAGCGGACTCCATATCGATTTTATTGAGCACAGGAATGATTTCAAGCCCGTGGTCAATAGCCATATAGAGATTGGAAATCGTCTGCGCCTGCACGCCCTGGGACGCATCTACAACAAGCAATGCTCCCTCACATGAAGCTATGGAACGAGATACTTCGTACGAGAAATCCACATGCCCCGGAGTATCGATAAGGTTGAGCTTGTAATTCTCTCCCTTATACTTGTGTATCATCTGAATGGCATGGCTCTTTATCGTGATGCCTTTCTCCCTCTCCAGGTCCATATCATCCAGCACCTGATTGGACATATCTCTGGAACCAAGGGTGCGTGTGGTCTCTATGAGCCTGTCGGCAAGAGTGCTCTTGCCGTGGTCGATGTGCGCTATGATGCAAAAATTGCGAATACTTCTCATTTCCATAATCATTCGCAAATATAACGCATTTTTTTGCTATATTTGCACACTATGTCAGTACATAAATTATAACCAAACATATATGGCAACAATAGAAGATCTCAAAAAGATTTCCTCACAGGTCCGCAGGGACATCGTCAGGATGGTTACTATGGCCAAATCCGGACACCCGGGTGGATCTTTGGGCATCACAGATGTGATGACAACGCTTTATTTCAATGAAATGAAGCATGATCCGGCCACATGGACCCGCAGTGGAAAAGGACAGGATGTTTTCATCATTTCCGCCGGACATCTCGCCCCTGTTTATTATTCAGTACTCGCACGCTCAGGTTATTTCCCTGTAAGCGAGCTTGGAACACTCCGTAAATTCGGCAGCCGCCTTCAGGGACATCCATGCGTAACGGACGGACTCCCTGGCGTATTCAAGCCTTCAGGCTCTCTCGGACAGGGCCTTTCAGTGGCAGCAGGCATCGCCCTCGGCAAAAAGCTTGATGGAGACGAGAACCGCGTGTACTGCCTCTGCGGTGACGGTGAAAGCGAGGAAGGACAGATCTGGGAAGCCGGAATGTGGGCTGTTCACCACAAGGTAGACAACCTCATTGCATTTACCGACTGGAACGGACAGCAGATTGACGGTCCTACCACCACCATTACCGGTATTGAAGACCTCAGCGAAAAGTGGGGTGCATTCGGATGGGATGTCATCATCGCAGACGGACACGACTACGAGAGCATTCTCAATGCATTTACCATGGCACACAAAGCCAACGGCAAGCCAAAAATGATTCTCTTCAAGACTGAAATGGGTCACGGAGTAGACTTTATGGCAGGCACACACGAGTGGCACGGCAAGGCTCCGTCAGCAGAGCAGTGCGAGGCCGCTATGAAGCAGTTACCTGAAACTTTAGGAGATTTTTAGTATGAAGAAATATATTGACACAGGCAAAGTCGATACCCGCAGCGGTTTCGGTGAAGGTCTTGCCATCGCAGGACGCGAAGACGAGAGAGTGCTTGCCCTTACGGCAGACCTCAAAGGCTCTCTCAAGATGGGAGCTTTCGCAAAGGCATTCCCTGAAAGATTCATCCAGTGCGGTATCGCAGAATCCAACATGGTCGGCGTAGCGGCAGGACTTGCCATTACCGGAAAGGTTCCTTTCATCGGTTCTTTCGCCGAGTTCGTTACCGGTCGTGTATATGACCAGCTTCGTCAGGAAGTGGCATACGGCCACACCAATGTGAAAATAGCTTCTTCACACGCAGGTATCACCCTCGGAGAAGACGGCGCCACACACCAGACAATGGAAGATGTCGCTCTTATGCGCGCCCTTCCTGGAATGGTAGTCATCGTTCCTTGCGATTACAACCAGACCAAGAACGCAACTATCGCAGCTGCAAAATATGTAGGCCCTGTCTATCTTCGCTTCGGTCGTCCTTCCGTACCTAATTTCACTCCGGCAGACGAGCCGTTCGAAATAGGAAAGATTTACAACCTCAACGAAGGAAAGGATGTAACCCTCATCACCAACGGACACCTTGTATGGCCGGCTCTTGAGGCTGCAGAAGCCCTTGAGGCAGAAGGCATCAGCGCAGAGGTCCTCAATGTGGCCACAGTGAAGCCTCTTGACGAAAAGGCTCTCCTCGAGTCTATCGGCAAGACAGGATGCGCAGTTGTCGCTGAAGAGCACAATATGACCGGTGGCCTCGGAGAGGCTGTTGCCGGTGTACTCGCAGCCAACCTTCCTGCTCCGCTGGAGTTCGTCAACGGTCAGGACCGTTTCGGTCAGTCAGGTACTCCTGCAGAACTTCTCAAGGCATACGGACTTGACGCTCCACATATCGTGGAGGCCGCCAAGAAAGTTATTGCCCGCAAGAAATAATTTCTTGATATACCGAAAAAGAGGTCGACTAAAGGTCGGCCTCTTTCTTTTGTGAAGTTCGAAGTTCCGCAGCGGCAGCAGCTTGCCTCGGAGAGGACTTCGCTCACTTTGTTCGCTCCGGCCCCTTCCACCATTTCCTTCGTCCCGCTAACGCGGAACTTGTCTCTGGCGGACTCTTCCCCCTATCCCGTCCGTGGGTGGACAGGCCTCTCAGAGGCAACTGCCACCCGCTTTTCTGTGCTCCGGACAACCAAGTGCGATGCGTTTTAGGAAGCGCGCCGTACCAAAAACAGGCTTCTACGGTACGGAAGGGACACTCGGTGCGCAAAACAGCCTCCTATGGTACGCGAAGCGTTTTCTGAGACATTCGGTGACAAAAAAGGGCTCTTGGGGCACGCGATGCGTTTTCAAAGGCGCGCAGAACAGCACCTGCTACATTGAACGCATTTTCAAAGGCCCGCAGAACAGCCAACTCCACTGATTGTGGACAGCCTCCTGCCGCAGCGGCAGCCGCTTCAGTGCGCGAAACGCTCACCGCTCGGAGGTGAGCAAATATAAAAAGAGGATGACCTCTAAGTCTATCAAGACTTTTTAGTCATCCCCTTTCGTTTTATGAACAATCAATTACTCCTTAAAGCCAGCGACATCCGCCATACTCGTAGGAATAATCTTGTAAAGATCATCGAATATCTCCATAACACCTGACAGATTAGCTGTCTTATGAGCTATCTTCTCATCTTTATAGACAGCATACTTGGTAACATATGAAGCTACAATACCTCCTTTCGCTCCAGTAAACTTGGTCGTAGTGCTCTTTCCATCCACGCACCATGTGGTGGCAGTGTCAGGAGCGGTGAGGTCCTTGACCGTAACATACTGTCCGAGATAATCGGCGCACTGCGAGTCATCAATCACCGGCACAACAATGTCCGCTTTCTTGTCAGTCTTATAGATTGTAGCCTTCCTGATCTGAGGCAAACCTTTATTAAGGTCGTATGTGGCACGCTGAAGTCCTATGATGACCTTCGTTCCGACAGGAAGAGTCTTCTCTGTAAAGTTTTCATCCTTAACGATAATACCTGAATGCGCTTCTCCCGTATTGTCCACAACGGATATCACCTGGTAGAGTGCGCCTCCCTCATTGTTCGCAGCCACATATCCCACGACAGCCACAAGATCCTTCAATGATGCCCCGGACTGCATACCGGCAAGCTTGGCATTAAGTTCTTTCACACTTATGGCCTGATCCTCAGAAGGTCTTTCTTCTTTCTCGCTAAACTCAATGGAAGTCGCCATAGTGTTGGCATATTTGGTGTCATTGCCGGACACGGCCACCAAGTAACCTGTCACAATCACAGAAGAGCCGACATACTTGTCGATATTAAGTTCATTTACAGGATAGGAAATAGTAGCAATCGTCTCTGTACCATCGATAGTCACATTATAATGAGGCTGATAAATCTCATCCTTATAATAAGAAAGCACGCCTGTGTACTTAACATACTTTATGGATGGAGAGTTGGCATAAGCATCGAAGTCAGCAGCTTTAAACTCCACCGGAGTCGGATATGTAACAGTTCCTTCAGACACTTTCTCTATCTCAGAGCTCTCACCGAACTGCTTCATACCGCCATAAACGGTGGTAGCACCCTCCACTATGACATTATACCCGACATCCATTCCGTGTTTCTTCTTGAATACCAGAATAGTTCCTGTACCGTCATCCACGAGAAATCCCTTAGTATGGATACCTACTATCTGACCCTGAATCTTATAAATTTCATCAGTAGGAGAGTTCAGCACATCTGCAATGCTTGACATCGGTACCTCCTCGGAACCGCCGAAGACAATCTCCTGACCGCCATCTCCCGGCACAAGAAGAACATCGTCAATACGATTCACGCTGCTCATCTTAGCCACGAATTTGATATATAGTTTACTTGTCCCTTCAGGAAGGGTAAAGTCCGCGCCGGCGAGTCTCCAGTCACCCGGAACATCCTCCACATCTCCAAATCCGTAATCAAGAGCCTGCGACCAGGTCTGTCCATCAGCGGAAAGACGAACCTCGAAATCAGACTTAACAAAAGTATTAGTGGCACCCTGTGCGTAACGCTGCGCGCCAAAACTCAGATGCAACTTTGTACCAGGAAGCGAAATATTCTCTATAATAAAGTAGTTTGGAGCAGTACTGAAGAAGATATTGTTTTTTCCTGATCCGTCATAAAGTGAGAGCGAGCCCTTGGAAGACTGGTTGGTACGGAGACTCATCTTCTGGAAGCTGTATGTAACGGCATCTGATCCGGAACCCTTATGACCATTCCAGCCGTCAAACTCATCAAGGTATGGCCATGAACCGCCGTCCGAGCCGAATGTTTGAGAAGAGAGTTCCTTATCGAATGTATTGTAATAAATAGCTCCTTCCGGAACATCCTCCCCGGCCACGCCATTGTCTTTTACATCCACAGGAACCGTATACATGAAAGTCTTATAGGAACCGAACAACCATCCGGTAATAGTAAGGCTATGCCCCTTGTAATTGGTACGGAAGTCCTCTGACATATAGTCAAGACTACCTACTACATCAGTACCATCAATCTCAAAATTGGTATAATTGCCTGAGATAAGCACCGTTCCGGTATAAGTAACGTACTTTATCGAAGGATTCTTCATATACGCAGCAATCTCTTCCGCACCAAAAGCCTCAGCCTCCGGAAATACCACATCAATATGCTCACCGGTCTTCTCAAGCTCACATCCCATACCGAATTGGACAAGACCATTTCTTGCACTTGTCTCACCCTTTACATTTACAACATCACCAATCTTAAGCCCATGCTCTTCCCCCTTAAAGGCATAGATGCGATCTTCACCATCCTGCTGAAGAATCACACCTTTCTCATTAACTCCAGCCACGACGGCCTTCAGCTCAAAAGTCTCACCAACCTTGCTATTCAGAACAGAAGCAATAGTGGTGGTTCCCCAATCAACTCCCGGGTTCGGCTCCGGCTCTGGAGTCTGTTTGGTGCAGGAGAAGCACATGGCCCCTACAAGTGCGGCAAGAGCCGCCTTAAAAAAAAGATTTGATTTTTTAAAAAAACACATGATTATAACATTTGTATAAAGTTCGGAAATGATTTCCCTACACAGGCCTCATCGTCAATATGTATCGGAGAATCCGCACCAAGCGATGCCACTTTAAGAGCCATCACCATACGGTGGTCGTGATGTGAAGTATATTCCCCTCCTTTGAGCAGCCTGCCGCCAAGTATTCGGGAAGAAAGGCTCTGTCCGCAGATAAACATATCGTCCCCCTCAAGCCTCGCTTCAACCCCCATCCGGGTCAGCATCTCAATGATGGAAGCCGCACGATCCGATTCTTTGGAATGAAGCCGTCCCGCCCCGCTTATCCGGCTCTCCCCGGCGCAGAACGCCGCAAGCACCGCAACAATAGGGAAAAGGTCCGGAGCATTGTTCAAATCCTGCTCAAAAGCTTCCAGTGGGGCTTTTCTGACGCACAGTTCACCATCTTCCACCTGAGACACAACCGCTCCGGCCTCCACAAGCACATCAAGAATCGTAATATCCGCCTGAAGCGATTTGGCATCCAGGCCTTCTATGCTTACGGAGCCGAAGATAGCACCGGCGACAAGAAAATTGGCCGCTGCACTCCAGTCTCCCTCTATCGGGAAATTGGCCGCCTTATAGCGCTGGTTCCCCTTTATCTTAAATTCAATGGCACTGCATGCCGACCAATCGTTGTTCTCCAACAGGGCGGCATCTCCCTCCATTTCGCTTCTTGTAAACACACCGAAATGCTTCAGAACGTCCAGTGTGACATACATATATGGAATACTCTTCGGTTCGTTGACCACCAGTTTGGAATCTTTGTCACATAGAGGAAGAGCCATTAAAAGTCCGGAAACAAGCTGCGAACCACCATTGCCGGAGACACTTGCAGTCCCGGGTATCAGCCTGCCTTTTACTTCTGCCGGGATGAACACTTCCTTTTCCTGTCCTTTTTCGCCAGACACCAGCACCCCGAACGATGCCATTATATCCGATGCCGACTTCAGCGGGCGCGAGAGCAAAGTACCTGTGCCCTCAATGGTGAAATTCCGGCCATTTATAACGGACAGCACGGGGAGACAGAGCCTGGTGAGAAGACCTGATTCGCCTGTATTTATACTATCCAGACCAAGATCGCGACTTCCGGCCGCGATGCCGGTAATAACAAGAGCATTTCCTTTGCGCTCAACCGTGGCTCCAAGAGCAGTAACAAGGTCAATGGCAGATTCCGAATCTCCGCAACCGCTATAATTCTCCAGCACAGACACCCCGTCAGCAAGAGCGGCGGCAAGGATAGCCCGCTGTGCAAAACTCTTTGATGCAGGCATCACCAAAGAATCCCGGAAGTACGGCTTTCTATCACCATAAACCGACTTCCGCATAGCTGCCTGAGACAGTTGCCCCGGAGCCGTAGCATCCTCCTCACAAAGAGCAGCATAGCTGAAAGGAGCACCCCGCTTCAGGCATTCCACGCGGGTGGACGCACCCTTCTCGCCCATCCCAAATGCAATCAGACGACCTTCAAGAGATGGTATATCCTCCAGTACGATAGAATAAAGAGCCTCAATTCTGGCAGCATCTTCCGCATTCAGACAAGTCGGTACAATCTTGGCGATATCAGCTCCATACCTGAAACAACGGGCCAATGCCATCTGCAGCACCTCATCGGTGGGGGTTTCCTCATAATTATGGTATGACCGGATAATCTCGGTGCCGTTGTCCCGACAGAGATGCTGGAAATTTTTGCTCATTTGGGCCGGAGCCTCTATCTCCAGATCCGCAAACCTCGCACCCGACTCGATTGCGATGCGGAGTTTCTTTTCCGAAGCCTTGGCAGAGCCGCACACGTCGATTCGGCAAGTGGCTACAAGCGGAATATCGCTATTGGCAAATATATCTTCTATCTCTTCGTCAGAAAGCGGGCATAGGTCAAGCCTGATTTCCGCCATTTCCGTCTCGGGAGAAGAGAGAATATCAAGAATCTCTTCGTATCCCTTATTCTGAATACTTGTGCAAATCATCTAAATCTTCAACTATTACATTCCCGATAGACTTTATCAGGACGAAATGTATTTTCCCGTTCTCGGCCTTTTTGTCCTTCCATAGAGCCTTTTCAAGTGCATCTTCCGGGCATGGGAGTTCTGTCGGGAGATGACATGCCCTGAAATCAGCCTCAAGCCTTGTCACGAGGGCTTTATCTGCTATTCCTATATTCGCTGAAATCCGGGCCGCCTTAATCATGCCTACAGCAACGGCCTCTCCGTGCGTCATGGGGTTTGAGGTCTGGATAGAATGCTGGTACCATTCTATAGCATGGGCATACGTATGTCCCAGATTAAGCAGACGGCGCAGCCCTTTTTCGTAAGGGTCCTGCTCCACTATTCTTCGCTTCACGTCCGCGGCCGCTTCTATGAGCGGAGAAAGAGCATCAAGGGAGGGTCTGTCTGCGGAAAGTACGGAAACCGCCTTTTCATAATTGCCATTCCGGTTATCAATAATGAAGGACTTGAGCATCTCTGCCGCCCCTGAGCGCAACTCCCTGTCAGGAAGAGTCTCAAGAGACTCGGGCAAAATCCTTGTCTGCGCCGGAGAGTTTATCACCCCAAGAATATTCTTGTATGCATCCAGATTAACCCCTGTCTTGCCGCCAATTCCGGCATCCACCTGACTGAGGAGCGTCGTAGGATAATTGACATAACTTACACCCCGCTTATATATGCTGGCTGCAAATCCCACCATGTCGGTAGTAACTCCTCCGCCCACCGCATATATGACAGCATCCCTGTCCGCCCCTTGCTCAAGCAGCCACCGGCAAATAAGCACAATGCTATCCATGCTCTTATGAATTTCATCTGCAACGATGGCCAAAGACGGTCGTCCCTTTGCTATTTTGAGGGCAAGGGACTCAACATTGCGGTCATATACGACAAATACGTTTTTTTCCATATTTCAAGACGAAGATAGTGCAAAAATTTGATATATCCCGATTTTTCCATACCTTTGCATTCCATTGTCCGCTTGCCCGAGTGGCGGAATTGGTAGACGCGATGGACTCAAAATCCATTATCCCTTAAAGATGTGCCGGTTCGAGTCCGGCCCCGGGCACAAAACATTCAAAAATTGGGTGGCCTTCAGTCTTACGACATGAAAGCCACCCAATTAAGTAGAATTCTGTTCCTTATTCCGGACAGGTGAATACCTTGGTAAAGATCTTGGTGGACCTGTCTCCATCAATACCGAAGGCATACGCCACATAACGTTCTCCGGCATGAAGAGACTCTGTAGTCATCTTTGCAGGACCCATGGTCATCTTATACTGAATCGAAGAACTGTAACGGTACATCACCTCAGCATAGAACGCGTCTTCCGTCTCAAACTGCGAATAATCTTCGTACGTAATGAGATCATAGAAATAAGCCTCCATCTTGGATGGTTTGTATTCAATCTCCACGGCGCCATTCTTTGATGCGACTTCAAAGTCAATGGTCATATCAGAAGGCTTTCCGAGTTCTGTGGTAGTGACGAAACTCTGCGAAACCGGAGTAACACGATAGCCGTTATCATCAATACCGAACGCGCATACTATCTGCTTGGTAGAGGAATCCAGCGCATAAGCAGCCTGGAGCTGATAGGAAGAAAGCAACTGAGCACCGGTATGCACCATGGTATCTCCATTCCACCAGCCGTCATCGAGCATTTCATTGAATGTATCTATGACCACTTCCGTCATCTCGTCCACACTGTTATATTTTTCCGCGGTCTCCGCCGGCAGAGTGTATGCCACCCACTTCACATTCGAAGAAGGGGTAATCTGCGCGGCAAAAGTGGTTGCACGGACATCCTGGAAGGAGAACGAGAAATCACAGTCCTGCTTCTTGACAGTCTTGGCGGTAAACTCGTATGACATAGCCTCGGTGGTAGCAGCACCGCTGATATCTGCACCAAAAGCATAAGCGACATACTGCTCGCCATCCACAAGGTTGGAATAGTTCATATAACGGTTGTGATAACCGACATAGTCACGCCATGTTCCACCCTGAGTGGCCATAATTTCCTTGAGGTTCTCAATTATAGCCTTGGCCTTGTCTCCCTCTATGGCATCATACTCCGCTTTCGGGCAGACGCCCCAAATGTATGACACCTGCAAGTCGCTCGGATAGACGTTGATACGACCAAAGTCAATTCCCGGACGGTACTTGAATGTGAAGGTACATTGCTGAGGCTCCGGTGCTGTGGTCTTGAATTCCACATGGAAGACATGAGGCGATGTCACGGACTCATCCGCATTGAGACCATAAGCATAGAACACATAGTCATGCTCCGGTCTCGTGAGCTGTATCTCATAGTCAAGCATCGCTCCCTTGCGGAGGAACTTGGTCCACGACGGATTGTTCGGATCTTTCTCGCCGTCATCCTCGAACGAGTCTCCCCATGACTTGAAATATTCCAGATCACTTGCAATCAGGTCTGCATCGCTCTTATATTCATCAAAGTCAGACTTATCGGCAGCCATTCCTATATAAGTGGCCTCCAGGTCAGACGGGATACAGTCCAGAGTAACTGTTCTGGAAGTAATCTTCTTGATGGTAATCTCAAATGTCAGAGTCTTGGGCGCAACGGCCTTGGCAGACTGAAGCACATCTATCTTGACATTCGCAGCGCCTTCATAAGAAAGAAGAACCTCTGTAGTCCTTGCCAATTCAGACTCATTGCAAGCAGCTTTGAGCTTGACCACGCCTGGCTCTACAGCCACCACATTAAGCCAGTCTGCCTTGGTAAACGCTTCAAGGGAAACTCCCTCTGCCGGGTTCTTGATTTCATACTCTACCGAAAACTCCTGTTCTTCATCAGAAATTTTGACCGAAGTCTGAACTTCAATCTGAGGAGCTTTCTTTTCTTCCTGCTCCGGCTTTGTACAAGCAAAACCTATTACCAGCAATGACGCCAGTGCGGAGAAAGCAAAAATCTTTCTAAGGTTAATCATCTCGTCAATTACTCTGCGTATTCCTGTTTAACAGTAATTGAGGCCTGATATGCGTCCGCATAACTGAAATTGATGGAGCCCTGCCTATAGTTTGTCCAAGACCAAGGACTCTTCGCCTCCTCATTTTTAGGGACGTCGAAAGAAATAAGCTTTTTCTCCGTATCGACAGTAAGATTCTGTACGAACTCAGCACCCCATCCGAGAGAATATGTAATTTCTTCTCCTTCCTTAGGATTCTCAATGCTGTAGCTGAGCGTATATGACCCGCCCTCTACAGGCACGATGTCAGTGAATTCATCGATTTTGATTTCTGAACGGGTCGCCGCCTCAAAAGGAACGCGAACAACCTTAGGAGAAGTCATATTGCCCTCCAAATCAAGGCCAAATGCAATAAAATAATACTTTTTAATTTGGTCAGAGAGACTGTTGTCCGTAATTTCAACGGTTCCTTTCCATACATCACCTTCCCAGTATCCTCCCCATTCGTCTTCAACCCATTTCTTCTCATCGATAGTGCCTGGAACGTCATTCCAGTCTTTGGCGGTAAACCTCTCGACATAAGAATTCACTATTTCCTCATCGGTCATTTCATCAGCACGCTCCTGGTTCATGGTGTCGGCCACATATGTATAGTTAGGATCAGAAGGTACTACCTCAAACACAACCTTATTGGCCCAGAGAGTCTTGACGTTGAATGTGAAAGTGAGGGCGGAAGCCTGCGACACGGTAACGGCAACAGGCTCGGAATTACCGCAAGTAAGGACTATGTCAGCAGTACGGACTTCCTCAACCGGGTTTGCGGCAACTACGAAAGTCACAGCCTGTGCGTCGGACTTAATGTCAGAAATCCACTCAGCATCGGTAACAGCCTCAGCCACAGCGCCTTCTTCCGCATTAGCAACTGAATACTTGATAGTTCCCTGACCTCCACCAAGAGGGAAAGAAACTACAGACTCGGGATCAACCGTTACAACGGCAACAGGGGCTTCCTTCTTGCACCCTGCAAGGCAGGCGACAGCTACTATAACTGCACCTACAAATAAAGATTTACGCATTTTCTATAAAATAATATACCTTAACTAACAAATCTCGTATAAAGGTAAATAAATAATTTTAAAGAACAAGTACAACTGTCAAATTTATCATAACTCCGCATTCTCGAGACAGCGGTCCGGACTGGACACCAGGAAAGGAATACAAAAAGGGTCCGACCACAACTGGTCAGACCCTTTAAATAATCTTCGAGAATACTACTCTGCAACCGGAGCCTCAGCAGGAGTCTCTGCCGGAGCTGCTGTTTCTGCAGCAGGAGCAGACTCTGACTTCTTGGCACGGCTACGACGGGTGGTCTTCTTGGCTGCCTTCTCGGTAGAAGCAAGAGCTGCTTCGTTGAAATCAACGAACTCGATAAGAGCCATCTCGGCAGCATCTCCCTGACGGAAGCCTACATGGAGAATACGTGTGTATCCACCTGGACGCTCAGCAATCTTAGGGGCGATGGTACGGAAAAGCTCGGTAACAGCTTCTTTGTTCTTGAGGTAACTGAAGACTACACGACGATTGTGTGTCGTATCATCTTTAGACTTGGTAACGAGTGGCTCTACATAGCTTCTAAGCGCTTTGGCCTTTGCCACTGTAGTGGTGATTCTCTTATGAAGGATAAGAGAAGTGGCCATATTGGAAAGAAGAGCCTTGCGATGACCGCTCTTACGTCCAAGATGATTGATAGCTTTATTGTGTCTCATCTTTATACGTTCTTTTTAACAACAGTGATATTATACTTTGAAACATCCATTCCGAACGACAACTTCATCTTGTCCACCAGAACCTCAATCTCGTTGAGGGACTTGCGACCGAAGTTGCGGAACTTCATCAACTCTGCACGTGAGTAAACGACCAGGTCAGCGAACGTGTCAATGTCAGCGGCCTTGAGGCAGTTGAAGGCACGTACGGAAAGACCCATGTCAGAAAGCTTCGTGAGAAGGAGATGACGTGTACGGAGTGACTCCTCGTCAAGTTCTTTGGTCTCCGGCTCAAGAGCATCCTCAACAGACATCTTCTTGTCGTCCGTAAACAACTTGAAGTGGTAAATAAGGATGTTTGCAGCCTCATGGAGGGCAGAACTCGGGCTGATGGAGCCGTCTGTTTCAATTTCAAGGGTAAGCTTGTCGTAATCGGTTCTCTGCTCTACACGATAGTTCTCCACAGACCAATTGACCTTGCGAATCGGAGTATAGATTGCATCGACCGGAATGGTTCCGATAGGAGTATTCTCGTCCCTGAGTTCCTCTGAAGGCACGAAACCGCGTCCCTTTGTAATGGTGATGGCGATTTCGAGTTTCACTGAAGGCTCAAGTGTGCAGATATGCTGATCAGGATTCAACACCATAAAAGAAGACAATCCTTTGGAGATATCTTCTGCCGTAAACTCCTGCTTGCCGCTGATGACGATATTTGCTGTCTCAGTATCTACAGATTCCACCATGCGACGGAAACGTACTTCCTTGAGATTAAGGATAATATCCTGCATCCCCTCTATTACGCCCGGAATGGTAGCGAACTCCTGATCAACTCCGGAGATCTTTATCTGACTGATAGCAAAACCTTCCAAAGAAGCAAGCAAGATGCGACGAAGAGCGTTACCGATAGTCTGACCGTATCCCGGTTCAAGAGGATGGAATTCAAAGCGGCCGTAAGAATCGGTGCTTTCGAGCATAATGACCTTGTCAGGTTTTTGAAATGCTAAGATTGCCATATTATTCTGGTGTTAAATTTTACTTAGAGTAGAGGTCGACGATAAGCTGCTCGTTAATGCTCTCCGGAATTTCAGTTCTGGTAGGAACATTGAGGAACTTTCCTGCGAGAGTTTTGGTATCGAAATCTATCCAAGAGTACTTTGTAACTGACGCTACGCTGTTCTGGATAACTTCGAGGCTCTTGGATCTCTCCCTTACTGCGATAGTGTCACCAGCCTTAACCTGTGTAGAAGGAATGCTGCACACAACTCCGTTGAGAGTAATGTGATTGTGAGACACAAGCTGACGGGCAGCTGCACGTGTAGGAGCGATTCCCATACGATAAACGATGTTGTCAAGACGAGACTCGAGGAGAATGATAAGGTTCTCACCTTTCTGACCTGCAAGGCGGCAGGCTTTCACGTAAGTGTTATGGAACTGACGCTCAAGAACGCCGTACATATACTTAACCTTCTGCTTCTCCTTAAGCTGCATGGCGTAGTCTTTTGACTTCTTGCGCTTTGCAGCAAGACCATGCTGTCCCGGAGGGAAATTTCTCTTCTCGAAATACTTGTCTGATCCGAAAATAGGCTCGCCGAACTTACGGGCGATCTTGGTGCTTGGACCTGTATATCTTGCCATAGTAATCTAAACTTTTAATTAAACTTTACGACGGCCTTTCGGTCTACATCCATTATGAGGCATCGGGGTGACATCGATAATCTCAGACACGATGATACCTGCATTGTTGATGGTACGGATAGCAGATTCACGACCTGCGCCCGGACCTTTGACATAACACTTAACCCTGCGCAGACCTGCATCAAAAGCAGTCTTGGCAGCATCCTCAGCTGCTACCTGAGCAGCGTAAGGGGTGTTTTTCTTTGAGCCTCTGAAGCCACTCTTACCGGCAGAGCCCCAGCTGATAACCTGGCCCTGGGCATTGGTGAGAGACACAATAACGTTGTTGAAGGTTGATGAAATATGAGCCTCGCCATAAGCTTCAACCTTGACAACTCTTTTAGATGTTGTAGTTTTCTTTGCCATAATTCATCAATTTTTACTTGGTCGCCTTCTTCTTGTTGGCAACAGTCTTCTTGCGACCCTTACGGGTACGTGCATTGTTCTTGGTGCTCTGGCCGCGAACCGGAAGTCCGAGACGATGACGGATTCCGCGATAGCAACCGATATCCATAAGGCGCTTGATGTCCATCTGGACAGAAGAACGGAGCTCACCTTCGATCTTGTACTCTTCATTGATCTCGAGACGGATCTTGGCAATCTGATCGTCATTCCAGTCACCAACCTTGATGGTAGGATCGATTCCGCACTTCTCAAGAATCCTCTTTGCTGAAGGGCGGCCGATACCGAAGATATAGGTCAAACCTATCTCTCCCTGTTTGTTGTTTGGTAAATCAACACCGGCTATTCTTGCCATAATTATACTTTACTTAATTTGTTACTGAACTATTATCCTTGGCGCATCTTGAACTTAGGGTTCTTCTTGCAGATTACGTAGAGACGACCTTTGCGTCTTACAATCTTGCAATCCTCGCTACGCTTTTTGATGGATGTCTTGACTTTCATATCTGTGAATTTTTATTTGTATCTGAAAGATATTCTGCCTTTAGTTAAATCGTATGGTGAAATTTCTACTCTAACCTTGTCGCCAAGAAGTATATGGATAAAGTTCATACGCATCTTGCCCGAAATGTTGCAGAGCAAAACATGACCGTTCTCAAGCTCGACCTTGAACATCGCGTTTGGAAGGGTCTCAATCACCTTTCCATCTTGTTCTATTGCTACTTGTTTAGACATAAATAACACTAAAATTTAATCTTGCCATCTTTCTCGATAAAATCGAAAGTTGAGAGTTGCTCGGCACGGCCTTTTCGGACAACAACCGTAAGCTCGAAATGAGCTGAATTCTTGTGGTCGGAAGTATGTACCGCCCAGCCGTTTCTGGCCAGATATACTCCTCTTCCGCCCGCATTGATCATCGGCTCAATGCAAATCACCATTCCGTCCACAAGGTGAGTGCCATGTCCCTGACGTCCATAATTTGGAACACCAGGATTTTCATGCATCTCCTTTCCGATTCCGTGACCTTCAAGCTCACGGACAACGGAGAAACCGAATGATTCAGCGTACGATTGTACCGCGTATCCAATATCTCCTACTCGCGCACCAGCCACAGCTGCCTCTATGCCTTTGTAAAGCGATGCTTTAGTCACATCAAGAAGCTTTCTGGTGTTGGCGTCCACCTCCCCGACCGGGAAGGTGTAAGCCGAATCACCGTTATAGCCCTTATAGAGAGTACCTATGTCAGCGGAAACGATGTCTCCCTCCTTGAGGACGTAGTCTGACGGAAAACCGTGGACAACAACATCATTGACCGATGCACAGATTGCTGCGGGGAAGCCCTCAAAACCCAAGAAACTTGGAATGGCGCCATGATCACGAATGAAAGTCTCAGCCACCCTATTCAACTCTTTAGTTGTCACACCAGGGGCAACCGTTTTACCGACTTCTGCCAATGTCTTGGAAACCAAGATAGCGTTTTCGCGAAGGAGCTCAATCTCCTCTTCAGTTTTAGGCTTAATCACAACCTCTAAAATTTAATCAAAGAACTACATACCCGAGCGTCCGCTCAGACGGCCTGTCTTCATAAGTCCATCGTAGTGACGCATCAGCAAATAACTTTCCACCTGCTGCAGAGTATCAAGAACCACACCTACCAGAATCAGAAGTGAAGTACCTCCGTAGAAGCTGGCGAATGAGTTATTGACACCGAAAGACATAGCGAATGCAGGAAGAATGGCGATAATACCGAGGAAGAAAGAACCAGGGAGAGTCACTCTTGTCATGATTGAATCAAGATACTCTACAGTCTTCTTTCCAGGCTTTACGCCAGGGATGAATCCTCCGTTGTTCTTCAGGTTCTCCGCCATCATCGTAGGGTTTACGGTAACGGCCGTATAGAAGAACGTGAACAAAACAATAAGGATAAAGAATACAATGTTATACCAAACTCCTGTGTAGTCGCTGAACGTAGCAGCAATTCCACGAGTGGCGTCCCAGCGAGAGAATATCATAGGGAAGAGCATCAGAGCCTGGGCGAAGATGATAGGCATCACACCGGCGGCATTAATCTTCATAGGAAGATACTGACGGACTCCACCGTACTGACGGTTTCCGATGACTCTCTTGGCGTACTGGATAGGAACCCTGCGGACAGCCTGTACAAGTGCAATAGCCGCAGCGATAACAAACAGCCATACGATAAGCTCCACAAGAAGAAGGATAAGACCTCCGTTGTTGACAGAAAGCTTCTCGGAGAACTCGGCGATGAGTGCGTATGGAAGACGGGCGACGATACCGATCATAATGATAAGGGAAATACCGTTTCCGATACCGCGATCAGTAATACGCTCACCAAGCCACATCACAAACATTGAGCCGGCCATAAGAATAACCGTAGCTACGAGATTGAATACGAAACTACTCCATCCGAGATTGTTCACCGCCACAAAGGCAGCGGCCGGAATCTGGCTGTGTACAGTTGCAAGGTAAGCAGGACCCTGGATTGCAATGATGACTATGGTGAGCCATCTTGTAATCTGATTCATCTTCCTTCGTCCGGCTTCACCCTCCATCTGGAGTTTTCTGAAGTATGGAACGAACATCGCGAGCAACTGGATAACGATGGATGCAGAAATGTACGGCATCACACCGAGAGCAAAGATTGACGCGTTACCGAAGGCACCTCCGGAGAACATGTTCAACAAGCCCACAAGGCCTTGTGAAGATGTTGTCTGGAGACCTGCGAGCATGGACGCATCAATACCCGGAAGCACAACGAAACATCCAAACCTGTAAATAAGGACAAGAATGAACGTGTACGCGAGTCTCTTGCGAAGCTCCTCGATCTTGAAGATGTTCTTTATAGTTTCAACGAACTTCATAGAACTACTCGTTTACAACTGCCTTTCCGCCGGCAGCCTCAATTTTGGAAATGGCTGACTTGGAGAACGCGTCTGCAGTCACAGTGACAGCAGTCTTGATCTCGCCGTTACCGAGCACTTTCACCAGATCGTTCTTTCCGGCATATCCGGCAGCCTTGATTTCAGCTACACCGAATTCCTTAAGACCGCTCTGTGAAGCGAGAGCCTCGATATCCGCAAGGTTTACGGCCTTGTACTCTACACGGGTAGGATTCTTGAATCCGAACTTAGGAAGACGTCTCTGAATAGGCATCTGACCGCCTTCGAATCCAATCTTATGTTCGTAACCGGCACGAGCCTGAGCACCCTTGGTACCACGGGTAGAAGTACCACCCTTACCGGAGCCCTGACCACGTCCCAATCTTTTGCTTGTGTGGGTTGAACCAACAGCTGGTTTCAAATTCTCAAGTTTCATCTTTGGGGTCCTCCTTAGTCTATCACTTCAACTTTGCAGAGATGAGCAATCTTGGCAACCTGACCTGCAGTAACCGGAGTCTTCTCAACCTCTACTGTCTGATGCATGCGGCGGATACCAAGGCAACGAAGGTTGTCCTTCTGACGCTTTGTCTCGCCGTTGCTGCTAATAATTTTGGTAATCTTGAACTTTGCCATAATCGTGTCCTCCTTAACCGTTGAAAACTTTAGTCATAGGAACGCCACGAAGACCGGCAACCGTATATGCATCTCTCATCTGGGTGAGAGCTGCAACTGTCGCCTTCACAAGGTTGTGAGGGTTGGAAGAACCCTTGGACTTCGCAAGTACGTTCTGGATTCCCACAGACTCAAAGACGGCACGCATCGCACCACCGGCCTTTACACCGGTACCAGGAGCAGCCGGCTTCATGAATACGCGAGAACCACCGAACTTGGCCTCCTGCTCGTGAGGGATGGTTGTGTTGATGATAGGAATCTTCACGAGATTCTTCTTTGCATCTTCAACTCCCTTTGAGATAGCAGCTGTAACTTCATTAGCCTTTCCAAGACCATAACCTACAACGCCGTTCTCATCACCTACCACTACGATTGCAGCGAAGCGGAAGTGACGACCACCCTTAGTCACCTTGGTCACTCTCTGGATGGCAACGAGTCTGTCCTTGAGCTCAAGGTCAGATGTCTTTACTCTTTTAACATTTGTATTTGCCATAGTCTCTTCTCTTAGAATACGAGGCCGCCTTCACGGGCAGCATCAGCCAAACTTTTAACTCTTCCGTGGAAAAGGTAACCGCCACGATCGAAGCAGATGGTGGTGATTCCCTTAGCGAGGGCGCGCTCTGCAATTGCCTTTCCGACGATGGCAGCAGCCTCTATACCGGTCTTACCCTTGCACTGAGCAGCAAGCTCCTTATCGTTGGAAGCGGCCGCACAAAGGGTCTTGCCAATCTCATCGTTGACAACCTGTACATAAATCTGCTTATTGCTGCGGAAAACAACCATACGAGGCTTCTCGGCAGTACCGTTGACGTGCTTACGTATACGGTAGTGAATTCTTCTTCTTCTTTCAATTCTGTTGAGTGCCATAATTCTATCCTCCTATTATTTTGCGCCCGCAGTCTTACCAGCCTTACGACGAAGCTGCTCACCGACAAATTTGATACCTTTACCCTTGTATGGTTCAGGCTTACGGAATGAACGAATCTTTGCTGCAACCTGGCCTACAAGCTGCTTGTCACAGCTCTTGAGAATAAGAATCGGGTTCTCACCTTTACGTACATCCGGAACCTCCGCGATGACCTCCTTAGGGAGCATAAGGTGAATCTCATGAGAGAAGCCAAGTGAGAAAACAAGAATATGGCCGCTGAGAGCTACACGGTAACCCACACCGACAAGTTCCTGCTTGATAGTGAACTGCTCGCTTACACCCACTACCATATTGTGTGCAAGTGCACGATAGAGACCATGCATCGAACGATGACGAGGCTGATCTGTAGGGCGGGCGAACTTGATCTGATTGTCCTCAATGGTGACAGTGATGTCCGGATCTACTTTCTGGGTCATCTCACCGTGAGGTCCTTTAACCTTCAGCACGTTGCCGGCGAGAAGCTCAGCGCTGACACCGGACGGAAGGCTTACAGGCAATTTACCAATTCGTGACATTTAAATAATTGTTTATTGATTAATATACGTAGCAAATAACTTCACCGCCGACGCCAAGCTCCTTGGCTTCCTTGTCGGTAATGATGCCCTTCGATGTGGAGAGGATTGCAATTCCGAGTCCATTGAGGACGCGAGGCATATTCTCTACATCTGTATACTGACGAAGACCAGGAGTTGAAACGCGCTCAATCTTCTTGATAGCGGCCATCTTGGTCTGTGGGTGATACTTGAGAGCAATCTTTATGGTGTTGAACGGAGTTCCCTCCACTACCTTGTAGCTGAGGATATAACCTTTCTCACAAAGAATCTGGGTAAGAGCCACCTTCATCTTTGAAGAAGGAATCTCAACTACCTTTTTTCCTGCAGCGTATGCGTTGCGAATTCGTGTGAGAAAATCTGCAATTGGATCAGTCATATCTATTTATCCTTTTAATTTTTACCAACTTGCCTTCTTTACTCCTGGGATGAGACCGTTGCTGGCCATCTCACGGAACTGAATACGGCTGATGCCGAATGCTCTCATATAGCCCTTTGGACGACCGGTGAGAGAGCAGCGGTTGTGCAGACGGACAGGAGAAGCATTCTTAGGAAGCTTGTCAAGAGCAGCCCAGTCTCCGGCCTCTTTAAGAGCCTTTCTCTTCTCTGCGTACTTAGCAACAAGTTTCGCGCGCTTTACCTCGCGGGCTTTCATTGATTCCTTTGCCATAGTATCTTATTTGTTATGTTTTTTGAAAGGCAGACCGAATGCAGCGAGAAGAGCATGGCACTCCTCGTCGGTACGGGCCGTAGTTACGAATGTGATTTCGAGACCGTGGATGCGAGGGTTCTTGTCAATGTCGATTTCAGGGAAAATAATCTGCTCCTTGAGACCGAGAGTATAATTTCCTCTGCCGTCCATATTCTCAGCAACACCGTTGAAGTCACGGATACGCGGAAGAGCGACTCTGATGAGTTTCTCAAGGAACTCATACATCTTCACGTCACGAAGGGTCACTTTGGTGCCGATAGGCATACCCTTACGGAGCTTGAAATTAGAGACGTCTTTCTTGGAAGTAGTGATAAGAGCCTTCTGTCCGGTAATGATTGAGAGCTCTTCTGCTGCCTCCTCGACAATCTTCTTGTCCTGAGTGGCATCGCCCACACCCTCGTTGATGGTGATCTTTACGAGGCGCGGAACCTGCATCACGGTAGTATAGGAGAACTGCTTGGTAAGCTTCTCCACGATTTCCTCTTTGTAGACCTTCTTAAGGGCAGGAACATATCCTGCAGGCACAACCTGAGCCTCTACTGGTGCGTTTTTCTTTGCCATAATTACTTGATCTCCTCTCCGGATTTTTTAGCGTAACGAATCTTCTGGTCGCCTTCCATCCTGTATCCTATACGTGTAGGTGTCTTGGTCTTAGGATCGAGAAGATTGAGGTTTGAAATGTGAATAGGAGCCTCCTGCTTGATAATTCCTCCCTGAGGCTGCTTTGTGTTTGGTTTGGTGTGCTTGCTGACCATATTGATACCTTCAACGATAGCGCGATCCTTTGAAGGCTCAACAGACAGGACCTTTCCAGTCTTGCCCTTGTCATTACCGGCATTCACATACACGGTGTCACCTTTCTTAATATGTATCTTCTTCATAATGCTAACTGATTAAAGGACCTCCGGTGCCAGTGAGACGATTTTCATAAAATTGGCGCGGAGCTCTCTGGCAACAGGGCCGAAGATACGGGTTCCGCGGAGATCACCGGCATTATTGAGAAGAACGCAAGCATTCTCATCGAAACGGATGTAAGATCCGTCCGGACGCCTGATCTCTTTCTTAGTGCGTACCACTACAGCTTTTGACACTGTACCCTTTTTGGCGTCACCGCCAGGGATAGCACTCTTGATTGCAACGACAATAGTGTCGCCGACAGTCGCATAACGATGGTGGGTTCCTCCAAGCACACGGATGCAAAGAACTTCCTTTGCACCGCTGTTGTCGGCCACCTGTAAACGTGTTTCCTGCTGTATCATAATATGCTATTTTGCTTTTTCTACGATTTCTACTAATCTCCAGTTCTTGGTCTTGCTCAACGGGCGAGTCTCCATGATGCGTACTGTATCTCCGATACCGCACTCGTTCTTCTCATCCTGAGCAACAAACTTGGTGGTCTTCTTGACGAATTTTCCGTACAAAGGATGTTTCTCTTTGATTTTAACGGCAACGATGATGGTCTTATCCATCTTATTGCTGACCACTACTCCTGTTCTTTCCTTACGAAGATTTCTTTCCATAAGACTTCTCTGATTTAGTTCTGTTTCTCTTTTTCAGCAAGGATAGTGATCATAAGAGCGATATCCCTTCTGGTCTTACTAATTTTGGAAGTGTCCTCCAATGGAGAAATCGCGTGATTAATCTTCATTGTGTCAAGATTGTTCTTCTCAATCTCAATACGATCGCGCAGGTCTGCTACAGACATTTCGCGTGCTTCTGATGCTTTCATTTCTCTTTCTCCAATAAACTATTCAACATAATCCCTGCGTACCACAAACTTGGTAGCGATAGGAAGCTTGTTGGCACCGAGGCGCATAGCCTCTTTTGCAACTTCGAGCGACACTCCTTCAGCCTCGAAAATGATACGGCCCGGAGTGATAGGGGCTACGAATGCATACGGATCACCCTTACCTTTACCCATACGGGTATCGAGAGGTTTCTTGGTGATAGGCTTTACAGGGAATACCCTGATCCAGATCTGACCTTCACGGTTCATACGACGTGAGATTGCCTGACGCGCAGCCTCAATCTGCTGCGCTGTAAGCCAACAATTTTCAAGGGTCTTGATACCGAAAGAACCGAACGCAAGCTGGTTGCCTCTCTGGGCATTACCCTTCATGCGGTTTTTCTGCTCCCTTCTAAATTTTGTTCTCTTAGGTTGTAACATCTCAGTATTACTTTTAAAAATAAAAAATCAACTAAATCCCTGAAAACCAGATTCTTACGCGGAAAGAAGCCAATTTTTGGGACTGCAAAGATAGTAAAAAAATTTGAATTATCCTCATATCGCGAAGAAATTTTCAAATATTTTCGACCGGGAATTTGAACACTCAACTATCGTTTCTTCAACCAATTGCGCAAGATGTTCAAAAATATTTCCGAGCATTTTGGACACACAATAAACACACGCAACTACACACTCTATCCGGCACGGTTTACGCCCGGAAACGGGGCCTTCGGAATTTGATTTTTGACAAGTATGCTTATCTTTGCAGACCGTGAGACAGAAAGCGTTTTTCATACTTGTGCTCCTTCTGTTGTCCTCCGTGTGCATAGGACAAACAGGAACGAAAATCACCGGGTACCCGATGTACTTCGAAGTTACACCGCAGGGGGATACCGTGTTTATGGAAACGCTTGATCCTGTATGGATAATTCCCAAAGGGCGGAAAATGAAAAGCGGAGACTGGAGGCGGTACTATAAACTCGTTTTCAATTTCAACAAAGTGTACCCGTACGCCCTTGTCGGACGCAAGATGATGGCGCAGGTGGACAGCACATTGGCCGCGGATGCAAGCAAACGCAGAGAGCGCAACCGATATATAAACGATGTCGAAAAAGAGCTGTTCAGGCTGTTCGAAAAAGACATCCGCCACATGACGGTAACCCAGGGCCTGGTGCTTATGCGCCTTGTGGACAGAGAATGCGGCATGAACGCCTATGAAATCATCAAGACCTACGAAAGCGGATTCGCCGCCAATTTCTGGCAGCTCGTCGCAAGATTGTTTTCCCAGAATCTCAAGACGCGATACAATCCGGCCGCGGGAGGAGAAGATGCCAAGATAGAAGAACTGTGCCGAATCTGGGATTCCGGCGAATGGAACAGTTTCTACTTCTCGATATTTATGGAATACCCGCAACGGACCGTCATAAAGACGGAGCGGCTTTCGAGTGAAGTGAAAAAGTAATCCCGTCAAATCTCGCGTACGACCAGCCCCCGTCCATCCAGTCCTTGAGAACCACAAGACGCGCACCGCACGGGGTCTGCATGTTCACGGCATCATGATAGTGCCCGAACACAAAGAAATCCACCTTGTGCGAAGATTCGGTCTCCGCGGCATAGCGGAACAGCGGCTCATCTTCACCTCTGAAGGTATATGGAGCGTGCGTTCTCCTGTTGGACTTGGACAGTCCCAGACCAATCCGATAGGCAATCCACGGATGCAGCAAAGAAAAGACGCGCTGGGCGAATCTGTTTCTAAACACCTTTATCATCATACGGTAGCCACGCTTGGCCCCTCCGAGCAAATCCCCGTGCCCAAGACAAAACTCCTTGCCGTACAGATTAAAGAATCCCGGCTGCTCAAAGCGTTTCATTCCGATGCTTTCGAAATACGAAAAGGTCCAGATATCATGATTGCCGGGGCAGAACCAGATCTCCACACCGGACTCCATGAGCATAATGAGGTGGGCCACCACCCGGGAACCTTCCCTCGGAATCACATCCCGATATTCGTACCAGAAATCCCAAATGTCGCCAAGCAGATACAGGGCCTTGGTCTCAGGATTGTCAATCGCTTTCAAAAAGGACACAAATCGCTCTTCCCTGTCGGCAGGATTCCCGACGGGCAGTCCGAGATGGACATCCGACACAAAATATACAGACTTCCTATCCGCCATCTACATAAAAATCAACAAGAGCACGGCCACTACTGCACAGTACAATGCAAACCACCGCATTTTGGACTTTTTCACCAGCGCAACCATCAGCCTGCAGGCAAAAAGACCGGAGATGAACGCAGCGACAAAGCCACACAACAAAGGTACCACTCCTATTGCCGAGGCGATTCCCTCTCCCGAGGCCATATCAATCACGCTAAGCAGCTGCTCTCCGATAATAGGGACCAGAACCATAAGGAACGAGAATTGGGCCATATTCTCACGTTTCACCCCGCAGACAAGTCCCGTGGCAATGGTAGTACCGGAGCGGGACAGACCCGGAGCAACGGCACATGCCTGACCAAGCCCGACCAGAGCCGCCTGCCAATACGAAATACCGTTGCGGTACTCTTTGGCGGAGAGCCCCTTGAACCGGAAAAAATCCGAGAACAACAGCAACAGCGCCGTGACAATGAGACAAACTGCCACTGTCGTTATTCCTCCCCCGAACAAAGCCTCGACCCTGTCCTTGAAAAAAAGGCCCACAATGGCAACGGGAATCATTGAAACGCATATTTTCAGGAAATAATCCGTCTCATCATTGTATCTGAATTTCAGCAGCCCCTTAAGAATCTTCACAATCACTGACCAGAACACCACGATAGTACTCAATACCGTAGCAAAATGCACCGTAACCGTGAAGTCCAAGAAACCTTCGGGGTCAACTCCGAGAATTTCCCTGAAAATCGTCAAATGTCCACTGCTGCTGACCGGAAGGAACTCCGTCAAGCCCTGAACCAGTCCCAACAAAAAGGCTTCCCACCATTCCATAACCTATTTCTTCTTTTTAGTTTCCTTGAATTCGCCGAGAATTGACACCGCTATCACCACAATTCCTGCAAGAATCACAATCGGAGCCGCAACGAGCCGGCGGAAATCAAACATATCATAGTTAAACACCTGAGGGTCCTTCATGCCGCCGCCGGAAAGCAAAAGCAATCCGGCCACCATTACCAGCACTCCGGCCAGCATAAGGCGAAGTCCCTTGGCCGAGACAGACATCTTATTCTCGTTCATAATCATCAATAGTATAAATCATCTTTATCAGCCGCAACGAGCCGGTTAACTACGACAAGCGTACTCAACTCGCAAACCGCCATACCGCAAACGAACATAGCACCGAAAGACAGCAGAACAGTGCCGGTATCGGCAATGGAATACATGAGAGGGAAAGACCTCTTGAGAGCAAACAGAAGCAGCAGCAGGATGGATGACGCCACCACCGATGACACCAGCGCCTGCACAAACGCCGCTTTAAGGAACGGTCTCCTGATAAAAGCCCGGGTCGCCCCGACCAGCTTCATGGTATGGACAGTGAAACGCTTGGCATATACACTCAACCGTACCATATTGCCAATCAGCACGAAAGACACAAACAGAAGAAGCAATACCAGCAGACCGAAGACCACCGAAATTCTCTTTATGTTGGTATCCAACATCGCTATAAGCTCTCCCTGATCGTCAACCTCAGAGACAAGCGGAGACGAAGAAAGCGACTTCGACACGACAGCCAAACTGTCAGGAACCATATATGCGGCATCAATCGTAATTTCAACCGACACCGGCACCGGAGTTGTCCCGAAAACGGACAAAAACCCCTCTCCGAGCATATCTTCAAGTTCCTTTTTGCCCTCTTCGCGGGTCACCACGTGCGCATCCTTCACAAACGGAAGCCACAGAATCGATGATTTGTATTTCTCCGCCTCCGCATCCGATGCATCTTCCCTCAACAACACGGATACCTTCACGCTCTCCTTGAGATACCTGGATACACTGCCGGCGTTGACAAGAACAAGCAGGGCAACACCAATCAGCAGAAGCAGAAGACTGATGCCAACCACACTCGAAAGGTAGGCGTTCGCCATACGGCGCCTCATGATTTTTCTTTCCTGTCGGGACATATCGCGCATTTGAAACCCCCAAATATAGTGAATAATCCAGTATCAAATCATACAAACAAACGAAAAAATTTGTATCTTTGTATCTATGAGTGAAATAAAGAAGAGAATACTATTCGTCAATTCCGAGATTTATCCCTATCTTCCGGAGACTCCGATCTCCAAAATAGGGAGATTTCTTCCTCAGGGCATACAGGAGCACAAGAGAGAAATCCGTTCTTTCATGCCCCGGTACGGATGCATCAATGAAAGGAAAAATCAGCTGCATGAAGTTATCAGACTTTCGGGAATGAACCTCATAATCAGCGATATCGACAGACCATTGATAATAAAAGTAGCTTCAATATCACCTGCAAGAGTTCAGGTGTACTTTATTGACAACGAAGATTATTTCAAGCGGAAGCAACTGTTCCATGACGATAACGGGGAGTTTTTCCCCGACAACGACGAGAGGGCAATTTTCTTCGCCAGAGGCGTCCTTGAAACAGTCAAAAAGCTGCGTTGGGCTCCGGACATAATACATTGCCAGGGATGGATTTCCCACCTTGTGCCTGTGTATCTTAAGAAAGAATACAAGGACGATCCGATTTTTTCTTCAAGCAAGGTTGTCCTTTCTTTGTATGACGATACTCCTAAGGCGGACTTTTCTTCATCTTTCGTTGAAAAAGCATGTTTCGGACAGATTACAGCCGATGACATCAAGCAGCTTGACAATGCCAATGGCATAAATCTTGCTCGTACAGCCGTTCAGTACTCCGATGGTATCATTCTTGGCGCAGAACAGACCGACAGCGAAGTTGTTTCGTACGCTCAGGAGCGCGGTCTGCCGATACTGCCTTACAGCAAGGAGGCCATCGATGGCGGTACTTATATTGATGATTACTGCGAATTTTATGACAACATCTAAAATAAGCGTTCGCATACTCGGACTGGCAGCCGTCATTCTCGGCTGTCTTTCTTGTGTGGAAAACGACACTTCTCTGGGATCGAATCTGGTTCCATTGGGACAAAAATACAAGTTCTACACGGCTTCTCTCCCAATAGATAATGTGGAGATTGCTATGGCGGACAGCCTCACAGGATTCTCCAGCACCCGCATCACGACGGGAGCCGTACTCGACGACGAATACGGACTGACCACCAGAACGAGTGCCGTCACCATCATCCCTATGTTCGTTGACTCTCTGAACATAGGAGACAATCCTATATTCAAGCGTTTCCGTATGTCCATCTGCAAAGATACGGTTTCGACGAACATTCCATCGCAGAAGAATATCCTGCAGACAATCAACATCTACGAATTGAATGCGCCTATAGACAAAGAAAAGGATTTCGACTGCAACAAGCCGCTTTCACATGCCTCAAAAAGAATAACCAAAGGTTTTCCGGTATATGACGGAGGCGACTCCCTGTCTGTGGAATTCAACGAGGAGTTCGGGCGCAAATTCTTGAGTCTCACAAAAGAAGACGTCAAGAGTTATGACAATTATGTAAAGAAAATCCCTGGAATCTATTTTGAGACCGAAAATCCGGACAACAAGGGCGGACGCATCAACATATTCAAGCTGCAGCTCGGCTTCGACAGCAATGGAGGTGCGTTCACAGGAAATCTCGCCCAGTTGGACTATAGTGCAGAATTCGAAGGAAAGAGAAAGGACACTTCCATACTGTTCTACTTCGGTGCCACCAAATTCCACAATCTGGACTCCCTTCTCAACAACAGTTCCACCGGAAATTTCCCGCAATATGCCCTCAACCTGACCTCGCAGGAAACACAATCCAAATTAGGAATGGCCACTGAGAAGATTTATATAGAGGGAGGCGGAGGATTGAAGCCGGTCATCAGAGCAAAGGATTTGAAAAAACTCGCCGAAGAGATGATTTCCGCCAAGGGCGGAGACCCTTCTCATACGGTCATCAATAAGGCAAGTCTGGTGTTTCCATTCGAATTCCCTTCAGACTACACTGAGATGGACAGATGGCCGCAGATTCTGTCTCCAACCGTAAAAATCAGTTCGGACGGGAAAGCGAGCTTCATGGGGCTGACAGACTCAAGTTCAAGCGCAGAGAATCAGGGAGACGTGAATCGCTCCCTGTCCAATTACGCACCGGACATAACCTATCACATGCAGGAAATCCTGAAGATAGACGAGAACAACCCTGAGGACAGCAAAACAAAAAGATTCCTTAAAGGCAGCTACGACATTTGGATGCTTATTATGGCCAAGGAGAGCGTTACCACGACCAGTTCCGGCAACAAGGATCTCAGCGACATGTATAACTATCTGGCATATCAGAGCTATTATAACGGCATGTATGGCGGAGGATATGGATATGGCAGCAGCTACGGCAGCTACTATTCCAACTACTATAGTTATGCTATGATGGCCCAATATGCAGCAAGTTCCAAGGAGTCCACAAAGGAGTCAGTCCTTTTGGACAAGGACCGTTTCTATAGAGCCACCCTCAACGGACCTGGCAGCACGACAGGAAAGGGACCTTATCTCGAATTGACCTTCGCAGTACCTCTGGAATAGAAAGACAGAAAAGGTACTCGACGAAAGAACATAAAGAGAAAGGGGGCGTCCAAATCATTTGGCCACCCCCTTATTTCATTAAAATAAATTTCAATTACTTCGCAAGCTTCTCTGCTACTTTGTCGCAAGCATCCTTGACAGTAACGATAGCGCTGGTCTCCTCATCTGGAATCTTGATTCCGAAAACCTTCTCAAACTCCATAAGGAGCTCAACAGTGTCAAGAGAATCAGCACCGATGTCATTAGTGAAACTAGCGGATTCAGTTACTACTGATGGCTCTACGCCGAGCTTATCAACGATGATAGCCTTTACTTTCTCAAAAATTTCTGAATACTCCATTTTCTTTTGATATTAAGTTAATAGTACAATCTATTCTATCCTCCATTGATATTCAATGGAAAAGCACGCAAATTAACGAAAAAAAAACCGAAATTCCAAATCCGACTTCTCGAGGGGCCCATACAGGGCAAGCGGACCGGACTTGGTATCTACACAAAAACGCAACAATTTTTGTTTTTTTTGCAAAAATCGCTATATTCGAAAGCACTAACGTAACCAACCAACTCCTCCAAGGAGATATAGAAACCCAAGAGATTGATAAAGATGACAACCCGAGACTTAATCCTTAGAAGACTTGCAGCAGGTCTTTTGGCTATTGCTTGTTGTGCGCCCTTTTTGAGCGCACAACAATTGCGAGTGACATACGAATACAAATATCACCCGTACAAAAATGAAAACCGCTTGAACGCCGACATGGATATGACTCTCGATATCGAAAAAGGAAGGACAGCTTTCTATTCGGAGACAGCATTCATTATGGACTCCCTTAAGCGTATAGCATTCAACGACAATGGAGAAACCGTAGATCAAGATGCATACGGCAAATTGACACGGTTGCTAAGGGGGAGCTGCAAGGATTATATCTTGATCGAAAACGGAAATACCGCACGGGTGCAACTAAGCGACGGAATACTTCACCTCTCTTATTCAGACACATACATTCAGCCCGAGTGGACAATAGAAGAAGGGAACTATTCTTATCGCGGATACACCACACATAAAGCCACCTGCCACTTTATGGGAAGAGACTGGATAGCTTGGTACACAGAAGAAATCCCGTCTTCGGCAGGCCCATGGCTGCTGTCAGGACTTCCCGGCCTTATACTCAAAGCTCAGGACTCAGAGATGCTTTTTGATTTCAGTTACCGATATATAAGTGCAATAGAGGACACGGACTCTCGCTACGAGCAATTATCGTCTTTCTTTATCCCTCGTCCAAATCACCGACAGTACTCCTTCTCAGGCTCGCCTAAAGAAATGGGACTTCTGTATGACAAGATAAAAAACGACGCAAGTCTGAAAAATCAGCTGTTAGGAATAATCAGCAGCAAGACTTTGAATAAAGACGGAAGCCTGTCAGACCAGGCCCCGAAAGAAAAAATAAGCATCATCCCGGTAGAGTACTGGAAAAGTAAATAATGATAAGAGCCCGAGACATCACCCTCATCACGATACTGCTATTTCTGGTGAGCCCAATAAGCGTATCGGCACAAGATACCATACGAGGAACAGTCATTGACAACGAAGACAGCGCACCTGTCCCGGGAGCATATATTTGTGCTTTCTCCGACAATAAATTATTAGGCTACTGTACCAGCGAATCTGATGGGACATTCTTCCTGAACTGCAAAAAAACTCCGGAAAGAATCACTGTATCCATGCTGGGCTATGAGGTGTTCAAGACGGACAACCTCAAGGACAATATCACAATAAGACTCAAAAGCAAAGCATTGGAGCTGAAAGGCTCCGTGAAAAAAAGCAGCCTCGTAACGGCCCAAGGCGACACTTTGGACTACGCGGCATCAGCATTCAAGACAGAGAACGACAGGTCTCTTGGAGACCTCCTACAGAATCTTCCCAATATAAGTGTCACACAAGGCGGGGGCATCATGTATAATGGCAAATATATCAGGAAATTCTATGTGGAGGGCATGGACCTTATGGGTGGAGGATACGGTGTCATAACCAACAACCTTGACGCTGACAAGATTGCCAGAGTGGAAGTGTATCGCAACCATCAGCCGATCAGAGCCCTGAAAAACACAGATTCAGAAGGCAAGACCGCCATCAACATCATCCTGAAAGAAGACTATCGAAACACCTGGATCGGAAGTGCAGACGCAAGTCTCGGAGCACCAGTGTTTCCGCTATTCAACGCCAAGGCCATGGCAAGCCAGTTCGGCAAGAAAAAACAGTCCTTGTTCCTGGCAAAGGCAAATAACCTTGGGCAGAACTACGAAGAGGAACTACAGATAAAGCCGTACGGTAACATACAGTCGTTCAGCTTCACTCCTGGAATCATAGAAAAAGACTTCAGAACTCCTCTCACAAGTACTTTCCCCATAGCAAGCATCCCTAATGAGTATTATGTGGACAATACCGCTGCGCTTGCAACTGTCAACCGGCTTATAAAGATTGACAGCACGCGCCAGGTGCGGTTTTCAGTTAACTATTCATACAATCTCAGGCGTAATGAGCATTCAAAAGAGGAGACCATCTCGCTCGGAGACGAAGACTATTTCTATAGACTGGTCCAGAATGACGAAACAAACTCAAGGACAAACTACCTGAGAGTCGGCAGCTTCTATGAAGACAACAAAGCCGAACGGTACTTTTCGAATGAATTTCTGATGAGTGCCCAATATACAGGTTCGGATGCCAAGACAAATGCATACAGTACAAGCCCGGACTCCGAAAGCGACGATGAATTCAGGCAGCACTACACCCTTCCATCACTCAAGATAGAAGACAATCTGAACTGGGCTAAAAAGTATAAGGTCTTCTCAGTAGAAGCAACAAGCAGGAACAGTTTTGTCCGGAACGCCCATAACTCTCTGTACTATACCTGTTTCCCTGCCAGTTCCGGCAGAATCTGGACAAACGTAAATCAGTCATATCAGGAAAATTCATTCAAAAGCAACAACTCTGCCGAATTCTCCACACGTCTGCATGGATTCAGAATCAAGCTTGTACCAAGTCTTGAAATCGGCTATATCAAGCGGAACACCGTACTGTCCAACTCGCTCGAAAGCATCCTGGAAGGAGCCTCTGTCAACGGTGAGTACGGCATCTTCTACCTGACTCCTGAGGTAAAAGCCGTCATCTCGAAATATATCGGCCTGACAGAAGTCACCCTTAACATTCCGGCAGGTTATATGGCAATATTGCCCGACCTTGGAGAAAAGGTAACGTCCCCTTATTTCCGTCCGCAACTGTACCTCCAACGCAATTTTGGCAATCGTCTGTCGGGTTTGCTCCAGGCTTCCTTCTCTAAAAATGCTTCTTCCCCCGGCACAATCAACAGGACAACAGTAATGACTGACTACAGGACAGTGCTGCACGGGGACACTTTCCACAGAAGCACTATGTTTGATGCAAATATGAACATCAAATATTCAGACCTAATCAATCTGTTCTTCGCTTCACTGACGGCATCCCACCACAAGTATTCAGACGACACCGCTCCTAAGTATTCCATAAAAGGGAACTTCTATATCAAGGAGTTCCTGCCTACAACATCGGTAAGTACCTCGTCCAACATCAGGCTGACCCTGTCCAAATATGTAGGAGCAAAGACTCTGAACATCGACCTTTCAGGCGGATTGACAAGCACAAGTTCTGAAGACTATGTCAATTCCTATCCCTACAATTCGTTCACCTTCACCAAAGACATAAGACTCACCCTCAAAAGCACCCCGGCAAGATGGATTCAAGCGGAAGTCACAGGCAGTTGGGACCACTCCGACATTCGGTCCTCTGGTAGCGAACAGTCAAAAGCGAGCTCCCACGAAACTGCATCTGATCGCGCCAAAGCCAGCACATTTATGTTAAATGCGACATTAGGGATATATCCTACCAGAAGGCTTAACCTCACAAGCGATGTTTTCTTGAGCGAGAGGTGGTTCAGGGACAATCACATTACAACACCTCCCCTTATCAAGGTTACGGCAGAGTGGAAATTCAGCCTTTTCTCACTCTTTGTCTCATGTCAGAACCTGCTTGATATATCTTCTCTTGACAATATAACCCAAGACAGATTCATCACAAGCAGTACAAGCCAGGCTCTTCGCGGGAGGGAGTTTCTGATCGGGTTCAGGATGACGAACTAAGCTCTATCAGGAGCGGCTGAGAGCAAGCCAGATACGGAGTCCGTTGAGTGAGTTGAGCAGATAAAAACTATACTTTACGAGATATATCAGAGCATAGGAGTCATGAGGCGAAGAGGACAGTGTGAGAGCCCACATCACGACAGATGAGACATTTACACCGATCCAGAACACCCACTGCTCCATATAGGCTGTAGACATAAGAAGCTGTCCCATGATATTGCAGACCGTGGACATGGCATCGGATAAAATACCCAGCTTGAGAACAGAAGCCACCGCTCCTCCGGACACGGGATTCGCTGTGCCGGACACCCTGAACAGAATATAGTAGCAGACCGCGGAACCGGCAAGAAATGCCCCGGCACCTATCCATCTGGACTTGGCGCCAAGTCTGCGAGCCTTAAGTTTAGTGCCGGAAGATGCTCCTCCGCGCTTGCGCCACTGGAAAAAGCCCACAAACTGCATCGGCAAGAAATAAAGCAGATGAAGAGCCGCATTGCCATATTTGCCGCTCATATAGCACATTACTCCATAAATGCTGACATCAAACAAGCCAAAAAGGAATGTCAGAATCTTGGCATTGGCCGAGCACACCGTACTTAATACGCCCATAAGAGAGCCGAATGCAGCCACGATAAGAAGCGCATGATCGGTCTGGGATGAACGGAGCTTATACAGGGTAGCAGCCACCATGGCCAGAGTCATCCCCGTAAGGATGAAGATGTTGAACCATTTGTTGAATTTGTCGCTATTGTTCATTTCCAAGATGTGTTTTGATTCTTTCTGCCAATACAGGGCCCACCAGTGCCGAGAGTTCTTCATCAGATGCCGACATTATCCTTGCCACACTGCCAAAATGCATCATAAGACGCTGCTCTGTCTGCTTCCCCACTCCCTTTATATCCCGGAGCGCGGAATGGACGGCGGCCTTGCTGCGAAGCGAGCGGTGGAAGGTTATTCCAAACCTGTGGGCCTCATCACGGATTCTCTGAAGCACCTTAAGCGCCTGGGAATTACGATCCAGGAACAGCGGATACGGATCTCCCACCCGTATTACCTCTTCAAGACGCTTGGCAAGACCTATCACTGTAAGTCTGTTCTGGATACCGAGTTCGCAAAGGGCCTGATAAGCAAAATCAAGCTGTCCCTTACCACCGTCTATCACCACGAGCTGAGGAAGATCCTCCGGCGATTCTTCCAACATGCGCGCATAGCGGCGGTTCACGACCTCCTTCATGGAGGCATAGTCATTGGCACCGATGACAGTCTTTATCTTGAATTTGCGGTAGTCTTTCTTTGACGGCTCCGCATTGCGGAATACCACGCACGAAGCTACAGGGTTGGTTCCCTGAATGTTGGAATTGTCAAAGCATTCCATGTGTACGGGAAGTTCGTCCATACCAAGCGCCTTTCGCAGTTCTTCAAGCACCGCGGAACGGAACTCGTCCGGGTTGGTGTGTTCCCGCTGCTTGAGGGAATTGAACCGGAACTCCTTGGCATTCTTGTCGCTCAGCTCCAGAAGTGCAAGTTTGTCTCCGCGGACAGGAATCTTGAACTCCACGCCAGGCATCTCCACATCCGGAAGGAACGGGACTATCACTTCCCGGCATAAGACACCGAATTTGGATTCAATCTCTCCTATGAAAGTGCTGAGTACCGACTCTCGCGTCTCCTCAATATTTAGCTTGAACCCGAGATTAAGCGACTGTATGATGGCTCCTCCCTTGATACGCATGAAATTGCCGAAGGCTTCACTGTCATCCTGAACCAGAGAAAAGACATCTATGTCCCTGTCGGAAGAGGCGGTTATGATAGATTTTGAATAATGGCTCTGAAGAGCTTCCATCTTGGTCTTATACTCTTGGGCCAATTCAAATTCAAGATGGTCCGCAGCCTGCTCCATCAGAAACTTATACTTGCGGACAATCTCCCCTACGCCGCCGCTCAGGAGTCGCGTTATTTCATCTATGTACCCCGTGTATTGTTCCCTGGACACGCCGCCTACACAGCAGCCCTCACAACGTCCGATATGCATCTCAAGACAAGGACGGAACTTATGACGCAGAACCGCATCGGAGGTGACACTGTATTTGCATGTACGCAGCGGATAAGTCGAATGGAAGAATTCCACAAGCGTCTTGGCGTGCATCACAGAACTGTACGGCCCGAAATATCTGGAGCCATTGTGGAGCACGCGTCTGGTAAGGAACACGCGCGGAAACTCTTCAGAAGTGACACAAATCCACGGATACGTCTTGGAATCTTTAAGAAGGATGTTGTAACGAGGCTTGTACTGCTTGATAAGATTATTCTCAAGCAACAGAGCGTCCGCCTCGCTGTCAACGACGGAATACTGAATGTCGGCAATCCTGGAGACCAGAATACGGGTCTTGGTATTGAGCCGCTCCGGAGATACGAAATACTGGGAAACCCGCTTGTTGAGGTCCTTCGCCTTGCCTACATAAATTACATTCCCCGCTGCGTCATAATACCTATATACGCCCGGGGAATGCGGTAAAAGTCCTATTTTGTCTTTAACGTCCAAGAGCTTCGGCTACAGCCTTTTCTATGTCAGCTCCTCTCAAATCACGCTTAAGGATGATTCCGTCCGGACCGACAAGCATAATGTGAGGAATACCCTCTATGCCATAGATATCGGTAGGAATCTTTTGGGCATTGATAATCTGGCTCCATACGACACCGTGCTCTGCGGCAGCCTTTGCAGTATCTTCAGGCTTATCCCACACAGCTATGCTCAACACATCGAAATCGTCACCTTTGTACTTGTCATAGACAGCGGCGATGTTAGGAATCTCCCTCTTGCACGGACCACACCAGCTTGCCCAGAAATCTACCAGGACGTATTTTCCTTTTCCTACAAAATCAGAGAACTTCACTGCACTTGCAGGATCCTCAGGATCCTGAAGAACGGTAAAATCTGTGAACATCTGTCCTTCCGCAGTGGCTTTCTTGGAAGCGATGGTCTCTTTGAGGTTGATGATAAACGCATTGGTATCAGCAACTTCGCTCTTGATCATACCTACCATCTCCTCAAGTTCATTTGCCTCAAGCGCAGAATAAACCTCCTGAAGAGCGACTACCGCCACCGGACTGGAAGGGTTCTTCTTTATGACAGACTTCGCATCTGAAATATATTGTTTCAGAGTCTTCTCGTAAAGACTTTCAAGCGCAGCACTACGCGCCTCATCCGTCATCGTAGTATCGCTTGTAATATTCTCTGTCTTGGTCTGATAATCTTTCATAAGGGTCTCTACCTTTGCCTGGTAGTCCGCAACTTTCTGCTCTTCTGAGACAGATTTGCAGCCGACGGTCAGCACAAGGACTGCGGCTGCCAAAATAATGGTGTTTCTCATATAAAAACGCATTGATTAATGTATTGTCAACAAAAAACCGGCTCCGAATATTCGGAACCGGCACAAATATAGTAATTTTATTGAAATTACTTCTGATTGTCCCTGCGAGGACGACGGTCAGGACGACCACCGCGACGCTGCTCACCGCGTCCGCCACGATTCTGGCCTGCAGCCTGAGCATTTGCTGCTGAAAGGGCTGCCGGAGTAAGATCCTGCTTACCGTAGCGCTCACCGTTGCAAATCCACACCTTGATTCCGAGGGCTCCTACCTTAGTGTTAGCTACTGCGAGAGCATAGTCAATGTCTGCACGGAATGTATGGAGAGGAGTACGTCCTTCCTTGAACATTTCATTGCGAGCCATTTCTGCTCCACCGACACGTCCGCTGATGAGGACCTTGATGCCCTCAGCACCCAAACGCATGGTGTTGGCTACAGCCATCTTGATAGCTCTTCTATAGGAAACACGACCTTCAATCTGACGGGCAATGCTGTCAGCGACGATGTGTGCATCCACCTCAGGACGCTTAACCTCGAAGATATTGATCTGAACGTCTTTCTTGGTCACCTTCTTAAGCTCTTCCTTAAGTTTGTCAACCTCAGTACCGCCCTTTCCGATGATGAAGCCCGGACGAGCAGCATAGATAGTTACAGTGATGAGCTTGAGGGTTCTCTCGATGATGATGCGGCTGAGGCTTGCCTTTGCAAGACGGTTGCCGAGATATTTGCGAATCTCGTAGTCCTCAGCGATCTTCTCTGCGTAGTTACCACCGCACCAGTTAGAGTCCCAACCACGGGTGATACCGATTCTGTTGCTGATAGGATTTGTTTTCTGTCCCATATTATTTATTCTCTACTGGTTGTTTTACATCGAGAACGACGGTAACGTGGTTGGAACGCTTGCGGATGCGACCGGCTCTACCCTGAGGGCAAGGACGGATGCGCTTGAGCATACGACCGCCATCGACCATAATGGTCTTGACATATACGTTTCCGTTATCCAATTCACTACTCTTGTCCGGATTCTTGGCTTCCCAGTTGACAATTGCGCTGCGAAGGAGTTTCTCCAAACGACCTGATGCCTCTCTCTTTGAGAATTTCAAAAGATCGAGAGCACGGTTAACCTCAACCCCGCGGACTGTATCAGCCACAAGACGCATCTTACGAGGTGATGTAGGCACATCATTCAGCTTGGCAACAGCTGTAACCTTCTTCGCCTCCTTGAGGCGTTCAGCCATAAGTCTTTTACGCTTTCCCATAATGATTACTTCTTATTGTTACCTGCATGTCCTCTAAATGTACGTGTAGGGGCGAATTCCCCGAGCTTATGACCAACCATCTGCTCTGTAACGTAAACAGGGATGAACTTGTTTCCGTTGTGGACAGCGATAGTATGGCCGATAAAGTCAGGAGAGATCATACTGGCACGTGACCAGGTTTTGACCACTTCCTTCTTCTTGCTACCATCATTCATAGCAAGAACTCTTTTCTCCAGTGCTTCCTGGATATATGGACCTTTTCTTAATGAACGACTCATAATCTCTAAAGTTTATTCCTGTTATTTCTTTCTTCTTTCAATAATGAACTTGTTTGAAGATGCCTTAGGATTACGTGTCTTGTAGCCCTTAGCTGGCAATCCCTTGCGTGAACGTGGATGTCCACCGGATGCACGGCCTTCACCACCTCCCATCGGGTGATCAACCGGGTTCATTACAACACCTCTGTTGTGAGGGCGGACACCGAGCCAACGCTGGCGGCCGGCCTTTCCATGGCTCTCCAGACTGTGATCTGCATTGGACACAACACCGACTGTAGCACGGCAGGCAACAAGCACCATACGTGTCTCACCTGAAGGCAGGCGGAGAACGGCGTGGTTTCCTTCACGGGCTGCAAGCTGAGCAAAAGTACCGGCAGAACGTGCCATTGCAGCACCCTGACCAGGACGAAGCTCGATATTGTGAACAACTGTACCAACAGGAATCTCGCTCAGAGGGAGGCAGTTACCAAGCTCCGGAGCGACACCGCTTCCAGAAGCGATAACCTGACCAACCTTGAGTCCCTGAGGGGCGATGATGTATCTCTTCTCGCCATCCTCATACTGCACAAGAGCGATACGCGCACTGCGGTTCGGATCGTACTCGATAGTGAGAACGGTAGCAGGGCATGTATCCTTGTCACGACGGAAGTCAATGATACGGTACATTCTTTTGTGACCGCCACCGACATAACGAACGGTCATCTGACCGGTATTGTTACGTCCGCCAGTGCTTTTAAGAGGCTCAAGCAATGATTTCTGAGGTTTCTTCGCGGTAATCTCTGAGAATGTGCTGATTACCTTGTTTCTCTGACCGGGAGTAACCGGTTTGAATTTTCTTACTGCCATTGTCTGTACCTCCCTTAAATATTAGCGTAGAAATCAATCTTATCCTCACCTGCAAGAGTGACATAAGCCTTCTTGAAGTGATTCATACGGCCGCGGAGCATACCTGACTTTGAATAGCGGCTCTTGCGCTTGCCGTGATAATTGACTGTATTGACATCTGCAACAGAGACATTGAACATTTTCTCCACTGCCTCCTTGATCTGAAGTTTGTTGGCGTCACGATCTACGATGAAGCCATAACGGTTCAACTTTTCGCCCTGAGCCGTCAACTTCTCTGTAACTATTGGCTTAATGATAATTCCCATCTTCTGAGTCGTTTATCGCATGTTTCTTTCTGCAAGAACGTCCTGAACACCATCTACAAGAACGAGAGTCCTCGCGTTCATGATAGTGTAAGTGCTGATTTCATCAACAGATGTGACATTGACCTGCGGAAGGTTGCGTGATGAAAGATAGATGTTGGTTGAATTTTCAGGAAGCACATAGAGAACCTTACGATCTCCGGCCTTGATAGCTGTAGTGATCTTAAGAAGTTCCTTGGTCTTAGGTGCGTCCATTACAAAAGGCTCAAGCATGATGATTGCATTCTCGGCAGCCTTGTAAGAAAGAGCTGACTTGCGTGCAAGGGCTTTCACCTTCTTGTTCAACTTGGTGTGATAGAAACGTGGCTGAGGGCCGAATACGCGGCCACCGCCGACGAAGATATTGGACTTAAGGCTACCGTGACGAGCGCCACCGCCGCCTTTCTGACGTCCGAGTTTCTTGGTACTGTGTGAGTTCTCGCTGCGATCCTTGGTCTTGGCATTGCCGTGACGCTGATTGGCGAGGTACTGTACTACATCAAGATAGATGGCGTGATCGTTCGGAGTAATACCGAATACGCCTTCCTCAAGAGTAACGTTCTTTCCGGAAGGAGTTCCGTCGATTTTCAAAACTGGTAATTGCATACTCTTAAGCCTCCAAAATTACATAAGAACCCTTGGCTCCCGGAACGGAACCCTTGACAACGATAAGATTGTTCTCCGGAATCACCTTGACAACCTGAAGGTTCTCCACCTTCACTCTCTCGTTGCCCATGTGACCTGCCATACGCATTCCAGGAAGAACGCGGGAAGGCCAAGATGATGCACCCATTGAACCAGGGTGACGAAGACGGTTGTGCTGACCGTGAGTCTGTCCGCCTACTCCGGCGAAACCATGACGGTGAACAACGCCCTGGAAACCCTTACCTTTAGAGGTACCGATGACGTCAACATAAGCCACATCCTCAGTGAAGATGTCGGCCACAGTGAACTTGTCACCGAGTTTCAGCTCTCCCTGGAAGTCCGCCTTGAACTCGACGAGCTTACGCATAGGAGCGGTTCCTGCCTTTTTAAAATGCCCCATCAGAGGCGCGCTGGTGTGCTTTTCGTTGGTTTCGTCATAGGCAAGCTGTACAGCGGCATAACCATCTTTCTCTACTGTACGGAGCTGCGTAACAACGCACGGACCAGCCTCGATAACGGTGCATGGTATGTTCTTACCATCGGCACCGAAAACGGAAGTCATTCCGATTTTTTTTCCAATTAATCCAGGCATTGGTTTGATAATTAATTGTTTATAAATACTTTATAAGTAACCGCATAATTTGCGGGCTGCAAATATACGGCTTTTTTTTTAATTTGCAAACACAACACCTTGATATTGTATAAAATAGTTGCTAAATTTGCCTTGCTAATGATGAATTTGACGAGGATGCTAGGATTTTTGAATTTTACTCTGACAGACCTTTTGGACATCGTGATGGTGGCTGCCATCATCTATTTGGCATTCAGATGGATAAAAGGATCCAACGCCATCAATATCTTCATTGCAATTATCATAGTGCTGCTGGTCCAGATAGTATCAACTGCCTTGGGCATGAAGATGCTGTCCTCCATCCTGGGGACGCTCATCGATGTTGGAGCGGTAGCTATCATCGTTATATTCCAGCCGGAAATCCGGCGATTCCTAAGCACCATAGGCCGCAGGGCCGGAAGTTCCATAGAGAAACGCCCGATGCTCAGAAAACTGCTCGTCAAGACCGAAGTTGAGTCCGTGGACGCCAAATCCATCACGGCAATAGCCCAGGCCTGCCAGGAAATGTCGGAGCAGAAAACAGGCGCACTGATCATAATCAGACAAAAAGACTTGCTTCAGTCCATTATAGATACGGGAGACATCATAGATGCCGAAATCAGCAGCAGGCTGATAATGAACATTTTCTTCAAAAACTCCCCTCTACACGACGGAGCGATGATTATAGGCAGCAATCGCATAATCGCCGCCAGGTGCACCCTTCCGATTACGGAAAGGACAAACCTTCCGGCCCGTTTGGGAATGCGCCACAAGGCTGCAGTAGGGATATCGGAGCAGTGCGACGCCATGGTCATCGTGGTGAGCGAGCAGACGGGCAGAATATCATTCGTGAGAGGAGGCGAGATAGAGACGATTGACAGCATAAGCCGACTCAAGCTTCTATTATCGGAGAAAAGCTTATGAAAGACCACAGACTTGAATCAAAATTAGGATTTGAAAAGATAAGGAAAACTATCTCGGACCGCTGCATGACAGACTATGCGGCGCAGAGAGTAGAGGAGGAAGAGTTTTCTACGGATGCGCAAATCATCGAACAGAGACTGGCGCTGACGGACGAGATGCGGCTCATCCTCATGTTCGAGGAGAATTTTCCTACCACCGGATACATTGACACGTTGTCTTTCTTAGATGGACTTCAGAAAGCCGGCTCGTGCATCGACATTCTGTCTCTGGGCAAGCTGAAAACCCTTACGGATACCATCCGAAGACTCCTTCACTTCTTCGGCGGAGTCAAAGACGGAATATATCCCAAACTGAAAAAACTCGTATCCGCCATCAACTCCTTTCCGGAAATCCAGAGACGCATCGAAACGATTCTCGACAAATATGGAGATGTCAAAGACTCCGCTTCCGACGCTCTGATGGAGATTCGAAACGCCCTGCGCAACAAAGAGAGCGTCATATCCAAAAGAGCGGCAGCCATACTCAGACAGGCGCAGGAAGCAGGAATCGCGGACGAGGGGGCCTCTGTGGGAATAAGGGACGGAAAATACCTCATTCCTGTCAGCAGTTCTTCCAAAAGGAAGATTCAGGGATTTGTCTATGACGAGTCGGCCTCAGGCAAAACGACCTTTATCGAGCCGGCGGAAATAATAGAACTGGAGAACGAAATCAGCAGCCTTCACTTCGAAGAGGCTCGTGAGATTCAGAGGATTCTGTATGATTTCACCGAATTCCTCCGTCCCTACCTTCCGGAACTTATGGCGGGAGCATCCCTTGCCGGGGAAATAGATTTCCTGATAGCCAAAGCCCAGACCGCTCTTGACTTCATAGCCGGAATGCCGGTAATCTCCACCGACGGACGGCTGTCTTTAAGAAAGGCAAGGCATCCGCTTCTGGAAAAAGCATTGGCCGGCGAGGGCAAAAACATGGTTCCCCTGACCGTCTCTCTCGATCCGCGCAAGCGCATATTGCTGATTTCCGGACCAAACGCCGGCGGCAAGTCCGTATGCCTCAAGACAGTCGGTCTTCTTCAGTATATGTTTCAGTGGGGAATGCTTATTCCTACGTCGGAGACTTCCGAATTGCCAATATTCGACAGGATAGTTGTCAGCATCGGAGACAACCAGAATATCGAAGACGATTTGAGTACGTACAGTTCGTTCCTTGCTGACATGCGCGATATGCTCTCGGCCGCGGACGAGCGTACGCTCGTACTCATAGATGAGTTCGGCTCGGGCACCGAGCCGGCCGCGGGCGGAGCCATAGCCGAAGCCATACTCAGCGAAATAGACCGAAGAGGCGTGTACGGCGTCATTACGACCCACTACACCAACCTCAAACTCTACGCATCCGGCGCAGACACTCATGTCACAAACGGCGCGATGCTCTATGACTCATCCAAAATAGCCCCTATGTTCAAACTGGAAATAGGCCTTCCGGGCAATTCGTTCGCATTCGAACTCGCCCGCAAGATGCGCCTTCCGGAAAACATAGTCAAAGATGCGGAGAACAGAGCCGGAGAAGAATTCGTAGGCATCGAACGCAACCTGCGCAAAATCGCACGGAACCGCCGGGCTCTGGACGAGAAGCTGCAGAGAGTCAAAAACAGCGACAAGGCCCTCACCGGGCTCACCGAGAAATACACAAAAGAACTCGAAGACATAAAGCGGCAGAAAGAAGAAATCCTCTCAGCCGCAAGACAAGAAGCCGAAGAGATAGTCAAAGGCGCGGGACGGCAGGTCGAGAAGACGATAAAGGACATCAAGGAAGCGCAAGCGGAAAAGGACAAGACAAAAGCGGCAAGACTGGAGCTTCAGGGATTCCTCGGCGCCATACAGGAAAAGAAAGTCACAGAGAAAAAGAACAAGGACGAATACATTGACCGCAAGATTGCGCAGCTGAAAAAGCGCAAGTCCAAAACGGACGTCCAGGAAAACAAGACTGACACAAAAAATGCAGGACCGCTCAAGGTGGGCGAGAAAGTGCGTATAAAGGACAGCGGAATGGTGGGCGAACTGGCCAAAATCAGCGCCAAATCAGCCACCGTCATTGTAGGGAACATCAGCAGCACGCTGAGTCCGTCACGCATCGAACGCATCTCTTCCAACGAATTCCGCGAAGCTTCCCGCAAGGCGTTCACGGCCCCGCGCAGCAAGGTGGACAGCTCCATTACCGAACGCAAGCTGAATTTCTCTCCGGAGCTGGACATACGCGGAGAAAGACTGTCAGACGCATTGAACATTGTCACGCACTATATAGATGACGCCATCATGCTGAACATCGGGACGGTACGCATAATCCACGGAAAGGGCACCGGCGTTCTCAGGGAAGAAATCCAAAAATACCTTCGCACGATTCCTGGCATAACCGCCAGCGACGAAGACATCAGAAATGGCGGTGCGGGCGTAACCGTAGTAAAGCTATGAGATACAACAGGAATACCATCTGGAGGAGAGGCGAAGAGAGAGCCGCCGAATTTCTTGAAAGCCACGGACACACCATCTTGGCACGAAATTGGAGGTATTCCCACATAGAAATTGACATCATAAGTATCAAGGGCCGCGAACTTCACATTGTGGAAGTCAAAAGCAGAGAGGTCCCATCCGATCAGGCCCCTGAGAACAGGGTGGACGCACATAAACAAAAGATGATGACATCAGGAGCAGGAGCTTTCCTGCGCTCAAAATACAGAGCCGGTCTGCCGGAAGATCTGGAAATCGTATTCGATGTAATCTCGGTACTTGTCAATGGCGAATTGTTTGAAATAGAATATTATCCACAAGCTTTCATACCATTATATGCTTAATAACCACTCATATTGTATAATTATGGCCGGCGGATTCGGCTCCCGCTTCTGGCCCATCAGCAGAGCCGACAAACCAAAGCAGTTCCTCGACTTCACGTCGGAAGGAAAGTCATTCCTGAGGCAGACATACGACAGAATGAAGGACATAGTCCCGGATGACAACATTCTGGTCGTCTCTCTTTCGAGATACGAAGAGCTCGTAAAAGAGCAGCTCCCGGAGTTAAAGGACGAGAACCTCCTGCTTGAACCATACAACCGCAACACCGCACCGTGTCTGGCATTCGCCAATTACACAATCCTCAAGCGCGACCCTCTGGCAGTGACGCTGGTCATGCCGTCCGATCAGATAATCGGGGATCATGTGGAGTTCAACCGCATTCTTGCCAACGCCTTCAGTTACGCCGCCGGGACCAACGCCCTTATCACCATCGGTGTCGTGCCGACAAGACCGGACACCAATTTCGGATACATCCAGATGATGAATGCGCATGCGGAGAAGGATCAGCCGATAAAAGTCAAGACTTTCACCGAAAAGCCAGACGTTGACCTGGCAAAAGTATTCATCGAAACAGGTGAATTTCTCTGGAACACCGGAATATTTATATGGAAATCGGCCGAAATCAAAAAGGAGCTGGAGCTGCACATGCCGGAAATCACACGACTCTGGACCGGATGGCAGGATATTCTCGGCACAGATAAAGAGCGCGGTTTTCTCGAACGGATCTACACGGACATGCCTCGCGCGTCCATAGACTACGCCTTGATGGAGAAAACAGAAAACGCATGGGTATATCCTGCCAAATTCAGCTGGGCGGATATCGGCAACTGGGACTCTCTCTACGAGTATCTCGCCACACATGACGAGAACGACAACGCCATAAGCCTGAAGAACAAATGCCTGATTCAGGAATGCCAGCGCAACATAATTTATTCCGACAAGCCGAACAAGCTGTTCGCCATGCGCGGTATTGAGGACTGTATCATCATAGACACCAAAGATGTGTTGATGATATGTCCGCGCGACGTGGACAAGCTGAAGGAATTCCTCTCAAGCCTCGCAATGCCGGAATTCGAAGCATTCAGATAAAATTTTCAACATGGACCCGGAATACTCACGCCTGCTGTCGGACGATGTCCACAACTTCATGAGATCTCCCGTGAGGGAGATTTTCAAAAAGGTGGATCTCGGCTCAATATATTCATTCGCCGGAGGATACCCCAACGCCTCCACGTTTCCTACGGAAGACATTAAGCGCATTTGCGCAGAGGTAATCGACCGGTATGGAAGCAAGGCCCTGCAATATGGTGCGACACAGGGGGTTAGCGAACTGCGGGAAGCCGTGGCACACAGATACGGGGTCCCGGTCAGCCGTGTACAGATAACAACATCCTCCCAGCAGGGTATAGACATCTGCACAAGGATTCTGGTCAATCCGTCAGACGTCATCCTTACATCCAGCCCGACATATCTCGGAGCCATACAGTCATTCAAGTCATATCGCGCGGATATCCGGCCTATGCTGAGTTGGGATGAGAAGACCTGCGGAGTGGAGAGCGCAACGCTCGGCAAAGCCAAATTCTGCTATGTAATCCCGGACTTTCAGAATCCGAGCGGAGAGACAATGACCCTGCAGGAAAGGGAACAACTTGCAGCGCTTTCCCGCAAATACGGATTCATCATAGTGGAAGACAGCCCGTATAGAGAACTGCGATACACCGGCTCTCCGGTCAGAACCATTTACTCTCTGGCTCCGGAGCGCACGATACATCTCGGCAGTTTCTCGAAGATTTTCGCTCCGGGATTCAGGCTCGGGTGGGCTATCGGACCGGAAGAACTATTGGACAGCATCTATGTATGCAAGCAGTCTCTTGACTTGTGTCCCCCTGTGCTGGATCAATACATAGCGGCAGAATTCATGAGCAGCGGTGCCCTTGACCGCAACCTGGCAAAGAGCATAGCCTACTACAAGGAAAAGCGCGACCACATGATCGCGCTCCTCGAAAAATATATGCCCGAAGGAGTAAGCTGGACCCATCCGGAAGGCGGGCTGTTCCTGTTCCTTACTCTCCCTGAAGGTACCGACACCGTCGCTCTTTATGACAAAGCCCTTTCTGCCGGTGTGGCGTATGTGGCAGGCTCGTTCTTTTATCCGGACGGAAGTCATCGCAACACCATGCGCCTCAACTTCTCCTTCCTGGACAAAGACAAGATGGAAGACGGTATCAGGATTCTGTCTCAAATCATTACTCGCTGATAAAACCCTGCACCTTCAAGGTTTCAGCATCAAGAGTAATTGCAATATAGAAAATATCCTTGGCGAAAGTCACCTCGTATATGGCATCCGAAGGACGGCCTTTTTTCTCAAGGTCGGCAAGCATTTCATCGACAGTCTTGAACGCTCCGGACACCTCTTTCCCATCCTTATAGACTTTTACGGTCTTCAGCGTGCCAAGGTTGAGTTTGCCCTCGCCTTTTGCATACGACTTCCATACAGACAACACCTTGTCCCACGTAGAGCAAGCCGTCTCGTCAAGGACCGCATCTACGGTCTTGACCTTTCCGTTCTTCTCGTTATTGAAAGCCTCTACGGTAAACCTGTTGCCCAGCAGGTCCTCAGCCCTTTCGAAAAAGAGACTCTTGTCCCTCTCTTTTGAGAGCACGAACATAGCCGTGACAAGGTCCGTATATGTAACTCCGGGCCATCCTCTCAAGACTGACTCATCCAGAGTGAGGTAATTGTCCATGATCAGGAATGCAAAATTGCCGGTACTGAGAAGCAGTGCAAGCCTGACGTTTCCGCCGGCGTACGCAAATGATGTCAGGAAAGTGGATGATGTCGCGCTATGGCTGCCGAAGAAAGACATTGCTTCTTCCTGCGACGTCAAAGTGCCGGATCCGTCCAGTGTCTTATATTTTGCCTCAATGAACGCACCATATCCGAGTTGCGATGAATTGCCCACAAAATGGTTCCACAGCACCTTGGAATTATCTTCGTTCATAGGTTGGGCTACGATTTTGGCGATATTGCCCCGGGCATCTCCGGAAGCAATGATATTGAGACTATAGTCCTTGCCTTCAACCGTGCAGACGCCCTTAAGCACTATCAAGGCTGCATAGTCATCCAGAATGCTTATATTCTCCGCATATTTCTTTGCGAAGTCCTTGTAAGGAGTGTTGAGGTCTTTGACCAACTCCTTGTAATCAAAAGTCAAACTCTTGACCTCCGGCTTCACTTCTTCTTTCTTGCAGGACACCATGAATATGGCAGAAAGAAAGACAGCTGCCAAAAACAACGATTTATGCTTCATATCAGATTATTTTAAGAATCGCAAATAAACAGCAGCCACGGAAGTAACCGCAGCAGTCTCCGTACGCAAACGGCTCGACCCGATATGCACCGGAGTCCATCCGAGTTCTATTGCCAGATTTACCTCTTCCTCGGAAAAATCACCCTCGGGACCTATCAGAATCGCAATATCCGGAATCTGTCCGTCCTTAACGGAATATTCCGCAAGCGCTTTCGCTATGGACTGACGTTGTGATATATCCAACTCCTCATCACAAAAAGCAATCAGGCGCAGTTTCTCCTCTGGCACCTGGCCAAGATATGTCTTGACACTTACCGGAGCGAGCAACTGCGGGACATACGCCTTGAGGGACTGCTTGGCGGCCGAAAGGATAAGCTTGAAAGTCCTTCCGGTATTGATAACCCTTCTCTCGGAATGCTCTCCAAGCACAGGAACAATCGTGTCCACACCTATTTCCGTAGCTTTCTCCAGAAACCAGTCGTACCGGGAACTGTTCTTCGTAGGGCTGACAGCCATCTGAAGACGATAAGGATGTCCTCCGAATTCGTCGGTATAGGATTCAACCACAGCTTCCGCCTTCTTGGTATCAGCTATGGAAAGACGGCACTGGTAAAGCCCGCCTCTACCGTCAATTATATTGATGCTGTCACCTTCCCTATGGCGAAGCACCTTCACGCAATGTGCAGATTCCTCCGGATCAAGTCGCACGACACCAGCTTGGATATCTCTCGAAAAAAACAGTTCCATTATTTAAATAGTGTTCTGACCAGCTCAGGCACATCCCGGACACGGATACACCGTATATTCCCCGGAACATTCTCGATACTGGTATATGATGATAAATATATTGTCTTAAAACCAAGTCTTGCAGCCTCTGCTACCCTGCGTTCGGCCTGAGAGACAGGGCGCACCTCCCCGCTGAGGCCTATTTCTGCCGCAAAACACACATCTGAAGGTAGCGCCAGGTCAAAATTGGACGAAAGCACCGCCCCCACCACAGCCAAGTCACAGGCAGGATCATTGACCTTAAGCCCTCCCGCCATATTGAGAAAGACATCTTTTGCGCCAAGCTTGAACCCGGCTTTCTTCTCAAGTACGGCCAGCAGCATATTCAATCTCCTGGTATCAAATCCGGTGGTGCTTCGTTGAGCCGTGCCATAAACAGCGGAACTCACAAGCGCTTGAACTTCGAACAACAGCGGCCTGGTGCCGTCAATAGTGGCGGCAATGGCAGTCCCGCTCAAGCCTTCTTCATGCATCGGAATCAGCAGTTCCGAAGGGTTGTCCACCTCCCGAAGACCGGTACCGGTCATCTCGAACACGGCCAGTTCCGATGTGGAGCCGAATCTGTTCTTTATGCTTCGCAGCAACCGGTATGCGCCTCTGTTGTCTCCCTCAAACTGAAGGACAACATCCACGATGTGCTCCAGAATCTTTGGTCCTGCTATGAATCCGTCCTTGGTGATATGACCGATAAGTATAACCGGCACTTCAGTCTCCTTTGCAAATCGAAGAAGACGTACAGCCACTTCCTTAATTTGACTCACAGAGCCAGGCGCAGAATCCACCGCATCGGAAAACATCGTCTGCACAGAATCCACTATCATCAAATCCGGCCTTATCGCGTCGGCCTCCCGGATAATATCATCAATGCATGTCTGAGAATAAATCAAACAATCCGCATCTTTGCCCCCAAGTCTTACTGCGCGCATTTTTACTTGAGATGCACTTTCTTCTCCTGACACATACAATGTCTTAAGTCCCTCACAATGAAGAGGAATCTGCAAACTCAGCGTAGATTTTCCGATACCAGGCTCTCCTCCGATCAACACCAACGAACCCGGCACAATACCTCCGCCAAGAAGCCGGTCAACCTCCGTCATGCCAAGACTGATCCTCGATTCCGAACTGCTGGAAATCTCCTGAAGCTTCATGGGCTTGACCGCCGCCCTGCCGGATGCGCTTACGGAAAGCTTCGACGTCCCGGAGGACCTGCCGGCGCGCTCCACCGGTGCTTCCTGCATTGTGTTCCATTCACCGCACGCCGGACACCGCCCCATCCACTTGGAGCTTTCATTGCCGCACGAAGTGCAGTACCAAACAGTCTTTGACTTTCCGGCCATATTATCAATAAACTTTCCTTGGGAGCCTGAACAGCTCCATGTCTTTTATCTGCCCCCGCTCTATCTTGAACCGCAGTGCGGTGCGTTCAAGATGCCAACCTTGAAATCCCGAAGCGCCGGGATTAATATACAACAAGTTATATTTCCTGTCGTTCATCACCTTAAGTATGTGTGAGTGTCCGCACACAAAAATATCCGGATGATACGATTCTATCAGCGCTTGCGCCCGAAGGTCATAATGTCCCGGAGAACCGCCGATGTGCGTCATCAATATCTTCAATCCCTGCTCCTGCATCTCCTGAAATGAAGGATATGCCCTTCTGATATCCTGTCCGTCACAGTTGCCATACACACCCACAAGCGGCTTGAATCCCGCAATCGAGTCCGCAAACTCAATACCGCCCCCAAAATCACCGGCGTGCCAAATCACATCTACCGGTCCGAAAAAATCTTTGAACTCGTCGGAGAATACCCCGTGGGTATCGCTTATCAGCCCTACAAACATGATTACTGTATTCCGGCCAGATGCTTCTCCCAAGCCCATGCGGCGGAGAGAGTCTGGTCAATGCTACGCGTCGCCTTCCAGCCGAGTTTGGCTTCTGCAAGGGACGGATCGGCCCAAATCGCCACTACGTCTCCGGCTCGACGCGGCGCCATTTTCCAATTGAGTTTTACACCATTGACCCTCTCAAACGAATTGATAAGCTCAAGTACTGAAAGAGGACGTCCGGTACCTATGTTGAAAATCTCGTACTCCTTCTCCATCTTCCCGTCAATCATCCTGTCCACAGCGCACACATGGGCTTTCGCCAAGTCCACAATGTCAATATAGTCCCTCAGACACGTTCCGTCCGGTGTAGGATAATCCCCGCCAAATACGGAAAGGCACTCGCGTTTTCCAATGGCTGTCTGCGTGATAAAAGGCACAAGATTGTTGGGAACCCCTCTCGGAAGCTCTCCGATAAGAGCGGAAGGATGAGCACCTATAGGATTAAAATACCTGAGAGCGATACCTTTGATACCGCTATATGCCTTCACGCTGTCCCTCAATATATCTTCGCATATTTGCTTCGTGTTGCCGTAAGGTGATGTGGCGCTCTGACGAGGAGTGTCTTCTGTGACAGGCTTCTTGTCCGCTTCTCCATACACTGTAGCAGACGATGAAAACAGCACATTGCATCCTTTGGCGCGGGCAGATTCCAAAATATTGATAAACGAACCCAGATTGTTGGAGTAATACTTGAGAGGTTCTGCTACGGACTCGCCCACCGCCTTGAATGCGGCGAAGTGAATAACAGCATCTATCTTATTGTTCTCAAACAGGTCGCGGACAGCTTCCGTGTCGCAGAAATCCATCTTGACAAGAGGAATCTTCTTGCCGAGAATTTGGCATACCCCGTGATAATTGGTCATATCACAATTTGAAAAATTATCTGCGACAATGACTTCATATCCTGCATTGACAAGTTCCACCGTTACGTGGCTTCCTATAAATCCGGCACCTCCGGACACAAGTACAGTGTGGTTCATAATCTAATATTACTAATCTGCGAAGATAGCAAATTATTTGGAGAACTCACATCCGCAGAAAGTCTGATTGTAGAAGTTCTGCTCGTGTATTATTTCGTTTCTGCGCGGCTGGAGCCCACCTTTCCGCCAATTCTGGTCCCACCATATCAGAGGCTTTCCGTACATCTCCGAGGCTTCTGTGCAGGCTGCAATACCGGCTTCATTGACCTGATCAAGGTCCTTCCACCGGGAAGAGGCGAGGGATGTAGTCAGCACATCGTACCCGTTGCAGCAAGCATACCGGGCGGCACGACGCAAGCGGAATTTGAAACACTCCAAGCATCTCAGACCACGTTCCGGCTCATGTTCCAGTCCCCGAACGGCGTCAAGCCAGACACGATGGTCATACTCATCATTCACGGTCTCCACGCCAAGACTCCGGCAGTAACGTTCAAGCTCGGAGCGACGGAGCTCATATTCGGACAGAGGGACAATGTTGGAGTTGCTGAAAAACACCGCCGGGCGTATCTCATTGGCAACCAAGGCCTCAATAATCGCTCCCGAACATGGGGCGCAGCAGGAGTGAAGCAGCAGGCGGCTTCCACCGGCAGGTATATGAAGTTCCGGCATTATCTGTTGATTTTAGGACATCCGGACTCTCCGCAAGAGGAGCAATCCCCACCGCAAGTTCCTTTCCTCTTTATAAAGGATACCGCATACAACGCAAGAACCAACACCAGCAGAAGAATCAGGAGCGTAGGAAGATTGATGTGATAGGCCAGAAAAGCACACACCCAAGCCACCATACACTGGAACACCACTTCAATGACGGCCCATTTGCCGCCAAGTTCGCTTTTAACCGCGGTGATAGCGGCCACGCAAGGGGTATAGAGCAGACAGAAAGCAAGGAGCGACACGGCAGACTTGCCTGTCAGCACGGCGGCTCCTCCAAGAACCTGAAGCGTCGCCACCACACTCTCCTTCGCCAAAAATCCGGAAATCAAAGCCGTCACAATCCTCCAGTCCCCAAGGCCAAGCGGAGCGAATACCGGAGCTATGGCGCCTGCTATCATCGCCAAAATGCTATCAGACGGTTCCACCAAACGCAGCCTGAAATCAAACGACTGCAGGAACCATATAACGATAGAAGCTATGAAAATAACACTGAACGCTCTCTGAATAAAATCCTTGACCTTGTCCCAAAGAAGACGGCCGACATTTTTAGGTGCAGGCATGCGATAATTGGGAAGCTCCATCACAAAAGGAGTCGTAGCTTCCCCGCGATGCAGCAATTTTGCACATAATGCCACCAAAATACCGACAGCTATCGCAGACAAATACAGGACCACCAGCACAAGTCCTCCCTTCCCCGGGAAAAAGGCGCTTGTAAGAAAAGCGTATATAGGAATCTTGGCGGAACAGCTTATGAACGGCGTCAGGAGGATTGTCAGTTTCCTGTCTCTGGCGGAAGGAAGCGTCCTTGTAGCCATCACGGCCGGAACCGTACAGCCAAAGCCTATCAGCAGCGGGACAATGCTTCTGCCGCTCAACCCTACCTTCCGAAGCAAAGTATCACTTATAAATGCAACCCTGGCCATATATCCGCTGTCCTCAAGCATCGACAGGAAAAAGAACAGAATCACTATTACCGGGATAAAACTGATTACGGTACCCACCCCGGAAAATATACCACCGCTCACCAATGAACGCACTGCAGGAGACACACCCCAGCGTTCGAAAGCGGCGTCACAAACCCCGGAAAGCGAAGAAATCCCCCTTTCCAACAAATCCTGAAGCGGAGCACCGAGAACATCTACCGAGAGCCATATTACCAACGACATCACCAGCACAAATATCGGCAGTGCAAGAAAACGGTTGGTCAGAACACTGTCTATTCTCCGGCTTCGCTTATACTCCTTGCTTACGCGCGGCTTGACGACCGTCTTTGCACATAACTTCTTTATGAAAGAGAATCTCATGTCCGCCATTGCGGCATTTCTGTCAAGTCCCCTTTCATCTTCCATCTGAAGAATGATGTGCTCTACCATGTCTTTCTCGTTAGGCGACAAGTCCAGAGCAGCTATTATCTGCTCATCTCCTTCCACCACCCTGTCCGCAGCAAAACGCACCGGAATATCTGCCGCTTTGGCATGATCTTCAATAAGATGCATTATTCCGTGCAGACAGCGATGCACGACACCGTTCGGGCCGTCTGGGCTGCAAAGATCCTGTCTTACCGGCCGCTCCTGATATTTGGCGATATGCACGGCATGCTCCACAAGTTCTTCTATGCCCTGATTATTGGCAGCCGAGATGGGAACGACCGGAAAGCCGAGCAGTTCCTCCATCATGTTCACACGCACAGAGCCCCCATTGCCGGTAAGTTCATCCATCATATTCAGAGCAAGAACCATAGGAATATCAAGCTCCATGAGTTGCATGGTAAGATAGAGATTCCTCTCAATATTACCGGCATCCACTATATTGATTATGGCTTTCGGCTTGTCCTTCAGGATGAAATTCCTTGAGACAATCTCCTCTGCACTATACGGAGAAAGAGAATAAATGCCGGGAAGATCCGTCACGCATGTGTCAGGGTAACCACGTATGACACCGTCTTTCCGATCCACGGTAACTCCCGGGAAATTCCCCACATGCTGATTCGCTCCTGTGAGTTGGTTGAATAGCGTGGTTTTTCCGCAATTCTGGTTCCCGACCAAGGCGAATGTCAGTTCAGAACCCCGCGGAAGAGGGTTTGCGTGGTCTTTGGAGTGATATTTTCCTCCCTCGCCAAGGCCCGGATGCGGTACTTGATTGGCAGCATCCACTGTCTCAGTGTGCACATCGGCATCTTCAGGCTCGGAGCATTCCTCCACCTTTATCATAGCAGCCTCAGACTTGCGTAAAGTGAGACTGTAGCCATTGATCTGCAATTCCATAGGGTCTCCGAGCGGAGCATATTGCACCAGGCGGACAACACTTCCGGGAATCATTCCCATATCAAGAAAATGCTGGCGAAGAGAGCCTCTTCCTCCCACCTCAATAATTCTTACGCTAGCACCTATCTGTATCTTATCCAGCGTCATAACAGTTGTTTCTCAAATTAGGCACAAATATGCACAAAACAACACATTATGTCAATAGCAATTATTAGGTATTTTCGATAAGAAAACGGTTCACTCTTGGAGAAAATTTTTTATATTTGACCTCAAGAGCTCCAAATCTCAAAAACACAATCAATCAATTAATCTATCTCGTTATGAAAAAAACCATTTTACTTTGCTTTTTTGTACTTGCTGTTGCTTTTGCCGCAGTGTTAAGTACAGCCATTAATGTAAACGCAGCTGAGACTGCTATCAATCCGATATTTTCGGATTATCCTCCGGGGCCACAAGGCAATAGACAAACTCAGTCTGTTCAGTGCGGAGTCGGAGGCTGGGTTATCAAGCCAGGCTGCTGCTTTGGGGATACGGATTGTTATGATATGGACCCTTGTAACGGAGCGTCTTTCTCCTGTGATGGAAAGAAGTACGTTGAAGCAGGCGGCTCCAAGGACGATATAATAGCCCATCCTTAAGTCACACAGATATTATTATCTCAAATATTTTCTATAAAACTTTATGTTTTTCGTCAATCGCCATATTAGCATTGAGTTGCATCTGTCTTTGAAATCTATTACTTCGGAGACAGATGCAAAAATAGACCTTTTCGGCAGAACGAAAGAGTCCTGTCATTGACAAACCGGTCTTAAACTCAAAGATAATGACAACCCGGCAGCAATAAATATCAAATTCAAAAACATGATATAATGAAAACACAAAGGGCTTCTATTCTTATATTTCTTGTTTCTATCATTGCCTTATTCGCTTGCGTGTTAATAGAAAGCCGCCAAGTCAAAAATTTGACAGCTTTCATTACCGACAAAACCATATTGGTTGACGAATATAGAGATTACATAAAAGAGTCTTTCACTTATGGAATCTCGGAAGAAGACCAAGAAATAATGGATGATCTCCTCCGCGATCATAGCAATACCATAGTAATCGCTGCACCAACTTCCGCGTGTTGGGCCTGCTTTGAATCGCTCATCAATAGAGTAATCGAATCCCAAAAGGACACAGATACCATCACAATCATTTTTCCAAAATTGGATCCAATGAGAGAAAGAGTCCTCAGGGCAAAAGGGTTTTTGAATATATATTACAATCCATCAATTGATTCTTTATCCAAAATCACCATTTCAAGAATATCACACAATGGATGGCAACATATCTACATGAATTATTCCGATGGCCAGGAGGATATCCTAGACCTTTTTATTCTATAAATACATTATAAAAAAATCGCCTGTTTATTCACGCCAGTGCTTATTCTTGCTTCTGCCGCAGTGTTAAGTACTGCCATTAACATAAGCGCTATGTTCAGATTAGTCTCGTAATCAATAAGGCTATCAACATTCCATATTGATTCCAAGTACAATATCGTTTTAACTCCTTAATCTTTTTATTATGCACAACTTGAAAGTCTTATTATTTATATTGATTCTTTCCATTACATATTCTTGCTCCCATAAAGTCACTAATATCGGCAATAATGCCGTCCATCTAAAGCTTATACAAAGCACCAAGGAGGTGTCCGACCTCTCGGATTATATTGATGACATCAGTGTCGTTAAACTTAACGCAAATAATGCCATTGTGCCCACAGCATCTAAAATGCTCCTTTATTCAGATAAGATCCTTTTGTTCTACGGAGAAGAAATATACGAGTTCTACCAAGATGGTCGATTCTCGAAAACAATAGGAAAGGTCGGGAGAGGTCCAGGTGAATTCATCCATCTAGGGGACATCTGCATTGACAATAAAGAACAGTTCCTTATTGGTATATCAAACCATAATGAGATTTATAGATATAAACTCTCAAATGGAGAGTTCGTAGGCAAGTCCGACCTCAGCATCCATGGTAACACCGCAATGGGGATAATGCCATCCAATAATAACAGTGTGGCTGTTTTTTATGCCAATCCAGTATTGATTGATGAAAAACCATTCCGGATGATTTGTTTTGACGAATCCGGAAAAATGATAGAGTCAAAAGCCTCATTTGACGACACAGACCCTTATATTCCGCTTTCTTTTAAGCCAACGATTTTTCAAACTGGCGACAACTGCTACACATTGTCCTACAAAATCGGCAGCTGTTACTCTTATTGTTACCATCAAGGCAAAATTATATCGACAACATATATAGATTTCGAAGAAAAGGCTATTCCCGACAACTATTTCGACGACGTGAAAGACCCTTGGGATAAAGTCGGTGAATTCTTCGAAGATAAACGGTTCAAACGCCCAGCCGCACTATTTACCCAAAAAAATTACTACGTTTCCGCTTTTGGAGAGAACAGTTCCGTTTGGAACTTTATAACCGATGGAAAAAAAGGAATCCGCTGGCAGTCATCTTCTGCCGATCCGGTACCACCTGTTTTTTTCCTGGCGGCAGACAAGGAGTATTATTATTTCCTCTACCTGGAATACGGGCATAGCGAAACCACGGATCCGCTCAAGAGGTACGTCATTGACAAAACAGGCCTTGAACTCAAGGATAATGACAACCCGGCAGTAATCAAGGTCAAATTCAAAATATAATGCCGAATAGGCCTAATAGAAACATGGGGTCGACGAAAAGGTCGGCCTCTTTCTTTTGTGAAGTTCGAAGTTCCGCACCGGCAGCAGATTGCCTCTGACCCGGACTCCGCTCTCTTTGTTCGCTCCGGCCCCTTCCTCTGCTCATCGACGGCACTCGGTACCAGAAACGGCCTTCTACGGTACGGAATACGCATTCGGTGCTCAAAAAGGCCTCCTACGGTACGCGACGCATCTTCTGAGGCATTCGGTGTAAAAAACAGGCGTTTTTGGTACGGAAGGGATATTCGGTACCAGAATGTACTTTCCTGATTTAGGTTGACTCGGGTTTATAGATTATTACTGGTATAAGTTGACTTATCGTCGTTATCCCTAAGATGGGTTTACCATCCGAGCCTTATCACTGTCAGGGGTTGACTGGAGTCCGTAGGCCGGAAGGAGACCCTTGACACTCCGGCAAAGGTAAAGAATTTTCAGAGACACTGAGGTACGCGATGCATCTTCAAAGGCACGCAGAACATCTCCTGCTACATCGAACACATTTTCAAAGGCCCGCAGAACAGCCGACTCCACAGACTGTGGGCAGCCTCCTGCCGCACCGGACGCAACTTCAGTGCGCGAAACACCCCCCGCTCGGAGGTGGGTAAACATAAAAGAGGGTGGCCTCTAAGTCCATAAAGACTTCGAAGTCTCCCTCTTTTCTATTATATCAATCATTGTTCCGGTCATTCTTTGACATAAGACAAGAACTCAGCACGCACGCTTGCACTCTTGCGAAACGCCCCGGTAAGGCAGGTCGTGGTCATCTCTCCGCTCTTCCGTGCACCGCGGCTCTCTTTGCACATGTGCCGTCCGCGCATCATAAGAGCCATGCCGAAAGGTGGATGCTCCTCTCCCAATGCTTCAGTAAGCATCTCCACCACATCATGGACAAGTCTTTCTTGAACTTGCAGACGGGACGCGCAATAATCTACAACCCTTCCTATTTTTGAAAGACCAAGAATGCGCCCGTTTGGGTTAGGGAGATATGCAAACCAATACTCACCAAAGAAGGTGCGACAGTGATGCTCGCAGAGTGAATAGAAAGTTCCGCTATCCACAATCATATTGTCATATATTATCCCGTCTCGTCCATTTGGGAACGTGGTGATAAACGGTTTCTGCTCTGGATCATAACCTCTAAAAATCTCCTTGAACATCCGAAGCATCCTCTCCGGCGTCTCCTGAAGTCCCACCCGATATGGGTCCTCTCCTATATATTCAAACAGTTCTTGAATATTCTGTATAGCTTTTTCTTCTGTAATCATGACGGAAAGTTAATGATAAATGATTAATAAACAAAAAGCTGGCAGAAAAACTTCTACCAGCTTTTGTGCGGACGGTGAGACTCGAACTCACACAGGCCAACGCCCACTACCCCCTCAAAGTAGCGTGTCTACCATTTCACCACGTCCGCAATACTTTGGGACTGCAAATATAGCCATAATTTGTTAAATCCAAAAAAAATTTGATATCATTTCTGTTTTTTCAACGCAAATACCGGAAGAAGCAATATGAGCGCCACGACAGACATGACCAATCCGGCAATAGTTCCGATTGCAAAATCAAACCAGAACACCTCTGACGGCCCGTCGAAAAGGAAAGGAACAAGCCCTATGACAGAGGATACGATAGTAAGAAATATAGGTATAATCTTGGAGTTGAACGCCCTTACGTAGGTATGCACTTGAAGACTATGTTCCCATTGGGCCTTATAGCCAGGATGTCCAATACTCCACATAGGGGAAATGCCTCGCTCGGGAAGCTGTTTCTTGAAAGCAGATATAAGATAGATACCGGCATTGACCGTAATACCGCTCAACATAACGAAAGCGGCAAATCCGCCCTTGTCAAACGCAAAATCAGACAGTCCAAACACAAGAAACTCCCCAATAAACGACACCGGAATCATCACTATTATGGCTATCGGGTACCGAAGCGAATTGAAGTGTACCGCACATATCACGAAAATACATGCAATCACAAGCAGTATGAGAGCCGCATACTTGTCCTGATTGTCGTAAAACCAGCGTCCCTGATGGTCCTCCGCCTTATATCCCACAGGAAGAACAGATCCGTTCATATAATCAACCAGTTCGGCCGTGTATTTCGAACTCATCTGCAGAGGACCGAGAAAATCAAACCGCACCGTTATGGAATATGACTGGTTTTCCTTCTGGATAGGAAGCGAAGTATTCTTTTTTGATATCTCCCCTATCTGTGAGAGTTTCATCCGTCCTTCTCCGGCTTCTACTGCAACATTGTCCACGTGCCAGAGATCCATGACGTCCTTGGAAGAGGATTCAATACGGACATTAACATACTTCCCATCGTACGGAATGGTCGCAGCGTACGAATCATATAGAGGCGAACGCAGCGAATTATAGTATTCGTACGGACTGATACCCACAGCCTTGAGGGCCTCGAAATCGTAATCGACACTGAACTCGCCCTGCGGTCGATCATAATTGCCGACGCCCCATATTTCAGCACCGGAGACACGCCTGTTGGAAGACATACGGTCCAAAAGATGTTCACCATACCTCAAAAGCTGATCGTAATTGTACCCGGTCAGTTTGACGCCGTTGCTCCGATAAGATGTGACTATGTTGTTATTGAATCCATTATCGTCAATTCCGAACACTGTCCAGTTGGCACCGCCGAATGAAGCAGCCATAAGGATGACATCACCTTTGACCATGGATGGAAGAGAGGTCTTCTCCACTTCCGGCTTGAAATATACCTGAATAGTTCCAGAAGAAGGCGAATATATGCCTGTCTCGAAGCTCTCTATCTCCACTATGCCCGAAAGATAATTCTCCATACTGCGAAGTACCTCATTGAGTTGCTGAACAGTACATCCCTCCGGCATACCGGCTCTGATGGTGAGACATGGGCGGGACGGCTCCCGATAGAAATCAGAGCGGTCCATAGCCTTATAGAAAAGGGCGAAACTCGTACCGAGCACCTTATCTATCACATTCCTGTGATCAGAATATGGCTTCCACTCGAAATCTTTTGGTATCAAGCATGTAGGGATACCAAAAGCAATCACTACCCCCAACACCAAAAGCCACCTGTGACGAATGCCCCAGCCAATATACCGTCCATATCCCCTATTCCACCAGGCTATCCGACGGAGTCTCTTCGCACGAGTGCTATCCTTGACATTGAAGTTCACCGGAAAATAGTACAACAATGCCGGCACGAAGAGATATGCTACCAATAGTGACACACACAGATTGATGATGATGGCTACTGCAAATTCTGTCAGGCTGGCGCGCTCCTGCTCCGGAAGAAGGAATATGACCAGCAGAGCCGCCACGGTAGTCATGACCGCACTCAACAGGGCAGGGAACACACTCCTGTTGCCGTATCGCGAATAATGATCCACCATTACTATGGTATTGTCAATAATGATACCAAGCGAGACTGTGACACCGGCAAGGGTATAGATGTGAATCTCAAGCCCCACAAGCCAATAAAGGCATACTGATATGAGAATGCTGACCATAAGCGTGATGGCCACCACAACCATATATCGCCAGGAACGATTCACCAGAAAAGCAAAAATCAGAAGTATCAGGAGACAAAATAATGTGCGGAAATAAATCTTATTCAACTCCGCACTGACATATTCGGATGAATCATAATTGACCTTGGCAGAGATTTCTTCAGGAAATGAAGCTTCAAGCTCATGCATCTTGTCTTTTACGGCACCGACCACAGATATGAGATTGACATCAGTGCCCACCGCTACTGCAAGATTCAGCGTATTAAGGCCATTGATGCGATAATAACTCGTAGGAAGAGCCTCCTGGTAGCGAAACTGCGCTATTTCCCCAAGCCGCACTATTCTTCCGCCCACATTCTTTACCGGTATGTCAGACATATCACCGACAGACCCATCCTTAAGCCGCACCCCATACCGCATATTGCCGGAAGTTACCATTCCAAGCAGATTTTCAGAATACCTGTCGGCAAAAGCCTTGGATATGTCGTCCGCTGTTATGCCAAGACTTTTGGCTATGTCATAGTCAAAGGTTACCACCCATTCATACGGCGTATTGCCATAGAAACTGACATCCTCCACTCCTTTAATGGTGGAAATCGGATACATTATCCGATTCTCGACGAAGTCCGCTATTTCCTTGGATGGCAGACTGCTGAGAAAATAAAAAGAGATGGCTGTCTGGGACTTATTGCCTGATGAATTAAGAGAAATTACAGGATAGGAACATGCCCTTGGAAGACTCGGATACACATTGCGTATCTGAGAGGCTATCTCGAAACGCGCAGACTGCAGGTCCACCCTCTTTCCAAATTCAAGGGTAATACTACCATCTCCATTGTTGGAGACGGAGCGGACGGACTTGCACTCTTTGATATTAGACAAAACACCCTCCAGTTTGCTGGTCACTTCCGCTTCTACAATACGCGATGAGGCTCCAGGATAAGCATAAGTCACAGTAATCTGCTTGTCTTGAGAAGACGGGGTGTACTGAACCTTCAGCATGGAGAAGCATGCAGCACCAACCACCGCCGTCACCGCCATAAGCAGAAGCACCGAAAACGGAGATATGCCTTTTCTCTTATCTGCCATTTTTATGCTTGTAAATGACAGAATACACCGCCGGCACATAGAACAGGCTGACAAGTGTACCCACACTCATACCAATTATTATCACGAGAGCCATAGGGAATTGGAGATCCGCCCCCATATTGCCACGACCGAGAAATGGCGCCACTGAGAGAATAGTAGTGAGAGAAGTCATGATAATAGCCTTCAGTCTCCTGTGCCCGGCCTCATGAATAGCAGCTTCGGTCTCCATCCCGGAGGCAACAAGTTTATTGATGGTGTCAATCTTGAGAATGGAGTCATTTATCACAATACCGCTCACAACAACCAGTCCGATAAGAGACATGATATTGATACTCGTTCCGGTAATCCACAGGAATGCCAAACAAAACGACATGTCTATTACAATCTCTGAAAGGATAATGAGCGGCTGGACCAAGGACTCGAACTGTGATGCCAAAATGAGGAAAAGCATAGCCAGAGCGACAAGCAGAACCACTATCATCTGCCGAATCATTTCGCTATTGGAGAAAAAGGCACCGGAAAACGAAACTTCGAGGTTGCTATATTTATGAACCGCATCACGCACCGCGGACATCACGCTTCCGGCTTCAGAAGACTTGACATCCAGCTCCACAGGATAATAACTTCCTTCCTCTCCCGAAACAATGGATTTGAAATCTTCCTCATACGTCTGTCTAAGCAGTCTCTTCAGCGGTATCACCACCCCTTCTTCCTTTTCTATGACAGCCTTGTCAAACAGTTCCTCCATCTCGAGCATATCCGTTCCGAGAACCACAGGGACCGAACGGTTGCCCTGAATTATCTCAAATACCGTATCACCGTTGAGGCTGCTGCGAAGGGCCGAAACTATCTGCTCCCGTCCAATACCATAAAGCGCCATACTTTCCGCGTCACTTATATACAGGACATCCCTCTTGACAGGAATCTTGGCAACCTGAACCTGAGGCACCGCGCTGTCAATATCCTCAAGAAGCGAGGTAAGGCTTCCAGGAACAAGCCCTTCACCTCCGACTTCGCGCACACGAGCCACAATCTCAGGCTCTTTCTCAGCAAATACCATATCGAATATGTTCCCTGATATTCCGAACTCAAACACGGCATCCGGCCATCTTGAAGATATTGTCTCGGTCAAACTCCGCTTAAGTGTCTCCAAAGATGAAGCATCTGTACATTTGAAATACACGGAGGCCTCGTTCATGGCCTGATCTCCGCTATGGTTCAGCACAAACTGCTGTACTCCAACCATGGAGCTGACCTGACTGCTCGAAACAGAAGCAGCCTCCTCAATCTGAATGATGCGGTTTCGGTTCTCCTCAAGTGAGATGTGGTCGTTCCAGTCTATTTTGAGAATAGCATCCGAGTAACTGATTGGCGGAAGCTTAGTCTTTGGCATCAATACCAAACATACCACCGTCACCACCGCACATATTAACGGCAGGCCCCATGATATCCATCGATGAGCAAGAAAGCAATCAACCCCGGCATCATATATGCGGACGGCCGATTTGAATTGAAGACGGGACAGAATGCGGTTAGGCTTAAAAGACTCCTGTCTCCTATATGAAATCCAATAATAGACCGGCAGCAGCACGACAGTCACAAGATATGATACCAAGAGCAGGACGGTAACTGTAATGGCTTGATCAAAAAACAATTCCCCCGCCAGTCCGTTCAAGAATATCAACGGGATAAAAACAGCGCAAGTGGTAAGCACCGAACTCAACATGGCGCCCGACACTTCTTTGGTGCCTTTCACTACTGCTTCCCTAAGGTTATCCCCGCGCTGCCACCTGCCGGTAATATTATCTGTAAGAACAATAGTATTATCTATCATCATTCCCACTCCCAAAATAAGTCCGGAAAGAGAAATGATATTAATCGAAAGGCCACACAGGTAGAACACGAAGAACGAAATCACCAGAGATACCGGAATCGTGAGAGAAACAAGCAGCGGAGACCGCAAATCCTTCATAAAAAGGAAGATAATCACGCAGTCCAGAAGTATGGCCAATATTATATTGAGTATCAGATTGTGAATGGAATACTCAAGAAGTTCTGTCTGATCCCGGGTGGGCGTAAATTCAAGGTCCGGATAGTCTCTTGCAAACACGTCAAGCATAGACGTTATGCTCTTGCGCAAGTCGGACATTCGGGCAGAGCTCTGTTTTATCACGGCCATTGATATGGCTTCTTTTCCATCAGAGCGGTCAAGCCCGGTACGGGTCATGCTCTGTTCCGTCACATCTGCCACATCTTTAAGCTGAAACAACTTGTCCCCGGATTTCAGATAAACGTCTTCAATATCTTCCTTGGAGGAAGCGAATGAACGGAACTTGACATTGTAGCGATATTCTCCATCGCGAATGGTAAGATTTGACAACCTTACATTGGCCTCACCGAGGGCCAACGCGAATTCATTAATAGTAAGTCCAAGTGATGAAAGCTTTCCAAGATCAGGGACAACCAGAATCTCCCGACTGACAGTACCGCTGATATCCACCATAGCAACTTCATCCAATTGCTCAATTCTCTTGGCCACCACTCCGGACACAAAATCGCTGAGCGCAAGGAAGTCGTCTCCACTGTTTTCCTTCATGGTAACATTAATGAAGAAAGCCGGTATATCGGTAGCACTCGCCTTGAATACTTTAGGGCGGGAGATCTCAGGAAGCAACGACATACTCCTGTCTATCTTCTCATTTACCTCAATAAACGCAAAATCGGCATCCTGTCCCTGCTCAAAGCTGAGCACCAGAGAAGCATTTCCATCCTTGGACTCCGTGCGTATATCGGTCAAGTGACCTATCTGCACAAGGTTCTGTCTCAGAGTCTTCACCACCGCATCATCCAGTTCCCGGGCAGACATATCCGGAGCATCCACCTGTACGGTCACATAAGGTATGTCTATTTCCGGAATAAGCCCGACAGGAAGAGAAGCAATCCCCACACACCCTAGAACCACCAGCACCAGGGTTATCATTGATACAGATATGGGCTTATCCAGCAGTCTGTTGAGCATAGCGGTAAGAATATTATTGCTTCAGTGACACGGCAGATCCGTCTGCAAGGTTGAGGTTGCCGCTAACTATTATCTGTTCACCCACGGAAAGTTCGGCACCACGCGCCGTATTGGCCTCAATAGCATAACTGTCACTATTAGCAGCAAGGATATTGACATACACCCAGTCGGCACGCCCGTTATTGTAACGAAAAAGTACATTCAGATTGTCCCGGACCACTACCGCCGACTTAGGTACCACAAGCCTGCTGTCCAGCACTTTGTCCACCGTCACCTTCACGTTCATACCGTTAATCAGAGAAGATGCACCATCAAGTACAGCACATACTTCTATCTGGCCATTCTCATCAATAGACGGATTGACATTCTTAATCTTACCGGAATATGAAATGGCCGCATCCTTACCAAACGGCGTCACTCTCACGCTTTGCCCCTTGCTCACAATAGGATACTCGGACTCAAGAATATTGAACTTAACCTCAAACCTGCTATCATCAATCACATTACAGAATGGGTTTCCGTCTGCACTATCCCATTCCTTAAGCTTGATATTGGCCACAACACCAGAGAATGGAGCTTTAAGACATGTGCCTTCAAGTGCAAATCTGGCTTTCTCGTACTCGTTGCGTGATGCGCTAAGCCCTGAGCGTATGAGCGAAAGCTCTCTGACATCTTCAGGAGCAGACTCCGGCTGTGAGTAACCAAGTCCGGCAAGTACGTCAAGATAGTCCAGTTCTGCTTTTTTGAGAGAGATGGAGGCAGACTCAAGAGCCATGCGCTTATCCGTGTTCTCAAGTTCGGCTATGACATCACCTTTCTTTACGCGATCTCCGTTGCAGAAGTTGACTTTTGCTATGGTTCCGCTTCCTGCAAAAGAAAGGCTGCTACCCGCAATGGCACTCAACTTTCCATTTGACAATATTTGGAGGGAGAACGGACGCTTCTCAAGAGTTATGACACTGACTTCATTCACGGCCGGGCGGTATTCCAGTTTACCGGCTTGCTCCGTCGAATGCTCCGTTCTGCATCCTGCGATCAATAATGCAGCTATGGCTGCTATCATTATTTTCTGTCCCATAAGCTATCTTATCAATTCTTCAAAAGAAACGTTCAAGTCTTCCCCTTCTATGAAATCATACAAAGTATATTTCCTTAGAGTATAATAATAATTCCAATAATTACTCAAATCAGTAATATACTTCTCAATGGCATTGTCACTTTCACTTCGTGCCGTATTCAAATCAGTCACAGTGGCACTTCCATTGCGAAATTTTTCCATTATAAGAGCATAGCGCTCGGCTGCTATCCCCTGCGCCCGCTCGGATACACGGCATATCTGCGACTGATTGTTGAACTGCCCCACGGCAGTGTAAATGCTGATTCGCCTATCATTACGCTCCTGACTTACGGTGGCACGTATGACATCTGCGGCCGCTTCTGCCTTTTTCACCTTTCCGCGCCCTTCACCCCAGTCAAAAATAGGGAAAGAGAAAGACAGCCCCACAACTTCCTGATCAAGAAGATTCTTATATACGGAGCCTATATCCTTGGCACTGTTGGAAAGTCCAAAAGTCGCATTTATGGACATGGTGATACCTCTGTCCGCCTTGGCCTGTTCAATGGCAGCTTCCGCATTGAGCAGATTAATCTCGCCGTTCAGGTAAAAAGACGAGTTGGAGCCAGACTTATCCAAAACCATCTCATAGTCCATCACCACATCGGGAAGAGCGTCCTCAAGGACAGGTTTCACCTCCACACTCTCGTCATATCCAAGCAGAGAATTCAGCTCCATTCGGGCTTTTCGAAGAGTGACACGGTTCTCATTGATGGACAGGCTGTCGTTGAGCATGCGCAACTCAAGCTGCAGAAAGTCATCTCTGGTCACACTACCGATCTCAAGTCGACGCCTGGCAACATCAAGCATTTTGGTGGTATTGGCATAATTGGTCCGGGCAGTCTCAAGATTACGACTCGCAAGAAGCACATTGAAATAAAGCTTCACCGCAGAGAGAGTAATATCTTCCATGGATTCAAGGTAACTGCGCTTGGCCTTCTCGTACTCATTGGGGGATATGCGTTTCTGCCACTTGAACCTGTTGTATCCAAACAGAGGCTGTGAAAGACGCATGTTCAGAGGCTGCGTATACCACGACACGCTCGGGTTATCCCCGAACTGGTCAAGTCTTGTCAACTGGGAGAAGAGGTATATGGTTCCGCCCGTAGCAGTAATATTCTGTACCGCCTGAAAACCGATGGTATTCTCCATGCTGAAATTGGACCGATATACAAGCTTTCCCGTGTCAAAGTCTTGAAGAAGTCTCAATGAGCGGTCAAGCCCACCGACATTACCATACATGTGAAGAGAAGGCAGCCGACTCGCCTGATAAGAGCGCCACGACCAGTAAGACGATACAAAATTCGATTTTGCAGCCACCGCCGACACGGAACGTGTGCGCGCAGAGTCTATTACCTCCTGCAATGTCATTTCTTGTGAATATAGTGAAACGGCAGATGCTACAAGAAGAAGTATGACTATCGTTTTGTGTTTTAAGAATGGCATAGGTAGTTATTGTTACCTCTCAAAGTTAGTAAAAAATCCCATAATTCTTCAGGAACAAGTCTAAAATATCAAGGCCAACAAAAATGCCCGCATTGGAGCCTTTCCAATGCGGAACATTATGTATAAAGAAACAAATATTAATATATGCTTCACCTTCTTGCTATTGAAGGGTATATCTTCTAACCTGCTCTGAATCTGTCGATACTGTCCAAATATCTTTCCCGTGGATATCAAGTGATGACACTTTCTCAGGCAGACTAATCCGTGATAGTGGTTTGCCGTCCCAGCCAAACTGAAGGATACTCATATCTCCGGCACTATCTCGATACAACAAGGAAAATGAACTTTCTGAAGACACAGTCTCCATAACATGAGCACAATCATATATTCCACTCTTCATAAGGGCCTCAATATCTGAAATCAGCACCGGTTTCTTCCCTATCTGTATACTTTCATGGTAATTGGAGTGGAGAGAATACAAGTTAATGACATCAAGATACAGTGATACCTCAGCAACTACATCAAGTTCTGGATTATATTCCACCAACGTACCTAAAGTATTAAAAACAAAGCCATCATTCTCCGTTTGCACTTTAGCTTTATCCAATTCTGAAAGAAAACCAGGAGTCCTGTCCGTCCCATTCACAAGCACTTCGCGAACTACTCGAGTATTATTGTCCACAAGTGTTTTGCACAGCACAGTAGAATCATTAAGGATCCACCGATATAATGCAGATGGAGCAAAATTATATTGCACTTCTTTTACAAACTCACCTTGACCATTATATGCGGCTGTAAGATTCCACCTAAGGTAGTTCTTCATACCATTTCTAAAGTCAAGATAAAGAGAATCTCCTTTGTTCACAAAACGACTGCTACTGCTGTAAGGAAACGCAAACGGTTGCACTTCGTTAGGACCATTACCATGGCGAAGGAATCCTCCCTTAGGCACAAGCGTTTCGTAGTCAAAAAGTTCTACCACAGGCTCATCGCTCCGCGTCACTACCATAAGCATAGAATCGTGAGAATACAAATCTGCAATTCCCAAAATTCCAAGATCCACATCCTGAGCATCAGAGAGGCTAAGCGTTATTTCTTTAGGAAATGATGATACGACTTTTGCTTTCTCAAACACCACCCCTTCGTCCCTTACGCTTGAGCAAGAAACAAACAACAGAGGCAAGAGAAGCCCCCATATAAATCTACTGGTTTTCATATTTTTAGAATATTATTAATCCGTATGTCAAAACACAAATAGCAAGATAAGTGTTATAAACACGAAGTGGTTTTCACGTTACATTTTTTATTCTTTACGTACCAAATATACAAAATAAATCAATATACACAAATATTAACCCAAAAAATCTTCACATTTCCGACAAATCATATTCAATTATTTTACATTCAGGATAAGAAGTCACGCCATATAATGTATGTCCATTTACACACATTGCGCAAATATGTTCAGAAAGAACAATATGACGCCGAGGGACACCTTCCCAGTCATATACAATGAGATGATGGTCTTCATAAGCCGGCAAATTATCCTCGCTCCCAGAAAAAGGTATACCTGAATACAAAAGATACACGTATGCATCATCAGACACTGGTCTAGAAAATGCTCTTTTCGAAAGTCGACTAAATGCGTCACCCCCTTCTGAAATAATAGGCCCATCATACTCATAACGCTTATACTCATGAAGCTCTGTTTTCATAATATCAGAGAAAGAAATAGTTGGTGAATTAACAGAGACAGCGCACATTTTCGAGTTATGAGGGTTAAAAGTACAAAATGAAGACATTATAAATGAATAATAAACATTTGTATTCATTTCAGACAACACTGGATAACTCGGTGCTCGTAGCTTCGACAACACCTTTCCTTCACGATTTCTCAAAACATACCAAGCACCACTTTCATATGGATATGGAGAGAGAAAAAACTCCCCTGCTATTTGCAGTGGAGCAGGCGTTCCTCTGTTATTGTGAAGCACGGATATAGTGTCAAGTATTGGGCGAGAAGAAGCAATCGAAGAATCAATATTCACCCTCACACATGCTGCAGATCCCATGTCATAGAGGAATGGTTCATCTTCACAAAAGGAGATTGAATAAGCAATAGCTTCACAAGGCCCACGACCCTTACGAATAATTCCAGTCTTTGTCTCGTGCTCAAGATCCAAAACATTAAAACAATACTCTGAATGAGAATCAAGAATCACAAAAGAGCCATGATGATAAAAAATATCTGTCGGACTCTTAACATCATATTTCTCTAAAGAAACTGAGCTGACAGGGTGAAGGATTTCCTCTGGAAGTTTTCTCAGTGAATACAAATAAGGATCTTCTACGGAAGAGCAAGAAGACAATATCACCACCAAAATAAATAAAGAACGCGTCCGCATACAAATAGCAAAATAAGTGTTATAAATAAGAAGTGATTCTTCACGTTACAATTTTTATTATTTACATACCAAATGCATAAAATAATTCAATATGCACAAATTTAACCCGAAAATCTTCATATTTCTGGAACTAAAAAGTCTTGATAGACTTAGAGGTCACCCTCTTTTTATGTCTGCTCACATCCGAGTGGGGGCCGTTTCGCGCACTGAAGATGCGTCCAGTGCGGCAGGGGGCTGTCCACAGTCTGTGGAGTCGGCTGTTCTGCGGGCCTTTGAAGATGAATCCCGTACCGTAGGAGGGCGTTTCCGGTACCGAATATCCCTTCCGTACCGTAGAAGCCTGTTCTGCGCACCGAGTGCCTCAGAAAATGCGCCGCGTACCCCAGGAGGCTGTTTTGCGCACCGCGCGCATATTCCGTACCGTAGGAGGGGGTTTTTGGTACGGCGCGCTTCCGAAAACGCATCGCACTTGGTTGTCCGGAGCAGGAAAGCGGGTGGCAGTTGCCTCTGAGAGGCCTGTCTACACCCGGACGAGGCAGAGGCAAGTTGCCGCCGCAGCGGAGCCTGGCGTACATTTTAGTCGACCTCATTCAGGACACGAAGTCGCGACCCAGCCGCAACGATAGCAGAAGTATACAGATAGATATTTGCAGATATTTTGGCAATAAGGCATTTATTATCTAATTTTGACATTATATGCAGACACGAAACATTTTTACCCACCCGGTATGGGCATCAGTTTTTGCACTGACGGCCGCCACTCTATGGGGATGGGCATATCCGATACTGAAGCTTGGCTTCATCGAATTCGGGATAACGGCAGATATGACAGGAAGCAAAATGATCTTCGCAGGACTGCGTTTTGGATTTGCGGGAATTATTGTCATGCTTATCGCCAGAATAAACGGCAAATCATTCAAGCCGCAAAAGCCTGTCAATTGGCTATATGTGCTTTTATTCGCCCTTGTCAACACGACTCTCCATTACGCATTCTTCTATATCGGAATGTCGCATAGTGAGGGTTCGCGTGCCGCAATCCTCAATGCCGCCGGAACATTCATTCTGGTAATCCTAGCCTGTCTGTTTTTCGAAAGTGACAAAATGACCGGCAAGAAGATTCTCGGTTGCGCCATAGGAATATCAGGCATCATTCTTCTTAATGTCGGCGGCAGCAAGAGCAGCGCTTTCAGCATGTCGGGGGATGGAATGATTCTGCTCAACACTCTTTGTGCGGCATTCGCCGGACTTTTGACAAGAGGTCTGAACAAAAGAATCGATATTTTGGTGGGCACCGGGTGCAGCCTTGCCATCGGAGGAGGAATTCTTATCATTATCGGACTGATAGCCGGCGGCTCAATTCCGACAGTTTCTCCTGCAGGTATAATTTACCTATGTCTGCTTATATGCATTTCCTCCATAGGATTCTCTCTCTACAACAAACTTATAAGCTGTAATCCTATCGGGAAAATAGCCATATACAATTCTCTGATACCAATCGTCGGAGCAATAACGTCCTGCCTGTGCCTGTCCGAGCCTTTCAGATGGACATATCTTACCGCGGCATTCCTCGCCGCCACCGGCGTTTACATAATCAACAGAGCGGACAATACGTGATGCTTTGATTTCGCTTCACCAATATTTTCAAGACCTCTACTTGTCAATTACGTCAACCCTCATTCCCAGCCGTTCCGCTTCGTCAAAAAGGTCTTGACAGGCACGGACAGAAAACTTCTTGGAGAAGAAGTTGATCTTATAACCGCTCGACTTGTCCAGAAGTCTGATTTCCAATCTTGTATTGCCTTTATACTCTTTCAGCATGCTGATAAGGTCCTTTCTGAATCCGGCATTCAGCAAAGACGTGTCCAATGTGAATTCCACAGACTTGATGAGAGACTCTCCCACCAGTCCGAGCAAGGACACCGACCTCATCCTGAAAACGAACGGTGCTTTCTTTCCGGATGCAGCTTCTTCTGGAGATAATCTGTATCGCGGGCCCACCTCTCCTTCAATGAAAACCTGCTCGTGAGGTTTAAGCATCGGGTAAAAACTCTGGTAGTCCTTCCCGAACAGAGCAAACTCATAATTTCCGCTGAAATCCTCTATAGCAGCCTTTGCGCCCGGACTTCCGCTTTTCGTGGTCATATTCTTGACATCGGTCACAATACCGGCCACATTAACCTTCATGGATTTGCCGGCACGACCGCATTCATCCACTATCTCGTCAAGCTTTGTCAACGGAACTGCAAACTTTTCTATTTCAAACCTATACCTGTCAAGAGGGTGTGCGGATAAATACATACCCACATATTCTTTCTCCTTCTGAAGTATTTCCAGCGTATCATCAAGAGTCTCCGGCATCATCGGTGGCTCCGGCCGCACAGGTTTCAATTCCTCCACATCTCCGAACAGCGAAGATGAACTGTCCATCATATCATTGCGGAAAAGGGTAGAATATCGCACCAGTTCATCAATAAACAGATCTCCGCTTCTGCCTGGCAGGAAATACTGGCTTCTCTTCAGTCCAAAAGAATCCAGCGCACCGGAATACACAAGCGTTTCAAGAGGCTTGCGTCCGACCATTGCCCCGGTCCTCTCAATGAAATCATACAAATCAGCGAATAACCCGTCCTTTTCCCTTTCGGCAATTATAGCAGTGACGACATTGTCCCCAAATCCTTTCAAGCCTCCGAGACCGAAACGGATATCCCCCTTGGAATTGACGGAAAACTGCGCCGCAGATTCGTTGACATCCGGACTCAAAACCTTGATTCCGGCTTTTCGGCAGTCGGCCATAATCTCCTTCATTTCTTCCATGTTGGAGATATTCTGGGTCAGGTTGGACGCCTGGAACTCGGACGGGTAATGCGCCTTGAGCCATGCTGTCTGATAGCTCACCCAAGCATAACACGTCGCGTGCGACTTATTGAATGCGTATTTGGCGAACGCCTCCCAGTCTTTCCATATCTTCTCCAGAACTTCTTGAGGATGGCCGTTGGCGACCGCGCCTTTTATGAAAGAGTCCTTGAGGGAGTCAAGCACGTCCTTCTTCTTCTTTCCCATGGCCTTACGGAGCTTGTCCGCCTTTCCTTTTGAAAATCCTGCAAGCTTCTGGGAAAGAAGCATCACCTGCTCCTGATACACCGTGACCCCATACGTCTCCTTGAGGTATTCCTCCATAGCCGGCAAGTCATAATGAATCTTGCTCGGATCGTTCTTTCCAGCCACAAAATCAGGAATATAATCCATAGGTCCCGGGCGATAAAGCGCATTCATGGCTATAAGATCTTCGAAACGCTCCGGCTGAAGTTTTATCAGCCATTCTTGCATTCCTCCGGATTCAAACTGGAATATACTCTTGGTATCTCCTCTGGAATATAGCGCGAACACCTCCGGATCGTCTATCGGAATCTGCTCTATATCTATTTCTGCACCGAAACGACTTTTTACCAATGCCAGACATCTGTCTATGATAGAAAGCGTCTTAAGTCCCAGAAAGTCCATTTTGAGCATACCCACATCTTCAATCTTGGTGCCTTCATACTGACTCACCCACACCTGCTGACCGGTGGCCTTATCAGTACCCATGGTTATGGGAATATAATCGGTAAGATTGCCCCTACCGATAATCATCGCGCAGGCATGGATACCGGTCTGCCTGATACACCCTTCCAACTCAAGCGCGTATTTGAGCACTTCGCGCACAAGCGGCTCTCCGTTCTCATATTCATTCTTGAGCTCGGGTACCAACTTGACACTGTTGGCAAGAGTAGGTTTATACTCCTTGTCTTTCCCATTTTCCTTGACCACAATCGGCCTGTCCGGAATCATCTTGGTAAGCCTGTTGGACTCCGCAATGGGCAGGTTGGAGATGCGTGCCACATCCTTTACGGCCAGTTTTGCGGCCATTGTGCCAAATGTGATTACATGAGACACATGATCGGCCCCATAATGCTCCTGGACATACTGAATGACACGGAAACGCCCTTCATCGTCAAAATCCACATCGATATCAGGCATCGATATTCGTTCAGGATTAAGGAAACGTTCGAAAAGCAAGTCATACCGTATAGGGTCGAGGTTGGTGATTCCAAGACAGTAGGCCACACATGAACCTGCCGCAGAACCTCGTCCCGGACCGATAGATACTCCATTACGACGTCCCCAGTTGATAAAATCCTGTACTATAAGGAAGTAGTCCGGAAAGCCCATGAAGGATATGGTCATCAGCTCGAAGTGCAAACGTTCTTTCTGCACTTCGTTGAGATTATCTCCATAACGATCCCGCGCCCCCTTGTAGGTAAGATGACACAAGAAAGCTACAGACCGGCAAAACTCATCTCCACGATATATTTTTTCCGTGATATTGCCGTCATGATCCTTAAGGACCTCATATTTGCCATTGTCTATAATATCTGAATACTTGTCCAGATAAACATCTATATTGTCAAGGAAAGACTGTTCTATCTGAAATTTTGGAAGCACATGTCCGCGGTTGATTTCATACCTCTCAACCTTGTCGAAGACTTCCATCGTATTGCTTATGACCTCCGGATGGTCCGGGAAAATCTCCGCCATCTCTTCCTCGCTCTTGAGGTACTCCTCCTGCGTGTAACGCAACCTCTTCGGGTCGTCAATATTTGCATTGGTTGTGAGACAGATAAGTCTGTCATGTACCGGTCCGTCCTCTTTGCGTACGAAGTGCACGTCGTTGGTGGCAACCACTTTTACCCCGTGTTTCTGCGCAAGCTTAAAGATCTCGGCACAGTACTCCTTCTGATTCTCATACACATCAAGCGGCAGTCCCGGGACACGCGTCTTGTGCATCATCACCTCAAGATAGTAATCGTCCCCGAAAACCTTCTTATGCCACCTTATGGCCTCATCTACAGCCTTCTCGTCTCCTGCAAGTATCCCTTGTGGTATCTCCCCGGCAAGACAAGCGGAACAGCATATAATGTTGTCATGATATTTCTCTATCACCTCATGACTTACGCGGGGCTTATAATACATACCTTCAATATGTCCTATTGAAACGATCTTCATGAGGTTCTTGTACCCCTCATAATTCTTGGCAAGGAGTATGAGGTGATAATACTTCTTGTGGTCGTTATCCTTCAGGGTATGATCATAATGACGGGTGACGTAGATTTCACACCCGATGATAGGCTTGACGTCAGGGAACTTGGCGGACACGTCATGAAAGTCCTTGACCCCAAACAAATTACCGTGATCCGTAATAGCAATACCCGGCATACCCAACTCCTGGGCACGACTGAAGAGTTTTCCGATATCACTCAAGCCGTCAAGGATTGAGTATTGAGTATGGACATGAAGGTGTACAAAAGACATAGCAGATGCAAATATACATAAAAAACACCCGACCTTAAGGGGCCGGGCATCTTTTATATTTAAGAAATACTTTTATTTCTTATTGGTTGCCTCTTTGGCTGCAAGTTTCTTGCGACGGGACATTGTGGCATCAAACATAATCGGAGTACCAATCATGATGGAAGCGTATGTTCCGATACAGATACCGAGACACAGAGCAACTGAAAGTCCCCTGATGGATTCTCCACCGAAGATGGCGATAGCCAGCATTGGGAGGAGGGTTGATACAGAGGTGTTCACCGTACGTGTCAAAGTAGCATTGAGAGACTTGTTGACTGTCTCCTTGAAGTCGTCCTTGACATGCAGGCTGAGGTTCTCACGAATACGGTCGAAAATCACCACGTTATCGTTGATGGCATAACCGATAATGGTAAGGATTGCCGCAATGAACGTCTGATCCACATCAAGATTGAATGGGAGGATTCCGCTGAACAGAGAGAAGAATCCGATGATGATGATGGATGTGTGTGCAAGTGAAACCACACCACCAAGACCCCATGTCCAGCCCTTGAATCTGAACGCGATGTAAGCAAAGATAACTATAAGAGCAAGGATAATGGAGATTACCGCGTTGCGCTTGATGTCATTTGCAATTGATGCGCCCACCTTATCAGATGAGATAATACCGTTAGGATTATCAAGAGTAGATACAAATTCGTCGAAAGTAAGGCCATCGTCATAGAAGCCCTTCAAAGACTCATAGAGCATTCCTTCAATTTCGTTATCTACGGTAGCGGCCTCATCCTGGTACTTGTAAGAAGTGGTTATCTTCATCTGGCTGTCGCCACCGAACTGCTTAACCTCAACGGATGTACCTGCAAGACCCTGCTCTGAAGATGCAAGATCGAACACCTTACCGGTAGCCTCACGCACATCCTCAGCCGTCACCGGCTTGTCAAAACGCACTACATACGTACGACCTCCAGTGAAATCCACACCGTATGTAAAGCCTTTGATGAAGATAGAGCCGAGGGATATGAGAATAAGCGCACCGGAAACGAGATATGACCATTTGCGTCCACTGATGAAATCAATCTTGGTATTCTTGAGGAAGTTCTTTGTAAGATCGGTTTCAAAGGTGATATTCTTGCCGCGACTTACCCTGTCATCGAAAATAATACGTGTGATGAAGATGGAAGTCAGCACAGAAGTAATGATACCGATGATAAGAGTGGTAGCAAAACCCTTGATAGGACCTGAGCCGAAGAAGAAGAGTACAAGACCGGTAAGGAGTGTGGTTACCTGACCGTCGATAATAGCTGAATAAGCATTGCTATATCCGTCGTGGATAGCCTTTCCAAGGCCCTTTCCTGCCTTAAGCTCTTCCTTGACACGCTCGTAAATAATCACGTTGGCATCCACCGCCATACCCAAGGTAAGGACGAGACCGGCAATACCAGGGAGGGTCAGCACGGCTCCAAAAGCAGAAAGAACGCCGAACAGGAGAATTACGTTGGTAAGAAGTGCCGCGTCAGCAGCCAAACCTGCGCCCTTATAGAAGAATATCATGTAGATAAGGACGAGAAGGAAGGCGATGATGAATGATATGAGACCGGCACGGATTGAAGCGGCACCGAGGGAAGGTCCCACAACCTGCTCCTGAACGATAGTCGCCGGTGCAGGAAGCTTACCTGACTTGAGGACATTGGTAAGGTCGGTAGCTTCTTCAATGGAGAAATGTCCGGTAATGGAAGAAACACCTCCGCTGATTTCGTTGAGAACGTTAGGATAAGAGTAAACGGTACCGTCAAGCACAATGGCTATCTGACGACCCACATTCTCTTTAGTGAGACGAGCCCATACATTGGCACCTTCAGCGTTCATTGTCATTGAAACGCTTGGCTCTCCACCCTGGCGATCATTGTACTCTACACGAGCATCGGTCACATAACCGCCGTCGAGAGGAGCTTTTCCGTCACGGGATGAAGCCTTGATGGCCACGAGGTCATAAATATTGCTGTCCTGAATGAAATCTGAAGACTTCACTGTCCACATTGCCTTGAACTCTGCAGGGAATACGGCAGCGACTTCCGGTCTGGCAAGGTACTTATTGATAAGCGCGGTGTCGGCAGCGGCAGCAAATCCGATGCAGGCATTGTCACGGAATCCTGAAGGAGAAAGTACGGCAAAGAGCGGATTCGCCTTCTTATAAGCCTCGACAGAAGCCTCATCGGTAGAAGTTCCCTGTGCCTTAAGCTCCTGAGAAACGATATCGTCAGATGCCGTTGTCTCTTCCGCCTTCACTTCTGTGGCAGGAGCATCCTCTGCCAGGCTCTGTGCGAGCACTGCATTGGCTTCCTCAAGATAAGGGGCGATTTCAGAAGCATAATATGTGGTCCAGAACTCCAATGAAGCAGTACCCTGAAGCAGTTTACGTACACGCTCAGGCTCCTTTACACCAGGAAGTTCCACAAGGATACGTCCTGTGTTGCCAAGTTTCTGGATTGAAGGCTGTGTGACACCAAAACGGTCGATACGGTTACGGAGAACGTTGAAAGAGTTGGACACGGCACTCTCTGATTCTTCTTTGAGTACGGTGAGCACCTGCTCGTCTGATGTCTCCGGGTTGATTCTTCCAGCCATATCGATAGTTCCGAAAATGGAAGAAAGTCTCTGTCCGCCACCAACTTCTTTCCATGCCTCGCCGAAAAGTGTGATAAAGTCGGACTGAGAGTTGACACTGCGCTGCTTGGCGAGTGCTACTGCCTTTTCGAATTCCGGAGTTCTGTTGTCTCCGGCAAGAGCCTTTACAAGGTCCTCGAGCTGCACCTGCAGCATGACGTTCATACCTCCCTTAAGGTCAAGTCCAAGGTTAATCTCCTTGTTCTGAACCTGCTTGTAGGTATTACCGAAATAAATTACTTTTGATGAAATGGAGTCGGTGTATCTGCGGGACTCTATCTTTCTGATGGAATCGAGATAGAATGCCTTGTCAACATCCGGCACCTGTGCGAATGCGGCGGACTCCTTCACTCTCTCCACTACCTTGTCGGCAGCCTTGTCGGCCTTTCCGGCATAAATGCTGCTTACCAGGGAGAAAGAGAGCTGCCAAAAGCAGGCTAAAACGAAGCAGATGGCCACAACTCTGATGAAACCTTTGTTTTGCATAAATATGTTTTTTACATTATATTTCCAAAATAGTGTGCAAAGTTAGTATTTTTCTCAAAAGAAAGAAACAATGACACGCTTTTTTGTATATTTGTGAATCTTTTAAACTTGTTAATTATGTGGTGGATAACATTGAGTTTGATTTTGGCGGGCATTATTTTCATGCTTGTAGAGATGCTTCTTATCCCGGGTGTGGGAATAGCCGGCATATTCAGTTTGGTTTCTCTCGGTGCAGCCTGCTGGTATTCGTTCGATTTCATCAGTCCGTCCGCCGGATGGTGGGTCACAGCCACGGTGCTGTTAATCATGGTAGTAATGATAACTGTCATTCTCCGGAGCAAGACATGGAAGCGATTTGAACTCAATACGGAAGTAACGTCAAAGGTCAATACCGATCAGCAAAGGCTCAAGGTCGGAGACAAAGGCTTTGCCCAGACCAGACTCGCTCCTATCGGTACGGGGTGCTTCGGAAACGTCACCTGCGAAATCAAATCGGCCGACAATTCAATGATCAGTGCCGGTACCGAGGTTGATGTTATCGCCATCGTTGACAATCAAGTACTTGTAAAACCTGTAAATAAGTAAAATATATGGAAACAATCATTCTTGTGGCGATTGTTGTCGTCGCCCTTATTATCCTTCTGTGGTTCTTCCCTGTGGCTCTGTGGTTCCAAGCCATCCTGTCCGGAGTACATATATCTCTTATCCAGCTGCTCCTTATGCGTTGGAGAGGGGTCAACCCGAAAACAATCGTGATGGGTATGATTACCGGAACCAAAGCCGGACTTTCACTAAAAGCGAATGAACTTGAAGCCCACTACCTCGCCAAGGGTAATGTCACAAAGGTGATAATGGCACTCATTTCAGCCAACAAGGCCAATATTCCTATCGACTTCAAAATGGCTTCTGCCATTGACCTTGCAGGACGCGACGTTCTGGAAGCAGTGCAGATGTCCGTCAATCCGAAAGTCATCAACACTCCTCCGGTAACAGCCGTAGCAAAAGACGGTATCCAGCTTATTGCAAAGGCAAGGGTTACTGTACGCGCCAATATCAAACAGCTCGTCGGAGGTGCAGGAGAGGAGACCATTCTCGCTCGCGTGGGTGAAGGTATCGTGAGCAGTATCGGCTCGTCAGAGAGCCACAAGTCCGTTCTTGAGAACCCTGACAGCATCTCAAAACTTGTGCTTAACAAAGGTCTTGATGCAGGTACGGCATACGAAATACTTTCCATTGATATCGCCGACATCGATGTAGGTAAGAATATCGGAGCTGTTCTCCAGATGGATCAGGCCGATGCGGACAAGAATATCGCTCAGGCTCGTGCAGAGGAGCGCCGCGCGATGGCTGTAGCCCTTGAGCAGGAAATGAAAGCCAAGGCTCAGGAAGCCAGAGCCAAAGTTATCGAAGCGGAGGCTCAGGTTCCTATGGCAATGGCTGAGGCATTCCGCAGCGGCAATCTCGGAATTATGGATTATTACAGGATGAAAAACATCCAGGCAGACACAGACATGCGAGAGAAAATAGCAAAATAATTCTTTCCTCTGCCGCAAATATGGCTGTCACCGGAAAACCGGTGTAAAAATCATAGAGGTCAACCGGAAAAAATTCAGGTTGACCTCTCTTTTTCAGAATGCAAACATCAGCAGTCAAAAGAACTGATTGTCTGATAGCGTCCGCTGTCCTTGACAAGTCCCTCGACGGCGGCACTGAAAGAAAATGCAGAAAGCAGGTCATCCACATCAATATGAAGACGGAACTTCCATTTGTTGTGACTGTCCGCCGGATAGTTGATTCTCTCCTCACTTCTGTCCGGACGACGCAATGTCTTATCCAGCGCCAACCAGTCCTGTATCGGGAAAATGGCGAGCATGGAAGGAGATGAAAGGAACTCCCACAGCATATTGCGCACTTCCCATGGCTCAGGGTCATTGCCGCACTGCATTCTAAGAGTTTCCATATCATGACTCGAAGTAGCGCAGACACTAAGGTAATCCCACGCCCCCTCATTCTGCATACCGCGCATCTTCAGAGACAATATCTTCTCATGATTCATTACATCCGGCACGCAATCCGGAACCATGCCAAGGTCTTCGCCACACGCAAGCATCCCGGTCGCACCGAGCAGAGCGGGGAGTTTCTTTTCGGCATTGTGCCTCCAGAAGTCATTATGGCGGTGATAGAAAAAGTCATTGTACAACGCCCCGAAGCTCTCCTGCTGCCACTGAGGCAAACCACAGGAAGATGGTGTTATCAAAGGCTGAAACATCCCCGGATGACGAGGATCTTCATGAAACAGCCCGTCAATAGGAAGATGCCTGCTTTCTATCTCCTGCAGTGAATATGGAAGAGCGGGATTAAAATGCCCATAAAGACCACTTTTTCTATCAGAAGGAATCTCCCAGATGCGGAAGAATCCGAGAATATGATCTATTCGGAAGGCATCGAAATATTCAGCCATTTTCTTCAGCCTGGCCTTCCACCAGGCATAGTCATCCTCAGCCATTTCTTCCCAATTATATGTCGGGAATCCCCAATTCTGCCCGTCCCTGCTGAAATAATCAGGCGGAGCCCCGGCCGTAGAATCAAGATTGAAAAGCTCCGGATGCCAATATGCATCTGCGCTGTCGGCACTAACCCCTATAGGAAGATCTCCTTTAAGTGCCACGCCTTTGGCGCGGGCATAAGAAGCGACCTCGGAAAACTGTCTGTCCAGATGCCATTGCATCCAGCAGTAATACTCCGGTTCAAGAGAATCCCTATTCGCACAGAATCGTGCATATTCTTCAAGCCAACACTCATTGGCGTCAACAAACTTCAGATATGATTCAGACTTCAGATCCTCCTTCTGGTGCTCAATGAAAGCCTGCCTGATATATTTCATCTTCGCTTTGAACACTTGTGGATAATCCACGTCTGAAAGCGCATTCAGCTCGGCCTGTTCCCGTCGAAACTCATCCGTCTCCTTAACACCAATCCGCTGAAGATTAAGATACAATGGATGCAAAGCAAAAGACGACACCGGACTGTACGGGTATGAGTCTTCCCACCCTCCGCTGCGCGTGGTATCGTTCACGGGAAGCACCTGTATAACAGTCTGACCGGTAGAGGCAGCCCAATCAACCAACGGAATCAAATCCAGGAACTCCCCTATTCCGAAATCACGACGGCTTCTGAGCGAAAACACCGGCACAACCGTTCCGGCTCCCTTAAATCCAGGACGATCAAACATAGAAGCCTGGTGCGCACGAGGGAACGGACATCCTTCAACAGGACAGTCAATCCACTTGTCCCGTATCTCCTTTGCACATTTTGAGCGATGATGTGCCCATTCCGTCCTCCAAACCAGACCGTCCCGGACCACCAAATATTCATAATCAGCAAGATACGCTGCTTTGCAGTCCTTCACGGTCACGCTCCATACACCACCATCGCCCCAATTCATAGGGTATTTCTTTCCTCCGAGAAAAAGAGTCAGGGACTCTCCCCAGACAGTCTTATACTCTATACTGAATGTTGTCGTCATCTCATTATTTTTAAGAGTGCAAATATAGTGTCTTTCTTCATCAAGTATTATCTGCAAAGACATGAACCCCGAAAGTTTTTTCGACTTTCGGGGTTCGCATCACAAAACGTATGAATAAAACTTACTTACGGAAAGCTATTCTCCTTGCGCTCTTCAGAGAAGACTTCTGTGACATA